>ENA-ORXT01006101-ORXT01006101.1-marine-metagenome-genome-assembly--contig:-NODE-6101-length-11391-cov-11.564257_pt1 | contig 11391 bp, 2 predicted proteins | sample MGYA00237868_ERZ511482 | MGnify/ENA metagenome assembly ERZ511482 | reverse complement strand
AAAATCAGCCACAGGTTGTATGGACGGCTGGGTATTCATGCTAAGAATTGGGCCTGTACTATGATTAATATAAGAACCACTAGGCGTAATTTCTCGTTTTACGGCTTTGACTAAATATTGAATTTGCGTTTCCCCTTGTACACAAAAATCCACCCAAGTAGTATCAAGAATCGGTTCGGAGTGCATTGGTTCAAAATAGTCAGTGTCAGAAAATCTTTTATAAACTTGATAGCCCAAAATATTATCCTCACTTGGCGACCAAGTTAATGTAAGTTGATTGCCATCTTGGACTCCTTCCAAATTGTGAGGTGGGAGAACGGTAAATGCTTTTAAAGTGGGATCACCTAATAAGTTGATGGAGATGTACCGAGGGAAATAACCTGCATAATATTCATCCACATTATTCTGAGTCAGCTTAGTACAATAGCCTAAATCAAGACCCATCCCCATTGGATGAAAATACCAATTGGGCGCGCCTACCCAAGCGGTACTCAACACTTTTCCCGAAGCTAAAATAGTCCGTAATAAATTATTCTCAAAGTCATAATCTCCATAATAAGAACCAAAAAAGGCAGTAAAAATCGCTTGGAAATTATTGACAGAATAAGTATCTATCGTTCCTAATCCATTGGAAGCATACATACTTCCACTAGACCCACCATACGACCACAGAAAAGAATCATAAAACGCATCAAAAATATTATCATACACCAAACTGTCATTAGAAACTAAAGGAACAAAATTGCGAATGGCGGACTGTCCCAAGCCTTCTTTCCAAGGATTAAGGTTTTTAAAAAGGGCTTTTCGTTTAACTTTGTAGCTTCCAGTTCTGAAGGCTATGTTTTTTTGTAAATAATTATCGAGTAGTTCATATTCATTCTCCTCATAAATTGGTAATTCCGAGCAATCAATTCTTCCTACTGCTAGTTCGATGTCGCTGGCAATTTCATCTTGGTCAAAATTTCCGTCGCCCGGCACATTATGAAGTCTTGGATACGCACTAGAAACATTATTGATTGAGTCGTCCGTCCAAATTCCATCTAGGTCTCCATAATACAAATCGGCAGGCCAAGCCCCTTTATGATCGGTGTGACCATCTGGAATGATATTCCCCGAATGAGGAACCGCAATATTACCTAGCAAAACCAAGGCCGTTAGAGAATCTACCGTACTATGGTATTGCAAAATTTTGGTTTTGATTGCTTGTACAGTCGCATCCGTTGAGACTTCTACTGTCCAAGGAATCCAACCTTCGGAGGCCAAAATATTTTTATAGGTATATAAGTTGGTTACCACTGAATCGGCTGCCACTGAATCTATCAATAACAAAATATCTCCTTTCTTTTGCGGGGGCACATAATCTATTCCTGAAAATAAGTAAGCATAACCAAACTTATCTCTATTTTCTGTCTGTTTAATAATCCGGTATTCGTATAGCTGCCCCACCTCCACATCTGTATCTAAGTAGCTGGCATCTTCATCTCCAGTCGTAATTAGAGGGACTCCCCACGAAGTATCCTGTGGCATTTTTTTGTAAAGTTGGTAAACATTATTCTCAGGATCATCTTCCCATTGGATCGTAATTTGAGAAGAAGAAAGATTAGGAACAGCGGTCATTTTTACGGTTCGGAGGGTATCATAAATATTTTGACCAATGACCATAAAGCTAGTTACGACGGAAAAGAGGAGGATACAAAAAAGAGATTTGTAATAAGCCATAATTAAAATTAAGAGAATGAATAACTACTTAGCAGAATAGAGAATAGAGACCATTTTATTGAGAGAATAGAGACAAGGCGCAAGAACTAGTAGAAAGTTTTTTGAAGTAAGAACGAAGCTGTTCTTTTACATCTAGCCAATCTTTATAAGTGAAACTAAATACCCTTAAATAATGTTCACTTGTATTCCAAAATTATTTTCGGGTGTCTTTTTTGACTTAAAAATTTTTTTAATTTTCAAGACAAAAGGTTGGGTATAGCAAAAAAAAATCGGACATCTTTTAAAAAGATGTCCGACTTTTATAGCTTAAATAAGGGAGCAATTAACTATTAAAAATAGAGACTAGATAGCAGATAAGTGCCCAAATTTAATCATTTATTCATTTACTCATTCATTCTTTATTATAAGGTAAACCGAACCGTCAACCCACCCTGTATATTCGTAATCGGAAAAGAAGCAGAAGTAGCAGGAATCGTTCGATTATAATCGACGAACCAACGCAAGGTCAATTGCTCATTTACGGCATAATCAATGGATGGAGAAATACGGATGGTTTTTAAACCTCTAGTAGGTTCGGTAATATTTTGGTCTAATATATGCTTGATGGTGATGTCATCTCTGAAAGAGAAATCAAACTTAAAGTTTAAGTCATTTGCTTGAGAAGCACCTCTGCCGCCTCTACTTTGACCTGGCTTATTGCCTAATGGATTCTTTTCTGCATCTTTATCTTCCTTATCTTTCTTCTTCTTATTTTTCTTCGCATTTGGCCCAAACTGTAAGAAGCCGATATAGACATCTTTTAGTCGCCAGCCAAAACCGACTACATATTCAGAAGATTTAGATTCATTTAATTCATTGGTAATCAAATCAAAAGATAAATTTCTGGACTTCTTGAAATCTATACTTAAACTAGCCCCATTAACTAAACGCATATCTAAGCCTAATAATGGACTAAAGTCTTCTCGAATCACTATCGTTGGTACTTCAAAACGAGAATAATAATTATTCGTTTGCTCTGCATATTTAAAGTTCGAGTTAAACGAGTTAATCGTCATGGTAGAACGATAGCCATGCGTCAAACTTACATTTTGGAATATTTCTGATAAATTACCTAACTTAGATAAGCCATTATAAGTCAATCGCCAATTGGGTCTAGGTATAAAGTTTTTAAACTTTCGAGCATCCTGATAAATATCAATAGTTTCGGGATCTTTCTGGGTGTAGGCAGCCAAAAAGGAAGGAATCAATACATCTTGATGATATCGACCAAAGCCCGCCGAATAGTTAGCCCCATCGGAGGAATGCACGGTTTCTTGTTCACTTTCCAACAAGCCTAGTCGCTTCGATACGATAGAACGATAGTCTTCAAAAGTACCAAATAAACCAACTATATCATTGTCAAATAAAGTTCTTACTGCTAAATAAGAAACCGTAACAGACCCAATATCTCTTTGCGCCACTCGCTCAATATTAGTCACATTATCTCTTAGCGTATCTTTGAAAAATTCCGTATGATTTTCTTGGTAGTTTCTAGTTGCTTCTAGTTCTATTCTAAAATCATTGAATGGTTCTATCGTTAAGCGACCATCTAGTTTTTGCTGGTAGTCTTTAATGACCTGTTGGTTCTGAAAAATATTGTCCGAAATCCAGCGGTCAGATGGGTCGATTGCTCTATCAAACCACGCATCTGATGGTTGAAAACCTAAGACATAATCCCAGCCGGGGGCGGTAAAGTCTCGTTGACCAAATAAGCCAGATTGGGGTAAAAAGCCAGGAATGACGGAGCCAAAATTTTCAGAAAAATTAACCCTCGCCTTTCTAATCATTAATAAAGGTCGCAAGAGCGCTCTGGTGGCCGCTGAAACTTCTTTTTCCTTCTTTGCTTTTTTACCATTCTTAGTATCAGGTGTTTTAGATCCATCTCTCGGCTTTCTAGTGCTACGCCCAGAAGAACGTTTCCGCTTTTTGCTATTCACCTGCTTCAATAATTTTGAGTAATTATATAACTTCTCAAAATTCATATCCAAGTTCAATTGTCGATTTTGGCTATTTTGGATAACATTACCTAAAGAATCTGCACTAATAGCCGAACGACTCCAATCATAAGTCGCATTATATTGTGCCTTTAAAGTTACCCAATCGAGGAAAGGGAAATTCTTAAGGGGTACATTATAACTGACATTAATATTATGGTAATAATTTTTAGGTCGGCCAAAATCACGAAGGTTATCTTTTATATAATCTCTATTCGTGCCATCAAATCGTTCCCCAAATATGGTATTCCCTTCTCTATCTAATTCATCTATTGCGGAGATTTGTTCCGCCTGATAATTGACCTTTAAATTTTTCATTAAATCCCATTTAAGGTCATAATTTCGTCCCCAAGTGAATTTTCTAATAAAATAAGTACTGAATTCAGGCTCCACGAAACGATAAGTAGTCGCTTGTTGATGCCTATCTAATACCGTATTAAAATTAAAGGAATTAGGAACAGGATTGAAATTGATTTCTTTGATAAATTTAAAATACTTTGAGGCTTTCTCCCCTTTAATCAACTTCTTGAAGGGCGTAATGTATTTTGGTCTAGTAGAATAATTATAATCTATACCCCCTCTATGTAAATCCGATTGATCTAATGCAATGATAGGATTTCTTTTGATGGCTTTGGTGTGATTATAGGAAGCTGTGAAGTTTGAAATATCCCAAGGCATCGGTGTTTTTTCAGTATTCGTTCGTTCTTTTCTAACATTAGAAAAGTTAATGGTTCGAATAGAACTATAATCCTCTGCCTGTTCCCTAATGGAATCTTTTAGATTGTTCGGCGCATCCGCTATTTTATCTTTCAATCGAATGTCTAAATCATAAGGGTCATATTCAGGGGTATATCGAGATTCGGAATACTGCGCATAAAAAGGGATTTTCAAGCCCCATTGTTCCGGGAAAAACTTACCGAGCGCCAAGTTAGTCGCTAAATCATATTGAGTGAAGCTTTCTCTTGCTCGTTCATTTACTTTTTCCTCTAATTGCCCCCAGCCTATCGTGCTAAAATTACCAGCTATCGTAGCATTTCCTAAATCTGCCAACTTAAAATCGACCCTAGCCAATCCTGCTTCTCCTCCCCTTTCGTCAAAGCCAGACAAACGCAATTCATTCACCCACACCTCTGTACAAATAGGGACCCCATTATCCCTACGGTTTCTAATACCTATCATAATCCCTTCTATAAAACCAAGGTTAGGATTTCCAACGATCCTATATTTAGCACCGGGTCTTTCATTATCCTCTTGTTCAAAAGAGGCGTTAATAGGTATATTAGGGGTATTGTTCCGCCTTCGTTTCAATAATTGAAAGGAATCTAATGGTAAATCTAGTATGTTATCTGGATGCCAAACTTCATTTACATATTCATCTGCCAAAACATTATTACCGGGTAAATTTTCCCGATTAGACATGGTTAAAGGCAGTTCATATTCATAGTAGTTCTCCTCATAATCATTACCTAATCTTATAAACAATTGTACCTCACCAGGTTCGTATTCCGCTAACCCTTCTTCATCTTCTGCATGTACAAACATTCTCAGGCGTTCATAGACCCGCATATCCAAATCTGTTAGTTCTTTAAAAATGGCTTTTGCATCTCCATCTGGTAAATCACAGGCAGTAATCGCTAAAGATTGCTCATTTTGCAAGGCATTCGGAAATGGACCTAAGGAGTTCTCTCGAACGATGCCAAGCGGTAATACATAAGGGAAGGGAAAACGGCTACTATTTTCTTCAATATTAACAGCATTCACATCAAAGGATGCCGTAAGAGGTGGATTGGTAGGTTCGCCAATTAAAGTACTTAAAGATCGAGTATATCTTCTCCACTGATTTCTTACTAATTCTAATCTAGCAAAACGTAAAGTGACTGGTTTTTCAAATCCTTTCATATACATCCGCATAAAACGGATAGAACGGAAATCTGCAATTCCACCGACTATATTAGTCGGCTGATTCAAAGGAATTTTAAAACGATACCAGGTTTCTGGTCCATCTGGTCCATTCTCTCTTGCGACAATAGAGTTCGTTATAAAATCATTAAGCGCAATCCCTCCTGCCCCATCCGAGCTTAGCGGAATTCGATATTCATAGAAAGACTCTGTCTCATTCAAACTATTATTCCGGTCTAAATCTTCTGAATCTGGTTGGTTAGAACTTGCTTGCAAGTTTCGATTATCACCCGCAGATTGAGAATTACCCTCCTGACCATTAAATTTACTGTATCGTACTTGTATCCCATCTACTCTATCCTCGTAGACTGCGTCTTCATTAAAAAACACAAAATTATCATTGGATGGATCTGCAAAAATTCTTTCTTTTGCCGCTGGAGTTAAATCAGAGTTGGAAATAGCCGTAATATAATCCTCAAATTGAGTTCGTTCTCCTTCATCATCAAAACCATCTAGCCCTACATCCTGCAAGCGTCGTCTTTCTGGATCATTTTCAAAGGCTGTAATAATGTTACGCCGTCTTGGAATTCTACTCCAATTTGTAATGTCCACTTGTTGGGATTCTATATCAATACCACAGGCTTCTTCTTCTTCGGTAAGCTCTCGTTCATTTGGAACAGGAATACCATTTTCAAAGAAGTACCGAGAATCTCTTAAAATGTCCTCTGATATATTTCCTAGCTGGAAGACGATATCGCCATCATTATTAAAATCTTGAATAAAAGGACTTAAGACCCAAAACTCTATAAATTCATAATTATTACGTTCAAAGTCCGTATTGGGCATATCTCTCATAATCCCTCCCCACCTTGATTCTGGCTCCAATAATTCTCCATTGGTATTTAAACCCGCAGAATAAATAGAACCCTCTCTAGTTTCAAAATTATAAGGCCCTCTTTCGGCAGGTTGATAATGTAAATCTAAGGATTGAACGATGTTATTATCAAAGCCTTGTAACTGTAAGTTGGGAAATATTTCTGTTTGTCGTACCGGACGAGTATAAGGATTATCTAGGTCTGACTCAGGGCTACTCCGATACACAGCCTGATCAATTCGATACCAGTTTAATTTGGCTCGATTTACACCAGATAATGTATTATCCACTAAGGCAGATTCTGGGAAACCTGGATTATTATTTTGCCCATCGTTTTGCGGCACACTCGCCAACACCCATTTGGTGGTAGGTGTTCTTAAATCTAAACTACTTGCACTTCCTTCAAAATCATCAATATACACTGCCCCTTCATTCTCTGCTTGGTTAATGGCTCTAGAGTGTCCGGGTCTTAATGCAGCTACTTCGGCATTTACGGTAATAGAAGAGGCCTCTTTTGTACTATAAAAAGGCAATACATCTAAGGCTTTCGTTAACCAAGGCATTTCTTTAGTATAGTTAAAATCCAAACCATACACCTTATTATTAATGGGGTCATCCCCGAAATTTACTTTTTGTGTAAACGGCCGTTCAAAAAGCTGCATAAAAGTCGCCCCAATATTGGAATTTTCACCCAATTCATAATCTGCTCGTACGCCTAATAAAGTTTTCGTTTGAAAACCAAATAAGGTATTATCTTCAAAGGAAACATTTACAGGCACACCAGAATTTAAAATGGCATCATTTAAAATACGTACCTTACCAATATTATAGTCTACTTCAAAATCTACCCCTTCTACCAACTGTTGCCCACCCGCAGTTACCCGTACAGAATTTCTAGGAATATTAAAGGCACCTAAAGAAATTTCTGAAGTAACAGCAGATTTAAATTCTCCTCTTAAAATAAACTTATTAAACTCTGGAAATTGTCTAGCAATTGTTATCGTAGAATCATATAACATGGGATAAGTTACCTGCTGAATAATAGATTCTGCCAATGCTGGTGAAGCTACTTTTTCCCTAATAGCGTCCGCCAAATCCTCTCCAAAAGGTTCTAATACAGGAAACATGACACTACCCACATTTGTATTGATAGTAACCCCTGGTACAAAGTCAAATACCCCATCTGGTTGAGGATCTCTCAATATATTCAATCTATCTAAATTAAATAATTGGAGTAATGGAAATCTAGACAATTCTCCATCAGGTATAAATCTTAAATCTCCTCTTCCTGGTGCTTGATAAAAAACATCTAAACGAAATTCTTGTTCGTCTACTTGATAAGCCCCAACATTATAAATATTTTTCATCATCAAATCCCACAAAGGTAAATCTACTCTAGGCGTGGAACTTTTCAGCATTTTTAAGAATAAGATATTCTGCGGGTCTGTTGTACATTCATCAGAATCGGCTTGTATAGAGGTCACATCATTCGCAAATTCCCCTACTTGAAATACTCGTCCATTATAGATGTACTCATAAGCGACCCCAAGCACCTGATCGGGCTGCAGATTCGTTTTTATAGTGACAAAACCCAAATCTGGATTAAAATCATATTCTGATTGAGATAATAGCCTAGCACTTACTTTCTCAAAATCTTCTGTCTGCTTAAAATTAAAAGGTGCGCTTTGTAGCGTGTTTACTACATTATCTAATAAATGAGCACTTTCGTCCTCTAATAAATCGCCTAATAAATTGGAGTTGTTAGCGGGCAATCCTGAACCAAAAATATTTCTATTAACAGGGCTTGCAGGAGGCGTTATTGTCCATGTCCTGTCCGATTCTCCTAAATCCGTTAACGGAACAATCTCTCTAACTTGCTCTGTTGCATTTCTATCATTGGTAACCCAAACTTGAATACGGATGATTTTTGATAAACTATTTATCTGTGGTAGGTTTGCTAACGCGCTTTCAAAAGAGTTTCTGTGAAAATGAGATAGGAAAAAGTGGCGATTTTCTTCATAGTCATCTGCAAATTTTTCAAATTTCTGCACTTGACTCCCCCCTTCTAATTTGATATTCTCTCGTTGAGATTTTTGTTGAGAAGCTAATAAACTTAAACTTAAATAACCAAATTTTAAATCCGTTCTAAGACCAAATAAATTCTGACTACCTTTTATTAATTGTCCTCTTAAAGGTAAACTTACATTACCTGCCTCTATATTTTTTAGAATTTCATCTTCACTAAAGGCATCACTGGAATACCCTAAATTTAATTGATTTTCAAAATCAAAGGTAGCCTGTGTATTATAGTTGGTAGATAAATTTAATTTTTCTCCAATTTTACCTTCGACATTCATTTGAATATCCATGTCGAAGTCAAAGCCTGTTTGCCGCTGCTGCCGTCTGGTCAGGATAGGATTCACTACATTTTGATGATCTACGCCAAAGGTCAAATCTATATTACCCTGTGGCCGAATATCTACGTCTGTTCCACCAAATAAACGGTCAATCAGGGAATTTTCAATTTCTGATTGCAGCTTAGCCACTGGGTCAATTTTGCCACTAATATTGTCATCATTAGTTTGAACACCCGCCAGATTACTGAAATAATCTTTTTCTTGTTGTTTGGCTCGATAGTCCATATATTCTTGAAAAGACATATAGGAAGGTGCTCGAAAATAATCCTCTCCAATTTTTTCAGTAATAATATACTGTCCTGTTTCTACATCATATTCTACTTTCTGCTCTATCACCTCTGGATCCTTTAAATCAAAGGGATTGTTGTTAGGACTGGTAATGAAGTCACTTTGTCGGTCAATTAAAGGAATAGTATCTGTACTAATCTCCGTCGTAGTTGTAAGGTAGGGATCGGGTAAAGCAAATCCTCCGGAAGGAACATTTGAACCAAACATCAATAGCACGTTACATATACACGCACACAAAAGTAAAACTGTCTTGCTCATGGTATCCATAAAAAAAATTAGGAAAGTAGCATGGGAAAATTGTTTATTTGTTTATACTGTTTATTTGTTTAGGATGCCGTTGGCATTTAACCACCTAATAATAAACCTTTTAAACACGTTCTCCTGCTGCTTAACTTAGCAAAGTAAAAATGTCAAATAAAAATCAAACGTATAAAGCCCAAAATATTGCCTACAACTAGCTAATTTTAACAAGTGTTGTACACAAAACAAAAGCTTCACTCCTTCTACGGAAAAGCTTTTGAATTAGTTTTAGGTAAGTTCTCCTATTGAGGGGCAAAATTAACGACGTTCCTCAGAGGAACGTCGTTAATTGCTACTCTAGTGAGATGCTGCTATTTTAGCATTGGGGGTTGTGTAAAAGTACTTTTGTATAAGAAAATTGAAAATTTTTCAATACAAAAACACTTAAAGAAGAGTTTCTTAAAAAAGTAAAAATTTGAATTTTATTCAAATTTTATTTTTCACATAGCCTCTTTATTAAATTAGCTAATTGTTGAGGTTTCTTTTAAACTACTAGACTGGGCAAAGTTGTTGGGATGTAGGAATTAAACTTAATTCAGTTGCCTTAAAGCCAAACGTATCAAATCTTCCACCTTCGTTAAACCAGGCTGTTCCTTCAAAATCTTCGTTAAAACTTTTTGAGCTTGAACTTTATTAACCTGTAAAGCTAACAAAGCAGATAACGCCTCTTCTCTTAAAGTATTGCCCGAAACAGTTAGTAGAACAGGATTATCTCCCCCATCTTTAATTAATTTATCTTTTAAGTCTAAAATCAAGCGTTTAGCTGTTTTAGGCCCTATGCCTTTGACTGTTTTAAAGGCCGCTACATTTTCTCCAATGATAGCTGCCCGAGCTTCCTCAGGAGTCATGTAAGACAAAAGGGTCTGCGCAGTACTTGGTCCTATTCCAGATACTGAAATTAGGTGGCGAAAGAGATTTCGTTCTGCTGATTCAGCAAAACCATAAAGTGTTTGGCTATCTTCCTTAACGTGGAAGTGGGTGAGAATTTTGACTTGTTCCGCTTTTTCTATTTGGGTATACGTATTTAAACTAATATTGATTCGATAACCTATTCCGCCTGCTTCTACTACGATAAAAGTAGGATTCTTATAAGTAATTAACCCTTTAATGTAAGAAATCATATTTTGGAAATGATGTTGGCTTATAAAGAAGGTCATCCCATCTAAGCTGGACTTTGATTTTGAATGATAAATTTTGAATGTTGAATCTGCAAGCGCATTCAAAATTCTGCCACATTTGCGTAGAATTTTATTGATTAACAACCAATATAATTTTTGCCCCCTCTATAAAAACCGCAAAGTTACTATTTTCTTCCTAAGAGCTACATAAGTATAGATTGCCAGTTAAAAAATAATAGCTACGTATGCTTGCGTCCTACGTAATTGCCAAATTTATTTGGCAGATTCAAAATACGCCAAATTTTATTCTAAAAAACAAGTAAAGCAAGTGGAATCTGCCAAATTTATTGGGCAATTACGTGGGACGCAAACATACGTAATCGTAATTTTTTTAACTGACGCTCTATAAAGAAAATTCAATTTCAATTTCAACTGAGGTTTATCCCAATCAATCGAGGATTTTTTGTAAACCTAACCAATCTTGTGTAATTTTATTGCTCCCTAGTGGATCACTCAGACGCACTCTTTCTAACGCTAAGCATAAGTAGGTTGACCGAGAACAGCCAAGATGTGCCAGATTTTAAAAATCTGGCACATCTAAGCTCCACGAAATCAGTTATTTGCAAAATCGTAAAAACTATTTTTCCCTATTCTCGGTCAGCCTGATAAGTACCTAATCATAAATAATCGTCATTTTTGAAGAGACTATTTTTTCATTATACAAAAAAAAAATCGTTGAATAA
>ENA-ORXT01006100-ORXT01006100.1-marine-metagenome-genome-assembly--contig:-NODE-6100-length-11392-cov-10.767035_pt1 | contig 11392 bp, 7 predicted proteins | sample MGYA00237868_ERZ511482 | MGnify/ENA metagenome assembly ERZ511482 | reverse complement strand
CACTCAAATATGGGCCCATTTCAGCCATTTTTTTTCATTGCTAGCATTTTCTTCTAAGCGTTTTTCTTCAACTGATAAAGTCTTATTTTTTGGCATATTTTATTTTTTCAAATTACTTATTGTATTATCCATTGGTAGTAAAGCCGGGGTAACAAGTCATTCCTCCATCGACAAAGAGTGTCGTGCCACTTATGTAATCTGATTCATCCGCTGCTAGCCAAACGGCAGCAGCTCCAATATCTGAAGGTTCACCTATTCGGTTATAAGGAATTAATTTATTCAGTTCTGCAAGGGCTTCGGGTGTTGACCAAGCCGCTGTATTAATAGGCGTTTTAATAGCTCCTGGGCCAATAGAATTTACGCGAACTTTTCGTGGTCCATACTCTTGTGCCAGCGACTGCATCAGCATGACAATTGCCCCTTTCGAAGCCGCATAATTGGCATGACCTGCCCAGGGAATGACTTCATGCACAGAACTCATGTGTATGATTTTTCCAAGGGCTTTAGACACATCTGTGCGCATCCCTCTTCTTAGAAATTCTCGAATAGCAGCTCTAGCGCAAAGAAATTGTCCTGTTAAATTCACATCAATCACTAACTGCCATTGCTCTAAGGTCATTTCATGAAAAGCAGCATCTCGTTGAAGTCCTGCATTCGCAACTAAAATATCTACTGTTCCAAATTTTTCGATAGTAGTTTGGAACATCGCCTCTACTTGGTCTTCTTTGCTGACATCTGCCTTAATAGCTATCGCATTACACCCCGTAGTCATGGCATTAATCTCCTTAACTACTTCTTGGGCCGCTTCTAGTTTGGATATGTAGTTGACCACTACATTAGCGCCATCTTTTCCCATTGCTAAAGCTACGGCTTTACCAATACCAGAATTCGCTCCTGTTACAATACAAGTCTGGTTGACTAATCTTTGATTTGGTTGTTGCATTCTTTACAATTTATAGCAGTGTATGTAAGTACTCAATGAGTAAATAAAAAGATATAAAAACGAGTAAATGATAGGCACTTGTCTATGAAAATTAAACTGCTTTGCCAAGTATATGCCACCCCATTTATTCATTCTCTCATTTAATTCATTGAGAACTTATTAATAGAAAAACAGTCGGGTGTAGTCCTTAGGAACGGGAAATAAATAAACGCTAAGATTTAGGCTAGTCTATTTTGTTCTTAGTTTTTTTCTTAAAAGCAGGAGTTATGTTGATATAATGACTGTTTTTAAGGAGAAAAATAAGGACAAAAGAGGCAGCCTAAAATTAGCGGTTATTTATTTCCCGTTCCTTATTCCTACCTCTCTTCAAAATAGGCAGCACCTTTCAAATAGTAGCCAGTTGTATATATTTTGTTACAATGGCTAAGTTCTCCAAATTCAGATTTAACGAGTGGTTCTAGAACGTCAGCTAAAAAAGTGATAAAACGAGTGTTTCTTAAAGGAGGACAAGTCTATTCATATATCAAAATAGCATGACCATCAGGGCCTCTTGTTAAAAACCCCTTAGTACCTAATGGAGAAGCCTTATCAAATTCAATAAGCCCACTAGAAATGACTGGGTAGTTATTTTCTTGAATTTTTTGATAGACTTCCTCTGCATTCGCCACCTGAATAGAAGTATGCCAATGCCATAAATCCAAAGGGCTACTATCCTTGGGATAAGGCCGACCGCCAGGTGGAGCAATATAATCCAAAAATTCTATCCCAAAACCAGCTTGAGCCTGCAATCCTGTAATTTGTAATCTAGCACCAAAAACCTGATTTAAGTGTTCTTGCTCTATCCCATAATTCTCACTATTTCCAGCTACTTTTAATGCCAAAATATCTCGGTAGTAGTTTAGAGATTCTTCCGTTTCTTCAATACCAATAGCAGAGTGATCAATACCTAAAAAGACCTTATCCGTAGGCAATTGCCATTTAGGATTTCCTTTACCCTTTGGGAAATAAATTAATTCTATGTTGTGATCATCCGGGTCTCGAAAGTAGAAGGCGGATATACCAGCAGCGGCAGGAATATATGCAGGTAATGTCTGCGGTGCGGTCGAAACATGTTCCACTTTATGTTTAGCCACAGCAGCATAAGCTTTCTCCATATCCTTCACAACAATAGCTATATGTTGAAACCATAAATCATTGCTTTTAGAGTCAGCCGGAATAGGTCTACCTTTTTCCACACTATGAAATTCCATCAACGCTATTTGTTCCCTTCCAAGTTGTAAGGATGCAACCTCTATTTTGAGATTTTCATCTCTAATCCCAAACAATCTTTGTATTGATTTACCTTCCAAAGTATAAGTCTCCATAAGTTTAAAAGAGAGTACATTTGTATAAAAGGGTACCGCTTGCTCTAAATCGGAAACGGTTATACTGACTTTATTAATGGAGTTAGCCTGTTGTGCATACCCTATTTGAGTTAGTAAAATAAGGCAAATAGATACCATTACTAATGGTCTCGTAATTTGCTTAATTAAGCCTTCTGATAATTCTCTGCTTTTACGAATCATGCTTGCTGTTCTTTTAACAAATAATCTCCTACTCTTAAAGCCATCGCCATAATTGTTAGCCCTGGATTAACAGCAGAACTAGAGGGAAAGAAAGAGCCATCCACTACAAATAAATTTTTAACTTCATGAGACCGACACCAAGTATCTAATACAGAAGTGTTGGGGTCTTGTCCAAATCGAAGCGTACCGCATTGGTGGGCAGTACCCGCCAAAGGAATTTTTTTACCCAGATAAATATTATTTGGTAGCAAGTGTTCTTCACAACCAGCATGCTCTAATATCCACTTCAATTTCTTTTGTAACTGTTTGTGTCCTTCTAAATTATTTTCTGTATAGTGCAATTGAATATCACCATTGGCATCCAATACGACTCTATTATCAGGATCTGGTAAATCTTCCGAAGTCATCCAAAAATCAACCGCATGTTTAGCCAAATACTCAAGTGTAAATCCTGGCGCAAAAGCAGCCTCTTCTTTATACATCAATGGGTCAGATTTTCCGAGCATTTGAATATGCCCCATTGGATAATCAAATCCATCGCTACTAAAATAAAAGTCGTTTACAGCAAAAGTTTTTCCAAATTTGGTTAGGTTAGGTGTAGTTGATATAGCTAATAAAGCAGAATTATTATGTGCCATATAATGCCTACCTACCATCCCAGACCCATTCGCTAATCCGTCTGGATGTTGACTAGAGCTAGAGCGTAATAATATGGCAGCAGAGTTAACCGCCCCACATGCTAAGACTACTGTATCACCTGTAAAAATCATCGGATGTTCCTCTTGTATAGCTACTACTTGTGTTATTTCTGTACCATTTGGATTGGTGGTCAAACGTTCCACCTTACAGTTGGTTTTTAGCGTAACATTCGGATAGGCTAAGGCAGCCTTAATGCCTACTACATGCGAATCCGCTTTGCGTTCTGTAGGATCTGGAAATCCATCAAACCTGTCCAATACATAAGGAGCAGAAGGGTTGGAGGGATCCGTTCTTAAACCAATTGGTAGGGGAAAAGGATTTAAACCCAAGGCTTTAATGTCATCAAACAATTCTTTAATCCTTGGTTCGTGGGGTAAGGGTTGTTTTGGGTAAGGGTTGGATTCTGCTGGCTCGGTGGGGTCACTTCCTCGCTCTCCATGCACAGAATACAATTGTTCTGCCTGTAAATAGTAGGCCGCTAGATCTTGATAGTCGATAGGCCAAGCTGGTGAGATACCACCATGATGAGCTACCTCCCCAAAATCCTCTTCTCTCATTCTCAGTAATGCCGCTCCGTACATTTTAGTATTTCCACCTACACAATAATGAGTGCCGGGTTGGAAGGACTCTCCTTTTTTATCCGTCCATTTTTCTTTTGCTTTATAGCGACCTTTTAGGAATACTTCTTCTGTGTCCCAGTTTTCTTTTTCTCTTGGAATAAAATCTCCTCTTTCTACAATTAATATTTTCTTACCTGATGGTGCTAGCCTATGGGCTAGTGTTCCACCGCCTGCTCCGGTTCCAATAATAATAATATCGTAATGGTCCATTTAGATTTGTTTTAAAATAAATTATTAAGTAGGGGATGCTGTAATAAATAAATTCAATAATTATTAAGTAAAACACGAATAGAATGCCAACAAAACATCCATCTCCATCCCTTTGTAACTAACTGAAATTCAGTTTTTTATATTTATTTATTCAAAATTTTCTTATCTTTTTTCATTAAAAATTCTAGCTTATTAGAGTGGATTCTTTAATAAAAGAATTTCTATTCACTTTGCGAGACATTTATTTTTCACCAAAAATTCTTGTACACCATTAAAAAGTTTTAAGCGATTAACTAAGCCCTCCATTTTATGAACTAGCTGTCCATTTTTAAAAAAAAGAAAAGTAGGATAGCGATGTATCATATATTCTTTTTTAATATAAATAGGAATACTTCCATTTAAGTCATAAAAAGAAATTTGTCCTTGATACTTATACCGTAAGTCTTTTAAAACAGGGATAAATAGTGTTCTAGTAGCTAAGTGTCTTTTACATACAAATAGAAGAACTGGTTTTTTATTTTCCTTTAGCAGTTTTGATAACTGCTTAGAATTTTTTAATGCTACTTTCATGTATATTGATTTTCGCAAAAAATTTAATGTTTCATTAATAATTAACAGTTTTCTATTTTGGATTATCGTTTGTCTATATACTACGAATGGAGTACCAAATACTTCTAAGAGTAGTATTTTTTATAATAAACTGATAATGAGTTCTTTAATTTAAAAAATGCCCGTTTTTGTTTTTTGTATCTTATTAAGTTTATTCTCATGAATCAGAATGGCTCTTAGTTGTTAGAATTTAGAACGTACGTTTTAAGTAGAAAAGCATTCTTCTTATGGATAATCATTCGGCTACTCTATAAATTAGGCGTTTCTCCATTTATTTTGGCAAGGTAGTATGCACATGTTCGGCAACAGTGAAGGATTGAATCTTAGGTAACGTAATAATAAAAGTGGTGCCTTCGCCCTCCTTGCTACTCGCCTTAATAGTACCCTTATGCTTTTTAATAATATTATAGCATATAGATAAACCTAAACCCGTGCCTTGACCTACTTCTTTGGTGGTAAAAAAAGGCTCAAAAATTCTAGATAGTATTTCTTTGGGTATGCCCAGTCCATTGTCCTTTATGGTAATTAATATTTGCTCTTGCTCGTTTTTAGTGGTAATCGTAATTACGCCCTCTGTAGGAATGGCTTGAATAGCATTGAATAAGATATTCAAAAACACCTGATTCAGTTGTCCTGGAAAACATTCTATCTCCTCCAGTTCTTTGTCATAATTTTTTTCAATGACAACTTTATCTTTTATCTCTCTTTCTAAAATATGAAAGGTAGCATCCAGTCCTTTGTGAATATTCGTTTTTTGTAATTTTAATTTATCTTCTCGAGAGAAAACTTGTAAACTTTTAACAATCTCCGTAGTTCGATTTGCTCCGTTTTTGATACCATCCATTAGCCCCTCAATATCTTCTAATACCAAATCATAATCTATTTGCTCTTTCTGTTCTAATATAATTGGTTGTTTTTGCACGAAATCTTCAGCAGTTTGGAGTTTATCATATTGACTGACAATATTCAGTAAGGCATTGATATTCTTTCGGAGGGAACTAATGCCTGAATAGATAAAGTTAACTGGATTATTAATTTCGTGGGCAACCCCTGCTGTTAATTGTCCGAGTGCTGCCATCTTATTAATTTCAATGAGTTGTATTTCCGCCTTTTTCAATTTTTGTTGCGCCAGTACATCCTCTGTTTCATTAACAATCATGGAAATAATATAATCAAGTTCCTTCTTTTCATTATAATGAAAAGAAGTATAAGCATTGACATAAATCATTTCGCCGTTTTTCTTAAACAATCGGCATAGCTTGAAAAATACTAATTCTTTTTTTTCCTGTAAAGCAGTCATAAATTTACCTGCTTTTTGGGCTAAATCTTTTCGATGGACATACTTCATCATTTGACTGCCAACCATTTCCTCTTGGGAATACTCCAACATCTTGGCTATTTGTTTATTACACCTTATTATCTTTCCTGCGTTTTTCCCATCCAAATAAATAATCCCCAAGGGACTGCCTTCATAAAAACTACGGAATAAAGATTCTCTACTTGCTAATTTTTTTTGTTTTTCGGATAAAGAGGTCGTCCTTTCTTGAACCAGTTGTTCCAATTCATTATTCTTTTTCCTAATACTTTTAGTACGAATATAATAGGAAGCCATCAATATCAAAATTAGTAAACTTATTATTAAAAAGGCGAACCATTGTGTTAGCCAAAATGGAGGTGTAATATGAACTTTGACCGAGCTTATTTCTTCATTCCATACGCCACTATTATTGGCTGCTCTTACTTTAAATATATAATTCCCCTTTTGTAAATTAGTATAAGTAGCGGTTCTCTTATTTCCTGCCTCGTTCCAATCTAAATCAAACCCATCAAGCATGTATTGGTACTGGTTCTTCTCAGAGTTGATGAAATTTAAAGCTGCAAAGTGAAAGGTAAACATATAGTCCTCATAGCTTAGCTGTAGATCCTCTTTTGGGAAGATAGGCTTTCTTACTGGTTTTTTACTAGATTTGTTTAATACTTCTACACAACTTATTACCACAGGAGGTGGCACTATATTTATTTTTATTTGCTCAGGAATAAAATAGTTAAATCCTTTTAAGCCTCCAAAATACAATCGTCCATCAGGTGTTTTTAGGGCCGCATTGGTATTAAATTCACTTCCTTGTAAGCCATCTCCTTTATCAAAATTCTTAAATACAGATTGTTCTGTATCAAAGCGACTTAAACCTTTGTTGGTACTCAACCAAAGTGTCCCGTCGTTTGCTTCTAAAATACTATAGATGACATCATTTGGTAAGCCATCTTTCATCCGATAGGGCGTGAACGCCATTTTATCCATCGACCACTTATTGAGCCCTCCCGACGTTCCTAACCAAATAGTGCCTTCCTTACTTTGAATAATGACCCTAACAAAATCGTGACTTAAGCTATTCGCTTTGGTAGCATCTGCTCTAAATATGTTTACTTCCCCTTTATTTTTACGAAAACAGACCACGCCCCCCTCTGTTCCTAACCACAACATGCCGCTTCTATCGGGATAGATAGTTATGATGGAATTAGTTTTTAAATATTGGCCTTCTTGAGTGTGAAACTGAAAATACTCAAAACTATTCGTTCGAGGAAGATATTGATTTAATCCTTTTGGAGTACCAACCCAAAGGATACCTTTTTTATCAATAGCAATAGAACGAATGGTATTGTTATTGACGGTCGTCGTATCAGACGGATTATGTTTATATTTTTTGTATGTTCCTTTAGCTGGATTCCAAAGTAACAATCCATCATCCCAAGTACCTAGCCAAATTTTATCAGCTTGCACTTTGATGGTACTTATCCGAAAATGGGAAAACAGTGGAAAAGATTGAATTCCTTTTTTTGAATCATAGCTATACAACCCTCCTTCGGTTCCAAGTAAAACAAGGTCTTTCCATTGAGCAATTGCCCACACTTTATTCTTTGTGAAATCATCCATACCAAGAGCAGCAATTCTGGTGGTATTAAATTGCGAAGTAAGCGGATTGTATCTACTTAAGCCACTTCCCGTACCGACCCAAATACTTCCTTGATAGTCTTCTAAAATAGAATGAACATTATTGTTGGGTAGCTTATATAATTTGCCTGTTTCCAAATTTGCTGCTTGCTGCATTTTCTTTTCCAACACCAAGACCCCCTCTTTCGTACCTACCCATACTGCTCCATTTTGGGTAGAATAAAGGCTATGAATATATTTGTTAGCTACTATTTCTATTTTTGCTTCTTTGGGGCTAATACGACATAGCGTTTGTTCTGAACCAACCCAAATAACTCCAGTTGCATCGCATAAAAGAGCAGTAATTTTTTGTAATTTGACAGCATCCTCAAATTGATAGACCTCCTGTAAAGGTTGTAATTTTTGATTTCGTAGTAGACATAAACCATCCTCAAATCCTATCCACAGATTCTTGTCTTTATCTTGAGCAATCGCATTAACCTGCAGTTTATCAATAGCGGAATTTTCTTTACTTCCTCCTTGGTAGAATCTGGTAAAACTCTCCGTAGCGGGCTGGTATAAATTTAGTCCATGTTTTGTTCCTATCCATATTTGTTGTTGCGCATCCTGAAATAAAAAATTCACATAATTATTACTTAAACTGCTAGTGTCTGATGCTTCATACTGAAAATGAGTAAATTGTTGCGTAGAAGGTGTGTAGCGACACAAGCCTAAAGCAGTACCAATCCAAATATTTCCCAACTCGTCTTCCACTAAAGCCATTATTTCATTATCCAATAAACTATTAGAGTCGTCAGGCTTATTTCGATAAACCGTAAATTCATAGCCATTGAAACAGTTGAGTCCATCTGCAGTTCCAAACCATAAATAGCCTTTGCTATCTTGCAAACTAGCTAAAATGGTTCCTTGAGACAAGCCATCATCAATGGTATGAGTCGAAAATTGAATAGTTTGTGCAGCTATGAAGGGGAAGCTATATAGAAACAACAATAGGGGGAGAGCGATATGTTTAAAAAATGCAACCACTAAAAATAAATATACTTTTCGATTATTTTACAAGTCATTTTTATCAATTCCAATTTTTTTGATCTTCCAAGATAAGGTTTTAGGATTAATACCCAATTTTTCTGCTGCCCCATCATTCCCAAATATTTTGCCATTTGAAAACCTCAACGCTTGTTTAATATGTTGTTTTTCAAGATCATCAAGGCTTAAAAAGCCCGTACTATTAGAGATGGAAAGATATTTGGTAGTTGGATACCAACTGCTTAAATCTAGTTCGTTCCCATCACTAGTAATCATATATCTTTCAATAATATTTTCTAATTCTCTAATATTTCCGGGATAATTATAAGCCACTAATTTGTTCATAGATTTTTCGGAAACAGTAGAGATAGGTCTTCCTATATTCGGTTCATATTTTTTTAGAAAATGCCTTACTAATAACGGTATGTCTTCTTTTCGTTCTCTAAGCGGCAAACAAAAAAGGGGAAACACATTTAAACGATAAAATAAATCTTCCCGGAATCTCCCCTCATCAATAGCCTGCTCTAAATTTCGATTAGTAGCTGCAATAATTCTAACATTTGTTGAAATAGTTTTTGTCCCACCTACCCGTTCAAATTCTCCTTCTTGAATAACACGCAACAATTTCGGCTGTAATTCTGTCGGTAATTCTGCAATTTCATCTAAAAGCAGGGTTCCTTTATCTGCCAACTCAAAACGACCTATACGCTTTTGAGTAGCACCTGTAAAGGATCCTTTTTCATGGCCAAAAAATTCACTTTCTATTAGGCTACTAGGGATAGCCGCACAATTAACTTTTATCAAAGGCGCATCACTTCTATTGCTTAATTGGTGAATAGCCCTTGCCAATAGTTCTTTTCCTGTCCCAGACTCCCCCCTTATCAATACAGAAGTATTAGTGGACGCTACCCTTTCCACAATAGACAAAATAGCTTTAAATTTTGGACTTTGCGTAATGATATTTTCAAAGTCATACGAATTTTTGATTTCTTCTTGAAAGTACAGATTTTCGGCAGCTAGTTTTTGATTGGCTGTTTCTAGTTTTTTTAAGAGGGTTTCTTTATCCTTACGTAACTGATAAACTTCTAATGCTTTCTCAATCGTCTGTTTCATATCCGCCTCTTCCCATGGCTTGGTTATATACTTGTAGATCCCACACTCATTGATAGCTCGAACAATAATATCCATTTCACTATATCCAGTGAGTATAATCCTAATCGAATCTGGAAACCGTTTCTTTACGCGTTTGAAAAATTCTGTACCCGAAAGACCTGACATTCTTTGATCAGAAATAATCAGGTGAATCTCATTTTCTGCTAATATATCAAATCCCTCAAAAGCCGATTGAGCCGTGAAGATATTATAATCCCACCTAAACCCCGCCCGAAAGGTACGAAGATTATCAGGTTCATCATCTATGTAGAGTATATTATACTTTGCTTTATCCATTTCACTTAGTTTTCTTAAATATATACTATACTAAATCACTAAAGCAAATTAAATTAAAAAGTAATTGATTTTAGGCTAGTTATTTTTTCTTCTAAGAGATTCTAAAAAATTGGGCATAATAGTGATACGTTTTCTGTTTTGGGATTTTTTAGAAGGAAAAAAGGCATTAGACTTGTCCTCCTTTAAGAAACACCTATCTGAAATGCTCTTTTTATTTTGCCTAAGAAACAAAGAAAGAACAAAATGAACATTTTATTTTTAAAAACCAAATCCTTATGAGGGTTTGAGTATCAAAAATTATAAATTTATTTTTTCCTGTTCCTAATACATCTTTACCTTGAATTTTTGACCACCGATAGAGGCCTCGTACATTAATCCACCAGTAACATAAGTAAATATCATTATGCCGTCCCTGTATTTAGCATCTAACGAGATACCCGATTTTAAGGCTACCGCTGAGGCCTGAGCGGCAAATTCAAAATTACCTTCAACAAATCGGTTAAAAGCTTTTTCATTTTCAAAAAATATCACCTCTGCATATTTTGTCCGCCCAATTGAAATCCAATTGACAATTGGGTCATTTTACAATCTCCAACAGATTTACCTCCCTTAAAAATAGTACCATTGCCCATTGCACCACCTATTCCTATACCGCCCTTTCCAATATCTGGAAACAGCGCATATCCATAAGCCGAATCAAAAATTTCACTTATCTCAGGATTCGTTTTTTTTAATTCTTTTATCTTTTCTATGGATTTTGAAGAAACATCTTTTTGAGCTATTGCCCCGAAAGAAAATAATAAGGTAAATAAAGATCAATCGTGTTGTCATCCTGATATTAAATTGTTTGTAGTAGAATAGACTTGTGAAACGAGTCTATTTTTTAAATAACTTTTTCATAGAACACATTATCCGTTTCTTTGTTTAATGGATTATTAAATGCAAATGAACAAAAGGAAAGAGGCAGGTGAAATAACGTCCTTATTTTAATAATTCGAATCAAGAGTTAAATTTTATGTATTACTGATTATCAGCCTATTAAATCAAAATAAGTACCTAACTATAAATAATCGTCATTTTTGAAGAGACTATTTTTTCATTATACGTAAGTACTCAATGAGTAAATGAAGAAATGTGAAAATGATTAAATGGAGGTTGCTCTGTTAAAAATGATCTATTTTTCCAAAGACGCGCTCCCTATTTACTCATTTATTCATTCTATCATTTACTCATTGAGTACTTACCATTATACAAAAAAAAAATCTTTGAATAATCCCTTTATTGAACTATTTTTTTAGGAAGTAGAATGGAAAAAGAGTCC
>ENA-ORXT01006094-ORXT01006094.1-marine-metagenome-genome-assembly--contig:-NODE-6094-length-11402-cov-19.588433_pt1 | contig 11402 bp, 7 predicted proteins | sample MGYA00237868_ERZ511482 | MGnify/ENA metagenome assembly ERZ511482 | reverse complement strand
GGTGGCGGCTGGGGTACTGCTTGGTCCGCATATGATCTTGAATTGGCATATGATCGAAATGATCAACGCCGGAGAGTAACTATTGCTTATGGTCCGGCACCCAACGCAATTGATAGTGTCAATGGCCCAAATCAGTTTCGCCCGTGGAAATGGCAAAAGCCAGCTGGTCAAGCCTGGGGTAATGATACTCCCTTTGACTACCCCTATATCCGCTACGCTAACGTACTTCTCCGCTATGCAGAGGCTCACGCTATGGCCGCTGGTTCAGTAACTCCCCAGGCAGTTGAAGCCTTTAATCAGGTACGCGCCCGTGCCCGAGCAGGTGCAGATCCGGAGACGACATCGCCACCGATTACCACCGGAATTTCACTTAGTGATTTCATGGACGAAATTAACCAGGAATGCTACCGTGAACTTGCATTTGAAGGCCACCGTAAAGGCGACCTTATACGCTGGGGAACGCTGGTTGACCGGATGAATACTATGACTCCGCAAACGGCTGTCTGGCCAGGGCAGCCTGAGGCTGAAAGTCACGAAATTTTCTGGCCTATCCCCCAGGAAGTACTTGATCTCAATCCGTTGATGGAACAAAACCCAGGCTGGTAAGCCTACTGTTTTTGTTTATTTTATGTCCCAGCAAAAATAGAAATTTTGCTGGGACATTTTTATTTAAGCCTCATTACATATCTCGGGGGGAGTTATTGTCTGTTCGTACCTCAAATCTTGCCAAATGATAACTATGTTATTTAAGCCCGGTTATTCAATTTTTCGAATCGCATGTTTGGTGCTTTTTATGTTACAACTGATTTCTTGTCAGAGTCAGGATAGCAATACATACGACGCTTCACCCCGGATAATTACCGGTGCTTTTACCAGCCTGGGTGCAAGGGAGACAGGGATAGATTTCAATAATCAAGTCGAAGAAAATTTCACCAACTTTTTTGCCCGCTTCCAATACGTTTATAACGGTGGTGGGGTAGCGATCGGAGATATTGATGGCGATGGGTTGAGTGATATTTATTTTACGGCCAACGAAAATGAAAACCGACTTTATAAAAACCTTGGTGGGTTGAAGTTTGAAGATGTCACAAAGCAGGCAGGAGTTGCTGCTGACCGGGGATGGAAAAACGGTACAGTAATGGCGGACGTGAATGGTGACGGACACCTTGATATTTACGTCTGCAGAGGAGGTTCAAAAGATAATAGCCCGGAAAACGAACGCCGGAATTTGCTCTATATCAACAACGGGGAAGGGGCATTTGAAGAAAAGGCCAAAATCTTTGGCCTTGATGATGCCGGCTACTCCCTGCAGGCTGTTTTTTTTGATATGGATAATGACAATGATCTCGACGTTTACATTACCAACCGCCCGGCTACGTTTTTTATCCCACATACGGAAGTATTAAAAGCTAAAGCAGCTCAGGACCCCGACTTTAGCGACCAATTGTACAGGAATGATGGTGCAAGCTTTACGCGCATTACGCAAACTGCGGGAATTACACAGAATTTTGGCTACGGACTTGGCTTGCTTACCACCGACGTAAACAATGATGGATATGCGGATATTCTGGTGTCAAACGATTACCTCGAAAATGATTACCTCTACGAAAATCAAGGAGACGGAACTTTTATAGAAAGTATTGAAAAGTATACTAATCATACCAGTTTTTACGGTATGGGTATTGATGCCGCTGACTTAAATAATGACGGCTTTGAAGACCTGCTGCAACTTGATATGTCTCCGGAAGATTACGTTCGCTCCAAGACCACCATGGCAAGTATGAATGTAGACCTGTACCGGGAAATTATGAACAGTGGTTTTCATGACCAGTATATGCACAACAGTTTGCAATTAAACCGGGGAAATGGTTTTTTTAGTGAAATAGGTCAATTAGCGGGGGTTGCCAAGTCAGACTGGAGTTGGGCAGTGCTCGCCGCTGACTTTGATAATGATGCGAAGAAGGAAATATTCATTACGAACGGTTACCGGCGTGATGTTGCCGATAAGGATGGAAATATTCGTTTTCAGCAATACCTGCAAAGTAAGGAACGCAGACAAAGGACGGACGAAGAAAACGCTCAGGCAGTAATTGGTATGTTCAAGTCAGTACCTTTAAAAAATTACCTATATGACAATGCAGGAGCATTGCATTACAAAAATACAGCCTCAGATTGGGGGTTAACCGAGGAATCGTTTTCAAACGGTGCAGCTTACGGTGACCTCGATAACGATGGCGATCTTGACCTGGTGGTCAATAATCTGGAGGCAGAAGCTTTCCTGTATCGTAATGATGCTACGGCACAGGATTATTTACGCGTCAGGCTGCTGGGGCCCCGGGGTAATGAATATGGTATCGGGGCAAAGATTACCCTTGTTCAGGCCGAAGGAGAGCAGTACCAGGAGATGAGAACGGTGCGGGGGTATCTCTCGTCCGTAGAACCTAAAGCCCATTTTGGACTAGGAGACATGGGCAAGGTGGCACGCCTGCAGGTGCAATGGCCGGATGGAAAAACAATGGAGGTCAGACAACCCCTGATCAATCAGGAGATAACTATTGATTACGCCGATGCCACGATGATGGCGACGAAGAGTAATGTAGAGACTCCCTTGTTTCGGGAGACGACCTCGGATTGGTTTGCCCCAATATTTCAACACGAAGAGAACGACTTTGATGATTACGCCAGTCAGGTATTATTGCCGCACGGACACAGCAGGTCGGGGCCGGCCATCGCCGTCGGTGATGTCAATGGCGATGGATTAGCCGATTTTTTTATTGGTGGCGCGAAGAGGATTTCTGGCACGCTTTATCTACAGAAGGCTGATGGTAAATTTGCTGCTGGCAACAGTGAATTTTCGGAGGCGGATGCAGGCTTTGAGGATACAGCCGCCCTTTTATTTGATGCTGACGGCGACGGCGACAACGATTTATACGTAGTTAGTGGTGGTAGTGAGTTCCCCGAAGGAACGGATAAGTTTCAGGACCGCCTGTATGTAAACGATGGAGCTGGCAACTTCAGCCCGTCCGATGCACTGCCAACGATGCGTAGCAGTGGATCATGCGTCGTCCCATTTGATATTGATGCCGACGGTGACCTGGATTTATTCGTAGGCGGAAGGGTAGTGCCCACCAGGTATCCCGCAGCGCCGGAAAGCTATTTATTGCTCAATAACGGTGGCTCCTTTACGGACGTAACCAAAACAATGGCGCCGGCACTGAGCAATATCGGTATGGTAACCTCCGCCTGCTGGAATGATATCAACAAAGACGGTAATGCTGAGTTGATTATGGTTGGAGAATGGATGCCGGTCACCATCTTCGGGAAAAAGGGAAATAGCTACGAAGACGCTACGGATGATTACGATCTGGGCAAATCCCAGGGTTGGTGGAATAAGGTAATCGCTACCGACCTGAACGGAGACGGTGATGAGGATTTCGTGCTCGGTAATCTTGGGCTTAACTACAAGTTCCAGGCTTCGCCCGAAAAGCCATTCTATGTATTTGCCTCGGACTTTGACCAAAACGGAAGCAATGATATTTTCCTCGCCAAGGAAAACGGCGAAGAGCTCGTTCCGATCCGGGGGCGGGAATGTTCCAGCCAGCAAGTTCCGGGTATTGCGAAAAAGTTCCCAACTTACAATGCTTTCGCGGATGCCGGCCTGGAAGACATCATTGATCTGGACAAACCGGATGCCATTCGATACGAAGCCAGGGAATTTCGCAGCGGGTGGCTGGAGAACAAGGATGGAAGGTTGGTATTTCATCCCTTGCCAAATGTAGCTCAGTATTCAGTCATTAACAGCATTGTTGCCACGGACGTAAACGGCGACGGCCGGCAGGACCTGATCACCGCCGGAAATAAGTTTGAAGTAGAGATTGAAACCACCAGGGCGGATGCTGGTATTGGTTCCATTTTTTTAGGAATGGATGATGATGCGGCGATGTTTCAATCAGTTAATCACGCTCAATCCGGAGTATTCCTCCCCGAGAACGTTAAGGGACTCTATCCCATCGGCCTGGGTAGCGCCGCAAGTAACGGTTTGCTGGTGGCCACTAATGAAGGCCCGCTTAGGTTGTTGGAGTGGTAAGAGCATTGCTTCTGAAAACCTTTCCATTGCACCTGCGTCCGCGCCTGGGACACTGTACTATTTTGGTACAATCACGCTAAAACACGGGGAATTGCCCCTACAAATCCATATGTGTTTCCCTTTTAAACATCCGTGGTGTCGTAAACAAGCCAATGTACTGACATTTACATTGATCATGAAAGTAATCGATCCATCTGGAAGGTTACTAATGGCTTAATTCAACTCTTGACTTATTATGAAATTATCCTTAGTCTCAAATCTCGGCAAAGTCTTCTTACTTTGTCTTGCAAGTATGGCACTTTTCACAGCCTGTGAACCAGAAGACGACGACTTTTTCGACTTCCGCCCGGTTGACTTTTTCATCAACGCTGACAGACTTTTGATCGACGCTGGCGAAAGTGTAACCTATCAGGATTCTTCCCGTAGTGCGGTTAGCCGGGAATGGACGTTTGAAGGAGGTACACCAGCTACCTCTACCGAACAGATGCCCACCGTTACCTACGATACTGATGGAACTTTCATCACTTTCGTAACCACAACTTTTCAGGATGGTACTACACAGCGCCGTCGCTTAACAACAATTGTTGTTCCACAAATCGTCGCTGACTTTGTGGCTAATCCGGCTCAATCCGTTACGGACTCCCCCGTTCAGCTACAAAACCTTACTCAGGGAGTTGGAGAAATTCCAGCAGTACTGAGCGAAGCAGATTCAGCCATTGTCTATAAATGGATAGTCGAAGGTTTTGCGGACACCATTTTGGGAAGCAATCCTATTGTATCTTTCTCCGAGGTCGGTAGCTACGATGTAACCCTCCAGGTTACCAGAAGGTCCACTGGGTTTGAAAGCACAGTGACGAAGAACGACGCTGTTACCATTGTGGCCGTACCTATCCTGCAACCACGTAACGTTGACTTTGATCGTGATGGATCTTCGCTTCTGATAACTACTGATGAACCATTGGGTGACCTCTCTACAGGTGCGGCGGGCTTTAGCCTGACCGGAGCCGACGGTAGTATGGTGTCAATCACGTCGATTGAAAAACCAAGCTGGAGTGATAATACCATCAAAATCAATTACGACGCTGGTGGGTTGACCGCAGGAACTGACTACACGCTTGCTTATGAAGGAGGCGACATTCTATTTGCCAGTGAGTCCATCCTGGGAACATTCTCTTCTACCTTGACCTATCTGGGAGCTGATGTGGATTGGTTGGATTTTCTCTATCCCCAGGCTGACCCTAATCAATTACTTACGGCAAGTCTGAATGGTAAAATGTTCACTTCTGATGGTGAAGGTGTGTTGTATGCCTGGGGCTGTAACCCCGCAGTAAATGTATTCAATCCGGTTGATGGCTATCGCTGTCCGGCAACAAATGGCAACAACGCCGGTGCACCGCGACTCAGCGTAGTAATTGCTCCAGAAGGTGGCACCAGCTTAGCTGACCTGCGAGACGTTGGTGTGGAGTTGAGTTTTATTGGCCCGGCAAATACGACTTTCGTATTCAGCCAGCCGGTAACTGACCTGCGTTTCCACAATACATTCGGAAATAATGAGCAAATTCCTGAAGCCACGGTGAGTGCTGATGGTAAAACGATCACTGTCACTTTCCAGGGAGCACGAAATGGTGGAGCCCGGATTACGGCGATCCTTGAATCCGGAATTGCTGAGACCGGTCTGCAAATTGTGTCTACTGCTCCTGAAGACATTAATGCATACGTTACTGCTACGGTTAGATAAGTAACGTATGATTTACTTCAGGGAAGCCTGTAAAGGTTCCCTGAAATGAAATTATAAACCTCATACTACTTACTTCTGGAGGGTAGCCCCAACCCAAAGGGCGGGCTACCCTCTTTTCACGAAGTGTGAGCGTAAAACTCAAATCATTCAAATTGTCTGCTGGTCACCGTGGTTCATAAATCAATTTTGGTGCTCTACGTTTCCTTGGCCTTCTTTTCGGAGTTGTCAGGACAAAATTTTGTTGATGTAAGTAACGAAGTTAATCTGGACGCAGCAGCTTCGGATCCTAAACTGATGGCGGGTGGCGTTATCGCCTTTGATTACAATGGAGATCATTACCCGGACTTACTCTTTGTAAACGGGAACTTGCCCGTCAAGCTGTATCGTAATGATTGGAACGGAAAATTTACGGATGTGACCGCAGCCAGCGGCTTGTTGGGTAATGCCGGAACCATGGGAGCAGTTAGTGGCGACTTCAACAGTGACGGACATCAGGACCTGTTTTTCACTACCTTTGCAGGTGAGCCCAATCGCCTCTACCATAATAATGGACTAGGAAAATTTACGGACATTTCTGCGGCAGCGGGGATAACTCAGATTGCCTACAACGCCTCCGCTACCGTTGGCGACCCCGATGGAGATGGTGACCCCGACATTTACGTTGCAAACTACCTCGCTGGTGAAGAACCGCGTGATGGTGGGCTGCCTAATTTCTTTTACCTGAATGATGGAACGGGAAACTTCACCGAGGTAGCCCGTCAGTTTGGTGTTGACGATAGCGGCTGCGGATTAGGGGTTACTTTTCTTGACGCTAACCAGGACGGTAAAGATGACATCTACATTGCCAATGATTTTGGTTACCTCATTACGGCCAATGAATTATACCGCAATGAGGGTGATACTTTTCGCGCTACGGCTGCCAGCGATGGATCCGCCGCAACCATCAATGCTATGGGCATCGCGAAGGGAGATTACGACAACGATGGAGACCAGGACATATACGTCACAAATATTCGTGAAAACCCCCTTTTTCAAAACATTGAAGGAGGGGAGTTTTTTCGGTATGTTGCCACCCAAACCGGGGTGGATTTACCGGAACTGACGAGCTGGGGAACGAGCTTTACGGACTTTAACCTCGACGGTTTTCTGGATTTGGTGGTGGCCAACGGCCAGATTGCCGAAGCTGAAAACAGACCGGAATCGATGACCTATTTTGAAAATAATGGAAATGGGACTTTTAGTGATTTATCCGGCCGGTCCGGACTTTCATCAGTAATCCTGATGGGGCGGGGCCTTGCCGTTGCGGATTATGATCTCGACGGCCTTCCGGACATTGCGGTGAATGCCGTGAATAAAACTTCAGAAGGGCATCAGCGTGGGCGTCTGATTCGTAATACATTGAAAACTAACGGTAACTGGCTGGAAGTTGATGTGCCTTTTTTGGCTGCCAGGGTGGAGCTTTACCTTTCCGAAGGGAAACTGGTACGGGAAACCGATGGTGGCTCCAGCTACCTATCTCATTCCGGAGGGCCCATCCATTTTGGCGCAGACGCTGCCACAAGTATTGACAGCCTGAGGGTTCAATTCAGAGACGGAAGCCAGGTGAGCTACTATGGAATTAATTGGAATACGCTCGTTAGTGTAGGCACTGATGCCAGTTGGCATTATATTCGCCATGAAAGGGTAGTATTGTGCGCTGAAGAAGCTGAGGAACCTTCCCTTGCTTTTGCGGAAATACTCACTGATGATCAGCGGCAGGTGTTGCTCATCCGTAAAACGGAAACGGAAGCTTATTCCCGCGAGCCGGTTTCAACGATAGAAATTAATTACGGGGAAGTGTATCGTGGAGAGGCGCGGACGCAGGATGCAATGATCGTTGATACAATCGCCTCTGCGCAGGACTGCCCGATACTCCGCCCGATTGACGTCCGTGTTGTCGCTGAGTTCAGCGAACGTATTGTCTATCCTAACCCGACGGAAGGGGAATTAAAAGTTTCCCTGCTGCATCCAGGGGGCTGGCTTAAACTTGAGTTGTTTACCCTTGGCGGAAAATTGGCCTACCGCCAGGAAATAACATTAAACAGCAACCAAAGGGCCGAAGCGTTCACCTTACCTGAACACCTCTCAGGAGGATACCTTTGCCGACTCGTCCATAACGGAGAAACCACCCACCACAAACTAATCATTCGATGAATAAAGTGCTTATAAAATTATGGATTCCGCTGCTGTTCCTGAACCTGTTCTTTTCCTGCGATAATGGCTCAGCGGGTACGGATAAGCCGGAGGTTGCCGTAAAGCCAAATATCATCTTCATCATGTCTGATGATCATACCACCCAGGCCGTTGGTGCCTATGGCAGCAGGCTGGCTGGTTTGAACCCTACGCCTACGTTGGACGCTTTGGCACGTGAAGGAGCACTCTTTACCAATGTTTTCTGTACCAACTCCATCTGTACACCCAGCCGGGGTAGCATTATGACCGGTCAGTATAGCCAGACCAACGGCATCCTCACCCTGAACGATACCCTGCCCGCTGCGCGGCAGCACCTGCCGCGGGAAATGAGTAAGCTCGGCTATCAAACGGCCATGGTGGGCAAATGGCACCTTAAAGCGGAGCCCGCTGCCTACGATTATTACCACGTGCTGGAAAGCCAGGGGAAGTACTTCGACCCTGAATTCCGTTCCAGCGAGGCCGGTACCTGGCCGGATAATTTTGTAAAATACAAAGGCCACAGCAGCGACATCGTAACCGATATATCACTCGACTGGCTGAAGACCAAGCGAAAAAAGGACCAACCTTTTTTCCTGATGCACCACTATAAAGCGCCGCACGACGACTTTGAATTTGCCCCCCGTTACGCTGATTATCTGGAAGACACACACATCCCCGAACCAGACAATCTCTACGACCAAAACCAACCCAATTTCGGCTCGGCGGCCACCCGGGGTACCAACGATGATCTTCGCAATCGTATTGGCACCTCCGTTTCTGACCGGCATCCTTACCGAAGCTACACCGCACAATATGGTATTGACAAAACACCAAGGGACTCCGCCACCAGTGCCGCCTATCAGGAATACCTCAAACGCTACCTGCGCTGCGTCAAGGGGGTGGATGATAACCTCGATCGCCTCTTCACTTATCTCAAAGAAGAAGGCCTCTGGGAAAATACCGTGATCATTTATACCGGCGATCAGGGCTTCATGCTGGGAGAGCACGACTATATGGATAAGCGCTGGATGTACGACGAGAGTATGCGCATGCCTTTCATTATGCACTACCCTGCCGGAATCAAAGCGGGTACTGAAAGTGAGTTACTGGTAAATAATACTGACTTTGCACCCACAATGCTGAGCCTTGCTGGCGGTAAAGCACCCGACTATATGCACGGTAGCAGCTTTGCCGAACACCTGGATGGTAGTGAACCGGACGATTGGCGTACCGCCACTTATTACCGTTATTGGATGCACCTGACGCACCACGATGTGCCAGCAAATTTCGGTATACGTACGAAAGACTATAAGCTGATTTTCTATTACGCTCAGCCCTACAAAGAATCTGAAGTGGGAGTTGGCAGCATGTGGTGGAAGGACGTATCCTACCCCGTAGGGCCAACTCCGGTAGCATGGGAGTTTTATGACCTGCGGAATGATCCGGACGAAATAAATAATCGATACGCCGACCCCGATTACAAAGACACGATTAATGAGCTAAAAAATGAAGTTGAGAGTTACGAAAAATTGCACATTCACCCTTGGAACATTACTGTAAAAAAGCTAATTGGATTTTTGGAACTGGAGGAAGTTGAATTTGAAAAACATTGTAAAAACCTAATCAAGTATATAAAAGAAGATAGGTATGATTTATATAGCTTAGAAGAAATTGCTAAAACTTACGAAATGATAAATAGATCTGACTTGAAGTTTAGTTTAGAAAAAGTTGAATTTTATGAACTTCTAAATAAAAAAGTAAATGAAGTTGAAGTACTTAAATCTTCCTATTACGATACACTTTATCCAATTTATAATGATAACATTAGTCCTTACTCGCAACCAATTAACTACCACGTCTTACAAGAGTTTTCTGATGAGTTTAAAAATTTTAATTGTTTATTTAATGAAATTAAATCTAAGATAAAACGTGACAATTCTGAAAAACTTATTACCGAACAAATTAATGACGCATTTGAAAAGCTAAGAAAATCAGAAAAATTAGACCGTGCTGAGTTTTATTCCTTAATAGAAAATGGTACAAGTGAACAGATAAACGAATTTTCAAAATTAGCCACTACTTCTACACGAAACATGAGAATTATAATTAATGCTTTTCCTTATGATATTCAAAAAAATGTGAAATTAGAACGAAACCTAAAAAATTTATTTGAAAGATTAGCTGAAGATTCTAAAGATAAAAAGATTGTAAAAATCAGAGTAAAAGAATTAATTGAAAATATCAATATTAAGTGTTTTGATGTATGGGAACAAGAAGAGGACGATTTGGATTAATAATATTGGTGCAAAAAAAATGGCAAGGGAGACACTGCGCAAATTGTTCCGTTGCTCTCCACAATTTCGCAGCGTGACGAAGTGCGAGGCAAACCAAACAAAGATCATGCTTCTATTTAAATATCGCAATTTACCCCTTTTCATTGCGTAAGTTTTTTTGCCATTCTACCGGATCTTTAATATCCGTAAACAAAGGTTCAGTTCTCATTTCTTTAATCAAGGCCGCTAATTTTTCTTTTGCATTGATGCTTGTATTGGCTGAAGTATCTTTCAAATCAGCTTTTAATTGTTTTCTTAAATGTTTGGGTAACTGATTGATTAGATCTAACAGTTTATTATATTCTATATTTAATTTTAGCTCCATTATTCAAATAATCTAATTAATGCAAAGTAATAGTTTTAGCAGACAAATACATTTTCACAAACTGCAAACTCGCCAAAATATCTTCTCGCTCCAATTCAGGATGGTCATCTAATATTTCTTCAAAGCTCATTCCAGAACCTAACATATCAATAATTGCTTCAACAAAATAAACACCCCCAGCGCATATTTCTAATACATGGCTTACCGTGGCAAATTTCCGGGTTTAGAGTAACTCATTCTTTATAATCTATTTTAGTGTTCATTTTTAAAGTTGATTCTCCAAAGATAATAATTTTAAAATTCGTTTTAATCGTAAACGTATAAATCATAACATCAAAAGCTTTGTATTAGATATTACGTTTGGGCAAGAATAGGATTTGATATAGCCATAAACTAATTTTTCACTATCTTTATACTATGAGCATACAACAACAAAAAGCAAATCTTATTAATTGGATTGAAAGTATAAATGATGAATCCATCCTCCAAAAAATAGCGACTTACAAAGACTTACTTGCCCAAGGCGACCAGGATTGGTGGCAAAGTATTCCTGAATCTCATAAGACATCAATTAAAAAAGGTATAGAAGAAGCTGAAAATGGACAAACAATAAGTTTAGAAGAATTCCGACAACTGTATGCAGATAGAATATAGGATTGTTGTTACATCCAATGCAGCAAATGGTTTGGCTAATATTGTAGATTATAT
>ENA-ORXT01006093-ORXT01006093.1-marine-metagenome-genome-assembly--contig:-NODE-6093-length-11404-cov-39.911009_pt1 | contig 11404 bp, 4 predicted proteins | sample MGYA00237868_ERZ511482 | MGnify/ENA metagenome assembly ERZ511482 | reverse complement strand
TTTGATTTGCAGGACAAGTGAGGGCGGGCCCTTGCGTATCCTCAATGGTAAAGGTAGCGGTAGTAGCAGCCGTTAACCCACAATCATCGGTAACGGTAAAAGTAACCATAGCTGATCCGGTAGCACCACAATCATCGGATAACATGGTGAAGTTATTAGAGAACGTTACACCACCACAATCATCGCTCGCTGCGGCCCCTCCATTGTTGGCGAGCCACGCGTTGAGTTGAGCGGTATTACCCGCGCCGTCGCATTCTACGATCATGTCCATGGCTTCGGTGTCGATGGTTGGATCAGTGGTATCTTCGATGGTGAAGGTAGCGGTTGTTGCGGCTGTTCTACTACAATCATCGGTAACGGTAAACGTAACCATGGCTGATCCGGTAGCACCACAATCATCGGATAACATGGTAAAGTTATTAGAGAACGTTACACCACCACAATCATCGCTCGCTGCGGCACCTCCATTGTTGGCGAGCCACGCGTTGAGTTGAGCGGTATTACCCGCGCCGTCGCATTCAACCGTCATATTCATGGCTTCGGTGTCGATGGTTGGATCAGTAGTATCTTCGATGGTAAAGGTAGCGACTGTTGCGGCCGTTCTACTACAATCATCGGTAGCGGTAAACGTAACCATAGCTGATCCGGTAGCACCGCAATCATCGGATAACACGGTGAAGTTATTAGAGAAAGTTACACCACCACAATTATCACTGGCTACTGCGCCACCGTTATTGGCGAGCCACGCGTTGAGTTGAGCGATATTACCCGCGCCGTCGCATTCGACCGTCATGTTCATGGCTTCGGTGTCGATGGTTGGATCAGTTAAATCTTCAAAAATATAGCTTACCATACAATCAACCATTTGACTGGTTGCCGGATCGGTAATCGTAAAAGTACGAGTAATGGTTTTTGGATCACCCATACAACCTGTGGCCGCATCGTCCACATCACTGACCGAAAAAGTCAAATCTGCCGCTGGAGAACAGCTAGCAGTAATAGAACCACCGGCTGCGATAAAGGCTGCTTCCGGGTCCGTTGCATCCGGTAATTGGGAGCTACAAGAGAGATTTACCGGAGACGAAGGGCAAGCTACAATGAGCATACAGACGGGACAAGCCGGGGTAGGCTGCGTAAAAGAGGAAGTACAAGCACTTCCAGCTGTTCCGTTGATAATACCTACGTCGATCATTCCAGCTACATCACCTGGTTGAGCAGTATACGTTACACTATTGGTATTGTTATTAAGAATAACACCGTTTGTAATTGTTTGGTTGGAAAGTGTAATAATATCATTAGGACAAGCCCCTGTGATTGTCATTACGCATCCATTTGTATTGATAGTCGGTGCTTGTATTTCTGGATTGACCGTTAATGTATAAGAACTAACCAGGGTATATGTATCGCCCGCGTTATCTGTTCCACTACCGTCTACATCGCAATAAACATAAGCACTAACGCTCTGATCCATACTGCCACATCCAGCTGAAATTACGCCACTGGGAATCATATTATCAGGAGGAGTGGTCCCGGCCATTGGAGTAACACTGGAATAAACGAGTCCCATGGCGTTATCGGCGGCGACCATGTTTTGCCAGTCGGAGACTTGGGTACCTAGTGTACCGCTGCAAATGGTGGCTGAACCGTCTGCTACGGATGTTGCTGTGGGACAGGTTGGTATACAGTTGATTACTTCCAAAGTAACCGTAGAAGATTGTTCTTCGCATCCTGTTGCTGGTATTTCGGGATATGAGACATCTAGCGTGACGGAGAACACAGGGTTAGGTCCCGTGCCAGCTTGGTTAAATACTAAAACACAAAAACCATCAAGCGCATTAAATCCAGCGGGTAACATTTCCTGGTCAAAAACGATTGATGCACAAGTGGTAAAATTAAATTCAAAAAGGTTAAGATTGGTTGCTGGATCTGAACTACAACCTACATCATCTCTGATATTAAAAGCTAAATCCCCAATATTTCCTGAAAAAGAGGAGACGTCGAAGGTTATACTCCACGTGGGACAAGATGCCACCCTGGAGTCTGGTGTGCAATTTATGGCAGGAGGTTCAGCAAAAGATAGAGAAGGATTAGTTCCACTTGGGGTAGAATTAGTTGTTTCACTACAAGATAATATTGGAACAGCAGCGGTAGCAGTTCCAGTTTTGGTATAATCGAAATTATAAGTGGCTAAAGCTTGTCCAGCGGGATTAAAAGTTCCAGAAGCTCCATTAAAAGCAGTTCCAGTTGAAGGAGTGCCAGAAGTTTCATTCCAGGTTCCGCCAGGCATCTCACCGGTTAAAAAATCACCTAAGCTAACCGTTGCACCATTATTACATAATTGAGTAGGCATTGCATTTTCCGCTCCAGTCATTAAGTCAACAATATTGACAGTGACGGTGGTACTAATCTCACATTTGTCAGAAGCATTGTTAGGTAAAGAGGAACAAGCAGTAGTTGTTAAGTCTGGACCTGCAACTGTATAATTAAAAGTGTAAGCTCCAGCACTATTACCATCTGGAATAAAAGTTCCATTTCCTGCATTAAATCCCATTGTAGTAGAACTTGTCCAAGTGCCACCAGCTGTTTCTTCAGCTAAAAACGAGTTAAGATTTATAGCTGTGGTTTGATCAATACAAGCTTCAACATCAAGTGCTAATCCAGCACGTACAACTGGTTCCAAACAATTACTTTCGTCTCTATGAGTACTTACAGTTGTTGTATTATCGATAGCACAGATTTGTGTCCCATCCGACCAACAAATATTGTCTACATTACTGACAATAGGATCCATCACTAAAGCAGTACGTCCTGGAGGATCACAAACAGCATCACCAATTGCATAGTTATGAGGCGCATTAAAGTTATGTCCCAATTCGTGGGTGACTACATTTTTAGTAACGATCAAACTAGCAGAAAAATCTTCTATCAAACTACAATTTGAGCCATAGCGACAAACGACTCCTACACTTGCGAATCCTACGGTACCACAAGAGCTACCACAAATATTCTTTTCAGTCCAAATTTGATTTAGATCACATCTTTGGGTAAATGTATTTGTACAGCCATTTGTCCAATCACAAAATTCATCCAGTAATTGTCCAGCACCAACGGTTGGTGTGGCGTTTGATTCTGGCCAGGGATTGCCTCCGGCGGTGGTTACGATAAAAAAGTCAGCGATGCTTAATGAGATACAGAATTGACTATAGTCTTGTTGTACTTCATTATAAACACTATTAATGTAAGCCATTACCATTGCTGTACTAGAACCATGATTTTGAAACATCGAAAAATCCGCTGCAATGCACATTTCCAGTTCTACACAAGGACTTCCCGTGCTGGCAAATTCTATTTCTCCATTCTGTGGTGATTGAATTTTATTTTTCACTTCTTCATTTCCGCAGGAATGCTTTGTATCTGGAATGATATCTATCCCTTTATATACGACAAAGAACTTTGAATTTTCATTTTTCTTAAAGGTATATAAGGGCTCTATAATGATTTCAGAACTACTAATAGCAAGAAAGTTTTCTCCACCAGAAAAAGCTACGCTATTGCCTTTAGCATCTTCACCTTGGTAAGTTAAGCTTTTTGGCAATTTAGTGCTTTTATCTTGTGTTCTAAATAGACCATCTTTACTGTTTATAGCAACATGGTGAAGCGCAAGGTTGAGTTGGTCCAAGCCACCTAAATTTAAGGTAATATTTATATTGTCAGGTGCGTTTTCCAGATACTTTTTTATTTCATTTGCATCAATTTCCAAAATAGAATAATTATAAAAAAAATCATCTAGTTCTTCATAAGAGTTGTTAATGATTTTACCATCAAAAACCTGTGCGTGAAGCGGCTGATTGAAGAGAAAAAAGGATAAGAAAAAGGATAATAGCATGGTTTTTTTTCTAATAAAAACCGTAGAAAAAATTAAACTTGGTAAAAAGGTCATTTTTGATTTCATAAGATTGAGTTTAAGTGTGTTATTGTTTGAGTTTTTATTAGGAATAAGGTATAAATCAATTGGTTTTCTTGGGTTAGGAATGAGATTAATAATAAATTTACGTTTTTGGCTTGATCTTTTTGCCGCTAGTTTCCCCGCCTGACTGAGAATCTTCAATCAAGAAAAATTCCCCGGAGTTCAGACCTTTTAAGGTTTAAAAAAGTGATCGGTTTGTGGAACAAGAGTCTTTGGAATGTTTGACTGCTTTTTTTGCTACTACGCTGCCCCACCGGACCGATTGTCAGATTGGGCAGGGTCACTAAAATACGCATAATGCTACGGCATAACTCCGTTTTTAGTACCTTTATTAGTAACAAAATAACCAAGTCTAAAATGTCAATCTATTTAATCGCCATTCCTTAAACTCAAATATAACATTTTTTTTACATTTGAAAATGCTGATTTTTTCACTAAAACCCAGCGTAAAACCCATGTTTTTATCATTAATCAGAATTTTCGAAACTCAGAATGGATAGTTATTCTTTCCTCATTCCCAAGCTCCACTTTAGCTATTAGCCGTTGGCTTCCTATCGCGAATCTGAAAAAAAATATTTCGCCTTTTATCTCAATCTATTTAATAGCCATTCCTAATTCAATTAAGTACATGGGCAAAATTAAATTAACGTATTTTCGGCCTCTTTTGTCATCACTCTTCGTTAAAAAGCCTCGTCGATGCTACGGCATCGCCTACGTTTTTCGCCTCGACTGATAAAAAAATAGTCTCGAAATTTCAGTTATCTAATTCTGTCCAGGTACTTACCGTAAATAAAACAACGAATCATTCCCCGTTTTAGGGGAGCCAACAACCAACAACCAACAACCAACAACCAACAACCAATAGCCAATTAATTGCTACCTTTGTCATGACTCTTTACAAACAATTATTATGAAAAATACAACCATCCTCTCCGTGCTTTTATTGATAAGTTTTTCACTCTTTGCCGGTACTGCTCCGAAAGAGACGAAAGTAAAATCGGTTATCAAACAAGTCACCGTTTTTCGGGTAGGTGCGCAGGTCACGCGTACAGCTACGGCTTCGATGACTTCCGGAAACAACTTGTTAATATTTACGGGTATTTCTCCCCAACTTGATAAAAACAGCATTCAGGTGAAAGGCGAAGGAAACTTTACCATCCTTTCGGTTAATCATCAGTTAAATTATTTTGAGGCTCCTGCCAAATCGCAACGGATCCTGGATTTAGAAAAAGAACGCAAGCGACTAACGGAAAAGGACAAGCAAGTGAAGGCTTTGTTATCCGTTCTCCAGGAAGAAGAATCTTTATTGTTAACCAACAAATCTATCGGTGGCAGCCAAACGGGGGTGCGGATCGAAGACTTAAAAGCAACGGCAGCTTTTTACAGGACTCGACTCAAGGCGATTAAACTGGAGGCCTTGTCCATCCAGCAGTCTGCGATTTCCGATCGGGATAGCATGGCCAGGATAGCGGGACAACTAAAAGAGCTAAACGCCGAACAGGGTGTTTACACCAGTGAGATCGTAGTGGCCGTAACCAGTGAGCAAGCTGCCTCCGGACAATTTACCATTAACTACGTAGTAAAAAATGCTGGTTGGTTTCCTAATTATGATGTACGGGTACAGAATGTTGAAAACCCCATAAATTTAAAATACAAAGGCAATGTTTTTCAGACCAGCGGTGAAGCATGGGATCAGGTAAAGCTGACTTTATCCACGGGGGATTTTTCCAAACAAGGTACCAAACCAAACTTGCTGCCCTGGCGACTGGATTTCTATAATCCGTATGCCGCGCGGCGTTACGGAAGAACACCTTATGCTTCCGGTGGTGGAGGTGGTAGCGTGCAAGGATTTATCAGAGACGAAGCCGGGGAGGCGTTGATCGGCGCCACTGTAATGGTTACCAATTCTACGATGGGTACGGTTACGGATTTCGATGGTTTTTATCGTTTATCATTACCACCGAATGCCAGAAGTATGACCGTGTCTTACACTGGATACGACAGTCAGGAGATACCCATAAATGGTGCTAATATCGATGTGATGATGCAGTCGTTTGGTGGAATGCTGGATGAGGTAGTGGTCACTGGCAGTGGTCGTAATCGAAGAAGGAAAAGAAGTAAAAGGAAAAATGAGGCTGCGAATACGCCCATCGCCCAGGCTAGAACACCCGAGGTGAAAAAAACGGAGCGAGCTACCACCGTGGAATTTGAGATTGCGACTCCCTATACGATTCCATCCAATGGCAAACAATACACCGTGCAAGTAAAAGACTATGAACTCCCGGCCTATTACGAATATTACTGTGCTCCAAAACTGGATCCCGACGCTTTTCTTACCGCACAGGTGACGGGTTGGGAGGCACTTAATCTACTCAGCGGGGAAGCTAATTTATTTTTTGAAGGAACTTTTCTCGGAAAATCTATTTTGGATGTACAAGTAGTGGAAGACACCCTGGATATTTCACTGGGTCGAGATAAAGGGATCGTCGTTGAACGAAAAAAGCAGAAAGACTATAGCAAAAAACAATTCATTGGCAATAAAAAAACGGACTACCGATCCTGGGATATTAGTGTTCGTAATAAGAAAAAACAACGTGTTAATCTGATCCTCGAAGATCAATTTCCGCTAACGACCAATAGCGATATTGAGGTCAAACAGGAATCTTCCGGTGGCGCCGATTTAAATAATGATACGGGAGTGTTACGCTGGAAAATAACCCTGGACAAAAATGAAACCAAACAGGTGAATTTCAAATATTCGGTAAAATATCCAAAGAAAAAATCGGTGGTATTGGACTAAAGGTTAGTGATATCCAATGAAATTCGGTCCTTGATGGACTTTCATAATCAGTAATAAAACTATCTAATTTATACTATGCGAAGAAATAAAATTATAACAAAAATTGTGAATTTTCGTTACTTTTGTAAGTGATGGAAAAACTAGGCAATATAGAGATAAGAGTTGTAGGTAAATCAGGGAATGAGGAACTCAGACCCGATAACTACGATATAAAGCACATTTCGAATTTACTTCAAGATGTTGAGGCTTTGCTATATCCAAATGCGAGAAAGGAAAGACCTCTTATTACCTATGATATTGCGGAAGGTTCTGTTAAACATCTTTTCAAAACTACCATGCAGGCGGTTATTGGTTTTAGTGCTATCTTAGGTCAAGTCCAGGCAAATAACTCCATTGATTTTTTAGAATTAAAAACTGCACGAGCATTAGAAAACATACAAAATCTATCTCTGCAAAAAAATTATGAATTTCAAATAAGGACTTCTCTTAAAGATGATTATGAATTACTGATATCTCCAAAGACCCATTATTTTAGGACTGAAAATGTATGGGTGGAAGCTGAGTTTTATTTTTATGGAGAATTAAAAAATGCAGGTGGAAAGAGTAAAGCAAATATCCATTTAGATACAGACGATTATGGATATCTGGCAATTGAGACCGGGGAGGAATTTTTAAGAGGTCAAGAAAATAATTTGCTCTATAAAAAATACGGTATTAGAGCAATTGGAAAACAAAATATTGAAACCGGTGAACTAGATACAAAATCTCTCAAACTCGTTGAATTAATTAATTATCAACCCAAATTTGATAGTAAATATTTGAATCGCTTAATTTCAAAAGCAAAGAAAAATTGGCAAAGTATTAACGATCCAGATGAATGGCTACAGGATTTAAGAGGAGGTTATGAAGCATAGCAGCGTGTTACTAGATACCAGTTTTTTCATCAGACTATTAAATGATGAAGACCCTCTTCATCCGAACGCTTTGGGTTATTACAAATACTATCTTGAAAATGAGGTAATACTTAAAATTTCTACAATTTCAATTGCTGAATATTGTGTTCGTGGCAATCTCGATGACTTACCACTAAAAGATTTACAAATAGTTCCGTTTAACTTAAATCATGCTGTTCGAACGGGTGATTTTGCCAAAGTGATATTTACTGCAAACAAGACTGCGACAGAAAAGCTAACACCCAGGGCTATTATACCCAATGATTCAAAGTTATTTGCTCAAGCAGACCTGGACAAAAGTATCACTCATTTTGTCACTTCTGATAATAGATCAACAAAGACTTTGAATGCTCTGAAAACGGAAATCATTCCTAAATTTGAAATTATCGATATTCAAAATCCATATCACCAAATATTTGGAATTTTAGATTTATAGTCAAAAGATTACGACACCCAAACCCACCTCATGAGCCTATTCCAAACCTCCGTCATCAACAAATACCTCAAAGGACTAGACACGCCCACCGTCACCGCCGCGTGGCAAAAATTTACTTCGCATTTCCATGATCCGACGATTCAGGCGAATATCCGATCTTCCAAGGAAGAGCAATACCAGGGAGGGTTTTTGATTGATCTGTTTGTCAATATCTTTGGGTATACCAAAAATCCGGCGCCGGACTTTAACCTGACCACGGAATTAAAAAATGTCAAAGGGGCCAAGAAGACGGACGGGGCCATTCTTTCCGGGGAAACGGCCCTGGCGGTGATCGAATTAAAGGGGACCAATACCACCGATCTGGGGAAGGTAGAGGTACAGGCTTTTGGGTATAAAAATAATCAGCCGGGTTGTGTGTACGTGATTACTTCCAATTTTGAAAAGCTGCGGTTCTACATTGACAATGCGGTGGATTATGAGGAATTTAATTTGTTCCAGTTGACCCGCGAACGGTTTGATTTGTTGTGGCTTTGCCTAAATAACAATGGTCTTTTAAATAATATTCCGAAGCAGATCAAGGACGAATCGCTGACGGTGGAGGAGAATATTACCAAGGAACTCTACAAGGATTATTCGCTTTTTAGAAATGAGATTTTTGCCAGTATTCAAAAGAATAATCCGACGTACGATAAACTGACGTTATTCAAAAAGACGCAAAAATTACTGGACCGTTTTTTATTCATTTTCTTCGCCGAAGACCGCCTGTTATTACCACCCAATTCTATTCGTAGCATCATTGATCAGTGGACAACACTCAAAGATGAACTGGATGCCTACACGCCGCTCTATAGTAGATTTAAAAAATATTTTGGCTACATGAATACGGGCCATAAGGGTAAGCAGCACGATATTTTTGCGTACAATGGTGGCTTGTTTGCGCCGGATGAAATGCTTGATGCGATCAAAATTGACGATGGCTTGCTTTATACGCATACCCAAAAATTAAGCAACTACGATTTTGAAAGCGAAGTGAGTGTCAACATTCTGGGACATATTTTTGAACATTCTTTGAACGAGATCGAAGAGATTCAGGCTGAACTGGCGGGCATCGAAACGGACAAGAGCAAGAGCAAACGTAAAAAAGACGGCGTTTTCTATACGCCCAAATATATTACCAAATACATCGTGGACAATACGGTCGGCCAGCTTTGCGAGGAACAGAAAACCAGGCTGGAGATTCAGGAGGAGGAATACGAAAAGGATCGGAAGGGTAGAAAAAAAGCGACGCTCAAAGCTTTGCTAAAAAAACTGGAAGATTACCGTAACTGGTTACTGGAAATTACAATTTGTGATCCGGCCTGTGGCTCTGGTGCTTTTTTAAATCAGGCGCTGGAATTTCTGATTGCCGAACATCGCTACATTGACGAATTGCAAGCGAAGCTGTTAGGGGACGCTTTTGTCTTGAGTGAAGTCGAAAATTCGATTCTGGAAAACAACTTGTTCGGCGTGGATATCAACGAGGAATCCGTCGAGATTGCCAAATTGTCTTTATGGTTACGGACGGCCCAAAAAGGAAGAAAACTGACTTCGCTGAATAGTAATATCAAATGCGGTAATTCGCTGATCGATGATCCAGAAGTGGCGGGAAACAAGGCGTTTAAATGGGAGGAGGAATTTCCACGGGTTTTTAAAAATGGTGGGTTTGATGTGGTGGTGGGGAATCCGCCTTATGGTGCTAAACTGTCAGAAAACATTAAAGAAAAACTGCTAAAAGATTTTGAAGGATTTTCTGGGAATTTTGATATTTATACTTCTTTCCTTTGTAAGTCTACCGAAATTCTTAAACCATATAGAAGTCTAGGATTCATAATTCCTCAATCTTGGCAAAACGGTGATAAATATTTTAGTACAAGAAATTTTGTGAAAAATAATCTAAAATTAGATGTAGGAATTAAACTCCCTTATGATGTTTTTTCTGACGCTTACGTTGACACTGGAATCTATATTTTAAACAAAACACATTCTGATAATTACACTTCAAACGTTTATGAGTATGGAGTTCTAGAAAAAAATAAGGTAAAGCTAATTAACAACTTATCCTATAAAATTTTAGATTCTAAATTATGGCAATCTCTGGAATCTTTAAAAATAGTTCTAAATCCTTCTTTCTATTCATTGCAAACAAAGACAATACAAGCCAGTAAACCTTTGTCTGATTTTACAGAGTCAATTAGAGGAATATTATCAAGTAAAGAAGATATTTCAGATTTAAAAGAAACTGATGCTTATAAAGAATATTTTACTGGCCAGCTGTATAGATATAGTTTAAATTACAAAACCTCTTATGTCAAATATGGTGATAATCTAAAAGAAAAGCCCAAAAATTCAGATTATTTTAAAGATGAAAGAATTCTCGTCCGAAGGTTGATAAATAGAAGATTTAGAATTATGGGTAGTATAACAAATGTATCTTTTGTCTGTAAAAAAGACATTTACATAATTAAAACTACATCGGATAAATATCTAAATCATTACCTTTTAGCAGTTATTAATTCTAAGTTGTTTTCATTCTTAAAAACCAAAGGGTCTACTTCTGCAACAAAGGATGATTTTGGACAACTAACATTAAGTGACTTAAGAACAATACCTATAAGAGAAACTCCAATGTCTCTTCAGTTAGAAATAAAAGAGTTAATCCAATCTTTAATTAAAGCAAATTCCGACTTGTCTGATATTATAAATACCTTTCTAACATTTTTAAAAAACAGATATGATATTTCTAAGTTTTCTAATAAACTCAAGACTTGGAATAAACTCTCTATCAAGGAGATATTAAATGAGCTAAAAAAAGTAAAAATAAAATTATCTATTGAAGAAGAAATAGAGCTCACAAATTATCTCTCTCCTCAACATGAAAAAACTAAACAGATCTTAGAAAACATAAAAAGAATAGATCATGATATTGATTTCTTAGTTTACAATAATTACAATCTTGATGAGGATGAAATTAAATTGATAGAAGAGTCTTTTTCATAATTAAAGCGCTAACTACAATTGATTTAAAAACTATTTCTTAAGATTTTACAGTCAAAGCAGAGTAGATGCAATACTTCAACGAGCAAAAAGAAAAGGCCCAAAAACTAAAATCAGAAATTGACAAAATAGATCAGGAAATCGACCAACTCGTCTACCAACTCTACGACCTCACCCCCGAAGAAATCGCCATCATCGAAGAAAGCACCACCTAA
>ENA-ORXT01006092-ORXT01006092.1-marine-metagenome-genome-assembly--contig:-NODE-6092-length-11405-cov-5.457627_pt1 | contig 11405 bp, 9 predicted proteins | sample MGYA00237868_ERZ511482 | MGnify/ENA metagenome assembly ERZ511482 | reverse complement strand
ATGGCGGCGCTGATGGGCGGCATCATCATCGGCGGCATCTTCCACTTCTTCATCGGTACCTTCATCGGCCGCATCCGGCACTGGCTGCCGCCGCTGGTCACCGGGCTGGTGGTGCTGATGATCGGATTGGCGCTGCTGAAGGTCGGTATCCAGTACGCCGCCGGCGGCGTGCCGCTGATCGGCACGCCCGAGTACGGCACGATGCAGCACTGGGGCCTCGCCCTGGTCGTCATCTTCGTCACGCTGGGGCTGAAGTTCTTCGCCCGCGGCATGCTGTCGGTCTCCGCCGTGCTGATCGGTCTGCTGGCGGGCTACGGCGTCGCCTGGGCCATGGGCATGGTCAGTTTCGACGCCGTCGGTCGCGCCGCCTGGTTCTCGGCGCCCGACCCGCTGCACTTCGGCCTCGAGTTCAACGCCGCGGCCATCATCGGCATGTGCCTGATGGCGGTCATCTCGGCGATCGAGACGGTGGGTGACATCTCGGGCATCACCAAGGGCGGTGCCGGGCGCGAGGCCACCGACGACGAGATCCGCGGCGGGACGCTGGCGGACGGGCTCGGTACCGCGGTGTCGGGCGTGTTCGGGGCCCTGCCCAACACCTCGTTCAGCCAGAACGTCGGCCTGATCGCGATGACCGGCGTCATGAGCCGGCACGTGGTGACCATCGGCGGCCTCTTCCTGGTGGTGTGCGGCCTGGTGCCCAAGTTCGGCGCGGTCATCTCCAGCATGCCGATCGCGGTGCTGGGCGGCGGCGTGATCCTGATGTTCGGCATGATCGCCTCGGCCGGCGTCAGCATGCTGGCCGACGTGAAGTGGGACCGGCGCAACATGATGATCTTCGCGATCGCGCTGTCGGTCGGGTTCGGCCTGCAGCTCGAACCCGGTGCGCTGCAGCACCTGCCCCAGACCGCCACCGTGCTGATGACCTCCGGGCTGTTGCCGACCGCGCTGATCGCGATCGTGCTCAACCTGATCATTCCGCACGAGGAGGACGAGGACGAGCTGGACGATGCCGGCTTCTCGCGCGCGGCCACGACGGTGTCCGGTTCCGACGGGCTGGACGACGAAGGCCACCCGATCGGCTACCGTGCCGGTCAGTCACGTCCGGCGGTCTGACCGACGGCCCGTCACGTCGGCAACCGTGCCATCGCGACGGGCCACGAACTATCCGATCGGCGGTGCGCCGCCGGTGTCGCGCAGTACCGGAAACCAGTCCTCGCGCAGCCGATCGCCCGCGCGCATGCCGTGGCCCGGAAACGGCGGCGAGGTCGGTCCCGGACGCTCGATGTAGCGGGCATCGTCGCCGACCAGGCGCAACGAGAAGGCGCGCCGGCGAGCAGCACCGGCATTGCCGCGCGCACCGTGCAGCGTGTCGAACGCGAAGGCCACCGCATCACCCGGTTGCATCGCCCATTCGCGCACGTCCATGCCCTCGGCGTCCGGGTCGGGAACCGGCCTGTAGTCCTGCCGATCCGGGTAGAAATCGTCTTCCGCCAGCCAACGGGTCGGCAGCACCGGTCGCACCCAGCGGTGCGAACCGGCCACGCAGCGCAACGATGCCTCGCTCACCGGGTCCAGCGGTGCCCAGAAGGAGACGTTCTGACGTCCCGCCACGAAATAGTAGGGCGCGTCCTGATGCCACGGTGTCGCCCGCGCGGTGCCGGGTTCCTTGATCAGCACGTGCTCGTGGAAGAGCTGCACCCGCGCCGAACCCATCAGGGCGGCGGCGACGGCGGCCACTTCCGGATCGCGGGCGGCGCGTTCGAACTCGTCGATGCGCTGCCAGTTGCAGTAATCTTCGAAGAAGCGCCCGGCCTGTCCGGCGTACAGGTTCTCGGCCGCATGCTTGCCGGGATGGGCGAGGTTCTTGTCGATGCCGGCGCGCAGGCGCTCGACGTGATCGGCGAACAGGCCGCGGATCACCACCGCACCGTCGCGCTGGAAGTCCTCGGCGAGGCCGGGCGGTACGAGGGCGTGCGTCATCGATTCGTGTGTCCGGTATTTCCTGTCGGTGCAGTGTCCAGCAGAGGCGGGGCCGGTACAACGGCGTTCTTCGATGGCGAGTGACGAGGGGCGAGCACGTGTTCGACCTGATCGTGCAGTTCGTATCGAGCGCAGGCGACGCCGGTGTGGCGTTGCTGATGTTCGCCGAGAACGTGTTTCCACCGATTCCCTCCGAGCTGATCATGCCGTTGGCAGGCTTCGCCGCCGCACGCGGCGAGGTGTGGGCCTGCGAAGGAATAAGGGGTACATCCTGTCGCTTCGCAGGGCGTGGCAGCCCGGGCGCGAGCAGCGGAGCCTGGCAGGGCCGGGCGACCGACGAGCAACAACGGATGGCGCGCCCTGCGAAGCGACCCTGCGGGCCGGCCCTGTGCGTTCGTCCCGCTGCGTTGCTCACCGCGAGGGTAGCCCCGCTACCCTTGTTCGCAGCGCCTCGCGGGACAAGCGCACGGGGCCGGCAGGATGCACCCTTCATTGCCTTCACAGGCCCTTACAGCACCTACCTGGGCAACTGATCCGGACAGGCAGCGGGACCGGCGAACGCGTCGTGAGCGAGCGACTTTTCCACGGGGCATCGGGTCCGGATGGCCGACACATCGACCTGGGGGTGCGCGACGGGGTGTTCGTCGATCCGGCCACGCTCGGTGACGGCGCCCTGCTCCATGTCCAGCGAACCGGTGGCACCGGCGAGCAACTGGTCCAGCACAGGCTGTGGCAACACGAACCCCCGATCGTCGGTGCCACGTTGCCGGGTGCCACGGCCGCGAAGGCCGGGAAGGCTTCGCCGGGGGGGGCCCACACCAGGCCCGACGGAAACGGCCGCGGCCAGCGCAAGGCCGTGAAGGGGGTCCATCGTCGGTTTCACCACCACCACCACCACCACCACCACCACCACCACCACCACCACCACCACCACCAGCATCGGTACTGTTCACGATGGGGCGCGGGCTGTCGGCCGACATCTTCTTCAACGTCGGGCTGATCGCCATCATCGGGCTGGCGGCCAAGAGCGCGATCCTGATCGTGGAGTTCGCGATCGATCGCGAGGCGCGCGGCGAGTCCCCGGTGGAGGCCACGGTGGGGGCTGCACGCGAGGGGCTGCGGCCGATCGTGATGACATCGCTGGCGTTCATGCTCGGCATGGTGCCGTTGATGATCGCCTCGGGCGCGGGGGCCGCCAGCCGCATCGCGGTCGGCACCGGCGTGTTCGGCGGCATGGTGACCGCCACCGCCCTGGGCGTGTCCTTGGTGCCGGTGCTGTACCTGCTGGTGCGTCGCTGGTGGTGGACGACCTGGGCTCGCGCGCCTTCATCAGGAGCGAGCACTGCACGGCGATGGAGCGCGCCGGGGTGCGACTGGCACGGGCCCAGCCGATCCGCAAGGCGCTGCGCCACCTCCTGCGCGGCCTGCTGGAAGTGCGCAATCACCGCAAGATCGTCGTCATCGATGACGGCATCACCTTGTGCGGCAGCCAGAACTGCGCGGACCCGGAGTTCGCGGTCAAGCCGAAGTACGCACCGTGGGTGGACGCGGTGGTGCGGTTCGAAGGCCCGGTCGCACGTCAGAACCAGCGGCTGTTGGGGAACCATCACGACGACATCTCTCGGGACGAATCGCTGGTTCTCGGCCGACAGGTCCGCTACCATCGAGCCATGGGCGAATCCCTTCGCATGGCGCACGTCAGCATCGACGACTACCTCGCCGGCGAGCGCACGGCCGAGCAGCGCCACGAGTACGTCGATGGCGAACTGTTCGCCATGGGTGGCGCAAGCCGCGCGCACAACTCGCTCGCGGCGAATCTGCTCATCCGGCTCGGCGCGCATATAGAGGGCGGGCCATGCCGCATCGCCTCGTCCGACATGAAGGTACGCCCCGCGATCGCCACGCGCTTCTACTATCCGGACCTCGTCGTCAGCTGCAACGATCCGGCCGAGGAAGAGGATGTCTACGTAGAGACGCATCCGACGATCGTGGTCGAGATACTGTCCGCCTCCACCGAGCAGACCGACCGGCGCGAGAAGCGCGTCGCCTATCAGGGCATCGCCACCTTGCGCGAGTACGTGCTCGTCGCGCAGGACGCTCGCAGGGTCCAGGTGTACCGGCGGGATGGTGCCGACTGGTTGGTGGACGTGTTCGGTCCGGCCGAGCGCACGGCATTGAAGTCGGTCGGCTTCGTGCTCGACGTGGATGATCTCTACCGCAACGTCGATATCGGTGCTTCGTAGTTCCCGGCACGGGAGCGGTCTCGGGACACCACGTCCAGACGTACATCTGGCCGGGCTTCCAGTGTACGATTCGCCGGCTTTCTGTCGTGCAATCGGCTGGGCCCTGTGCGAGACACGATTCGAACATGACCCCGGCTTCCTCGACATCACCGAAGACCGCCGAGCGCCTCTACGCCCGCCATCTGACAGCGGAACTGCGAGATTCGCTCGAGGCTGCGCGCGTGGTGAACGTGATCGGTCCGCGTCAGGTCGGCAAGGCGACCATGGTGAATACCCTGTTCGAGGGCGGACGCTTCGTCACCCTGGACGAACGCACCATTCGCGAGGCCCTCGCCGCCGATCCTGTCGAAGGGCCTGTGAAGGAATGAAGGGTGCATCCTGCCGGCCCCGTGCGCTTGTCCCGCAAGGCGCTGCGAACGAGGGTAGCAGGGCTACCCTCGCGGTGAGCAACGCCGTGGGACGGACGCACAGGGCCGGCCCGCAGGGTCGCTTCGCAGGGCGCGCCATCCGTTGGTGCTCGTCGATCGCCTGGCCCTGCCAGGCTTCGCTGCTCGCGCCTGGGCTGGCACGCCCTGCGAAGCGACAGGATGTACCCTTTATTCCTTCACAGGCCCTTTCCCGCGGCGTCGGTAGCGTTCGCGCACCTTCAGTATCTGTCGCAACGGCGACGGTGACAGTTCGACCGATCCCGCCTTCCAGTCGATGCCGCCGTAGGCGTCGCTGAACCTGGCCTTGAACTGCTCGAGATTGTACGGATTCGCCAGCTTGCGAACCACCAGGCCGGCCTGATCCTGCTCGTAGGGAAATTCCCCCCACTTGGCCGCCTCGGCCCGGCTCGGGCGTTCCCAGAATTCCCTGAGAAGCTCGGTGCAGACCTCCAGCAGCACGTCCGGCTCCAGGCCGTGCATCACCGCTCCCGCATCCCGGGCGAACTTCAGCACGCAATCGCGCAACAAGGGCTGCCCCCAGGCGAGCACGCAGGCCTCGTGGCCCTGGTGCCCCCGCAGGACGCTCACGGTTCCGTCCCGCTCGATCTCGTAGCCGGTCACACCGCCCGACGTCGTGACGCAGAAGGTCTCGAACAGCGCGACCGGATTCTCCAGCGGTGAGCTGCGCTCGCGCTCGTCGAACAACCAGCTCTCGATGCTGACGGGCACCGCGGACGGCAGGTCGCTCAGCCGGCCGACGTGAAGGTGCAGCGGGTCGAGCCCGCCCAGGTGCCGCACCATCGCGCTCAGCATGGTGGCCTGCTGACCCGTCCAGCCGATGTCCACCATGGCGGTGCGCGTTCCGGCCATTCCCTTCAGGTTGTCCCGCAGGTAGGCGGTGGTCGCGCTCAGGCGGTGAAGACTGGCCTGCCTGATCACGCCCCTGACGGACTCGTCCTGAATGGCTCGCCTCCAGTTGACCAGGCCGGTCTCGCCGAGCGGCTTCTCCGGATCGGTGATGCCGAAGGGGCCGAGCAGGTGAGCATGCCGTTCGAGGTCCAGACCGACGCGGGCGATCACGTCCCTGGCCGGAAGCCGGTCGTACTGCTGCACGAGAAACGATCCGGCCTGCAGCCCGGCCTCGAGCCAGTCCTCGAGGGGGATCACCGACGCTGCGGGCAGCGTCAACGCTCTCCTGCTCACCTCGAGCATGCCCAGATCGAGCCCCTCGGTGATGTGTGCCGGCAACGCCCCGGCGATCAGGCAGGGCAGTTCTCCGTCCCGTGCCAGGAAGCGGATGGTGGTGATGGACTCTTCCCTGCACCGGCGGATCACCCACAGGACGAAGCTCACCAGTGCGGGACCCACCACCGAAGCGGCGATCTCGGCAAGCGACTCCTCTCGAAGATCGATGTCCCGGAGAGGCCTGGCACCCGCAGCTCCGAAGTGCAGACGGATGTCGCGGGAATGACTTGCCACCTGTTCCAGTTCCCGGCAGCGATCGGACGCCTCGATCAGCAGGTTCTCGAACCGGTTGGGATTGGCCGCCGGGCAGAGATGTCCGGACACCCCCGCCTTTCTCGCCATCTTCACATCGCTCCACCCGTTGTTGCCGTAATGCGTCACGTGGCCGGGCGGTACGCCTTCGGATGTCAGGAGGCATTCGAACAGACGCCCGCCGCGCGACTTGGAAACGCCGTGATCGGAAGAAACGAGTAACGTGTCACCCTCTTCCGACAATCCCAGCTCCCGCAGCTTCTTGTCGAAATGGTGGGCACCGATATGCATGTCCGACACGAATGCTATCCGGCATCCCGTCTCCCTTGCGTGCGACAGCCGCTCCCTGCCGCCAGGAACGAGCGAAAGCTGATTCAGTTCGACATCGATCTCGGCAGCCTCGATATCGGTGGCCAGCGAAAGCAGCCCTTCGGGAAGGTGGTCCAGAATCTGTCGGAGGGTGGGCGCATCCAGGTGCGCGGAGGCGGCATCCGCCGCGGTTCGCATGACGATGAAGGTTGCGCGATCCGGCAACTCCAGACCGCGATCGCACAGTGCGGACCACACGTCCTCGTAGACGGTCCTGCTGGTCAGGGCTCGCCGGATCAGCAAGGTGTCGTACAGGTCAAACGATACGACGTGCACGGCCTGGAGATCTTTCGACACGTGAAGACGTTGATTTCGATTCAACTGAAAATCACCCAGGACAAGCTCCCGCTGCACACTCCCGCTGCGCACGGAACATATCCGATGCAGCTCTCGCGAATTCTCACCCCTTCGCCATACTCGGGGGCATTCGCACCCGGATTCGAGACGGTGTCCGGCCGGCGCTCGGAATCACCGGATCACGGTGATCGACCGGATCAGCGCTTTCCACCGATGCGGGTGCGCTCGGCGAACGCGACCGACAGCGTACCACCGTCGGCGAACTCCAGCTCGCTGCCGACCGGCACGCCGCGGGCTATCTGCAACACCGGCACGCCGTGCCTGGCGCATATCTCGGCGATGTAGCGGGCGGTGGCCAGACCCTCCACGGTCTGGTTGGTGGCCAGCGTCAGTTCGTCGACTTCCCCCGCCGCCAGCCGCACCTCCAGCCGGTCGAGGCCCAGATCGCGCGGGCCGACCCCGTCCAGCGGCGAGAGGTGACCCAGCAACAGGAAGAAATGGCCACGGTAGTCGGTGGCGCGATCGATGGCGAGCACGTCGGCCGGGTTCTCGACCACGCACAGCTGGCGCGCATCGCGTGCCGGATCGGTGCACCAGCGGCACGGCTGGCGTTCGGTGAAGATGCGGCAGCGCTCGCAGTGCCGGACGCGCTCCATGGCGCCGATCAGCGCCTCGCCCAGGCGTCGCGCGCCGTCTCGATCCCGTTGCAGCAGGTGCAGGGCCATGCGCTGGGCCGATTTCGGCCCCACCCCGGGCAGGCAGCGCAACGACTCGACCAGGTCCTCCAGCAGGCCGCTGGCCATGTCAGTCGCCCGGAACCGGCCGGCGCACCGTCAGAACGGCAGCTTCATGCCGGGCGGCAGCTCGAGTCCCGCGGTGAGCCCGGACAGCTTCTCCTTCGAGGCCTCGGCCAGCCGGCGCGTGGCGTCGTTGACCGCGGCCGCGACCAGGTCCTCCAGCATGTCCTTGTCGTCGCCCACCAGGGAGTCGTCTATGGCCACGGCGACGAGTTCGTGCTGGCCGTTCATCGTGACCTTGACCAGCCCGCCACCGCTCCTGCCCTCGATCGCCATGGCGGCGATCTCCTCCTGCGCCTTCTGCATGTCGGCCTGCATCTGCTGGGCCTTCTGCATCAGGTTGCCGATTCCGCCTTTCATGGTCTCTCCGGGGTGTGTTTCAGGATGGATGTGGGGGGCGAACGTACGTCGGCAGACTAGCGGGACGCCGGGTCGAGGGGGCGGATGCTGTCCTCATCGACACTGCCCTCCACATCGGCGAGCAGCCGCTGCAGTTTCGCATCCTGGGCGATCGAGCGGCGCGCACCGGCCACCGCTTCCTCCTCGCCGAGTTGCTGCCGGCGGGCCGGGGTCTGCACGCTGCCGTCGGCAAGCGTCACGTCGAGCGTGACCGTCTCGCCCGCCCAGGCGCTCAGCGCGGTGGCCACCCGGTCGACGAAGCGCGGGCCCGCCAGGTGCTCCTGGGCGGCCTCGAGCACCAGGCGCAGGCACGCCCCGTGCCGTCCCTGGACCGCCGAATGCGTCGCGAGCTGGCGCGGCATGCCGCTCAGTCCGAGCTGCTCGACGATACCGGGCCAGGCATCCGGCACGATCGCCTCGAGCGAACCGGGCGCGCCGCTGCCGGCGCGGCCGACGTGGGCCGAGGCGGGCGGACAACCGGCCGCCCCTCCTCCTCGCTGCTCGCGCCGCCGCATGGGGGGGCGCCGACCCCCACGTTGCCGCCGGCCTTGGCCGCTCGCGGCGCCCGCGCGTTCGCCGGGGCCCCCACCCTCGTGACCCGCCATCCCCGCCGTCGCCGCCGCCACTGCCAAAGCCGGGGCGCACGTGGCTGTGCCACTGCGCGCGTGTGAGTGCGCCGTCGTTGAGGCCGCCGGCCTGCCGGCAATGCCGGGGAGCGGCGGCCCGGGGCGGCTGTCACTCGTCCCCCGACGTGCACCCGCTCGCGTTGCGCTCCGCGCCTTTCTCAATCGGCCGCCGCTGGGGGGGCAGCCTGGTGGCGGCGGTCGGCAGCCGCGGTTGCGAACGTACTCTGCCCGCAGCCCTCGCCTCCCCAGGTGCGTGCACCTCGTCGGGGTGGCTGGGCTGCTTGCCCGACCATCGGCAGAGCGGACCGCGGGGCAGGAACGGCGATGGTCGGCGACGGCGGCATCGGCGGCACCGCCACCAGAGGCGGCGTCGGCGGGGCCACATGGGCAGCAGCACCAGGGGCCTCGACGGCCATCGTCAAGCGTGCGACCAGCAAGAGGTGTGACGGCGCCGCCATGGCGCGGTCGTTGCCAACGCGGCCGCATCGTCGACGGTGCCGCCGACGTGGCGGCGGCAAGAGAACCGTAGGGCGGTGCGAGCGTGGCGGGGGGGGGGGCAGGGTGTAGCTCTTGAGCGGGGTGGCGGGGTGTAGCTCTTGAGCGGGGCGGCGGGCGGGTACGAGGGGCGGTCTCCACCTTGGCCTGGGCGGTTGGCCATTGGCACGGCGCCCGCGCGCGGGCCACTCCCTGTGCGGTTATTTTGGAAACCAACGTGTGGCCGTCGATCATCTTGTCGCGGGAAATCACTGTGTTGTATCCAGACAAGGCTGCCTCAAGAGGCCGTCAAGTTTTTTCCACAGAGGAGACCACCGGGGACGGCCTCCAGCGCGGTCTGGCCGGCGGCGATTGCCTTCGCGAGGGCGTGGCGTGGGCGGTACGGCGGGAACCGCGCCTTCTCTCCCTTCCCACATCGCCTGCGCTACCCCTCCATCACCGCCCGTTCTGCGACGAGTGGGGTGCGGGCATCGCCACCGCCGCCCCTTTGCGCGCGCTGCCCGCCGCCGGTGCCCCCCCTGACGTCGCCCCCACTACGCCGTACGGTACACCACCACAGCACCACGGCCGAGCGGATGAGGAGCTTCACACCCACCGAAAAGGACGTCGCCCCAATCACAAAAAGTGGGCCGAGGATCAAGATCGCCGTTCCGCCCCAGTCACTCCACACAAACGGGAACGACGCGAGCGACGCGAAAATGTACAAGGCGCCAAGGGCAACGCCCCCAACGCCGAGCACGGCGTTTCCCCGACACGTTCTCAACGGGTCCGCGAGCTCATCGGGCCGCGGGTTGTGGAAGAGGGACGCCCCCACCGCCGAGGCGGCGGCAGACGCGGCAGCCGCGGCTGGCCACGCGCTGCCGTCGGTCACGCGCCGCCGCCACCGGGCCATCGACGCTGCCGTGGCCGCTGCCCACCACCCAATGGCGACGGCGGCAACGGCCACGGTCACCAGGGCTGCCACGGGGATGAAAAGGCGCACGACGGCACGCGCGGGCCGGGCGCTGGGCGGCCCGAGACCGTCCGCCGACCCGACCCACCACAAGACCCCGAGCAAGGCGCACGAGGCGCCCAACACGATGCCGACGACCGCATCGTAAATGCGCGGGGCGTCGCTCGTCGGGGTCCCCGCTGACGGCCCCGGCCTCGGCCCCGACGCCCATACAGCAGAGGCAGCCCGCACCGCGGCGGCGCCCAGCGCCGCGCCAGATAGGCCGAGCAGCACGGACGCGCCCGCAGCGACCGCCGTACTGATGGCGAGGAGCAAGGCGCTCCCGGCCACCTCGGCTCTCCACTCGAGCACCGTTGCCGCCGACGACCACGGCCACAGCACCACCGTCGAGATGACCGACGCCCAAACGAGCGCCACGGTCGCCGCGAGTGCCACGCGGAGGTAGTGGACGAGCGACCGTGGCGGCCATAGGGTAATGGGTGGCAGCCGCGGCGGCGGCGTCGGCGTCCCGCGCCGGGTCGCCGGCGCGCGCCCTCGCCCCCCGGCGGGGGGGACGCCCGTCACCGCATCGGCCGGCGGGGAGGGGTGGACCCCCTCCGAGACGGGGGATGGGGGAGCCATGGCGCACCGGGGGTGGGGCGGGCGCCCGGCGGGCGTGGTCAGCGCGGGGGGAGCCGCGCGTGGACGGCGCGGCGACGGTGCCGGGGGCGGGGCGTGACGGGGAACGGGGCGGCGTGGTCGTCGTCGCAAGGCTGACGATGGCCCAGAATTCTGTTCCCCCCAGTCCAGAGCTATGCATCATGTACAGCCATGCACACTTGCTCTTTCATAAGGCCACGGCTGTTCGCAGCAACCCAAGTGTACAGTACACCATTAGTATGTATGTTCGTTCCCTGCCTCCAGTGCGTTTCCGTCACCAGAGACACCTTGATTCAGCTCAGTATGGACGATAGTGACTTGCACGTGGTCGAAAGGAAGTCTCAAGACCCATATTCTCTTGACAGTGATTCCCTTGTAACGACAAAACACTGTATTCTGTGAGAAACACGCAGGAGACAGAGGAGATAGCAGAGGAGATAGCAAGCGACTGAAATGAGTGGTGGGTGTCTTTTCGATCGCTCAGGCGCAGTCAACGATTGCGATTCTGGTGTCGACGGAGTGTTTCTTTTCTTTGCTCCCCAGCCTGTTCGCACAGTGTGCACGGCTCGCCCCCGACCGCCGCGGTCACCACCGGCGGCGCTCCGCGGCGGGGCGGCACGGTGCCGACCCCCCCTCGCCACTTGGCGCCCGTTTCAACCCCCCCTCCCCCCCCCCCCTTT
>ENA-ORXT01006091-ORXT01006091.1-marine-metagenome-genome-assembly--contig:-NODE-6091-length-11405-cov-8.427260_pt1 | contig 11405 bp, 7 predicted proteins | sample MGYA00237868_ERZ511482 | MGnify/ENA metagenome assembly ERZ511482 | reverse complement strand
CGTGAGCGGAACTGCCGTTCGAGGCAGATTTATAGAAATGAAGCAGCCGTGATTGGAACGCAGCGCTCTCATTGGTTCACACGCGTGTACATCAAGTGTGATGAAATTGATAGACAATTTCATGTCTATCAATTTCATCACACTTGATGTACAAAATTTTCGCATCGTAAATCTCAAGTCTGAAGAAGACACTCATGCGGTCGTCACTCTGTCTCTCTGGCGAGACCCGCACTGTTTCACCTGCCTGCTCCGCTAGTGCTGGTTCTTTTTTGTCGGCTGATGAGGTCGCGGCCACCCATCCAACGGGTCTGAAAGCGAGCCCGTCGATCAGGGCCTGTTGCTCGAGGGCCGACGCTCGCTGCTCCGCGAACTGCGAGTGCGCCCCTGTCAACTGTCAGACGCTCAAATACCCTCGGGAGACCGGCTCCTCCATGGGCGTTTGATGCCGATCCCCACGAGGGGAAAACACAGGTACGCACCTTGTTTTCTGCCAGCCCCTTTTCGCCTGCCTGTTTCTGCCGTTTCTGGTGAATACTCGTCATGTTTGCCCGCCATGTCAAGAGTGAAGCACGAAGCAATGCAGGAAGAGGTCCGCAGGGGATTCTGGGGATCACGAAGACGGAGTACGTAGCAAAGCTTGCACCTGGCTCGCGATACTTGGAGCACAGTCAGGACCACACATCACCTTGATGGTACCACTCTCCAACTCGCGCGATCGGACGATGAGTGACTCTTGTGCTCGCCTGACGGAGATGCCCGACGGCCGCGCCGAGTGGAACCGATCCAACTGAGGCGCCAGAAGGCAGGGCCATCGGGACCTCTGATGCTCGGTTTCCACGGGGTTTTGGCCGCTCAAGAGCCAGATACGGCTAGCGTCTGCTGTGCTGTTGACAAACGTGGCCTGGCGTAATGGTCACCTCCCACGCGCCCCGTGGTGGTTGGCCAGCAGGTCAAGGTCGCTTTCCCCGCTTCATTCCGGCGCACCGAGCTGCACACGTGGAGGGCGGTCGGTGTCCTAATCCGAGCCCAGGAACGGTGCTGGTCTGTCTGTGGATGGCGCACGGCCGTCCATCCGCACGATGATGCTGCGCATCTTCTTTGCTCAGGTCTCGAACGGATCGAGGCCGTCAGGCAGAGGATACCCGGAGTCCACGACTGGCGAACAGCAACCGCTGCCCAGCGGGCGCACTCTCGGATCTCGGTCAATCTTGTCGCTCACCCCTCTCTTGACATGCGACCGTGTCGTCCCCGCGCCGTAGCGCCGCCGCAACTAGACGCCGGTAGGTCACGTCGCAAACTCTGGTCACACTGCACTCCTCAGCCCAAAAGCTCGGCCGTACCCATCGGAATGATGTGAGTAAATGACAAACTTCCAGAGTTGCCTATTCAAGAGTATGTATATTCATCAGGTAAACTTTTTCCTTTTGCTCGGATTCTCCTTCGGCACTCATGCGAGACCGTCGTCTTTAGTAATTTTATGCCAAGTCTGGCTCGCAAGCAGCACGGATCTGCTTGCGACGCTGGTTCCTGTCATTCCTTGATAAGAACGAGGCAGCTTTGCACTGCCAGGAAAGGCGATTCTACCTTCTTCTGCACGAAAAAATAGGGCTACATTGGTCCCTGTCAGGCGACGACCAGCGTGGACAACACTGGAGAAAGACTGTACAGTAGTGGTCGACTGCTCAGCCCTCACTTGACATGGCAGCTCCCAGAGCCACTCTTCGTCAGGTCCAGTACGGTCAATGCTGCATCCCCATGCGATTATTCTACTCCACCTGAAGTACGACAGGAACATCGTGGAAAGAGCATCTGTTTGATGCTTGCGCACATGGCATCGACCTTCTCGGGCAGCTCCAGAATCAAGCGATTCTGCCCTGGTCAAGCCGCGCCATCAACAAGACAGCCACAAGTCGGACGACTGGGACCTACTGGGCTTGCGAACCGAGAGAAGGACTGCTGTAGTTGAAGGTTCCTGGCTTGTGACATCTCCATAATGGAATGCGACACACGCTACGCGCGCTGTCGGAGCTCGAGTTTTTCTCATCAGTTATCGGTCAACATCAATATTCGCGGCATTTGTCCAAGCGAGGTGCCCCCTTGGGAGAAAACCTCGGTGGAAATAGAACGGGTCACTCTCCCAAGAACCTCGGTCGAGGTAGACGCAATCCGCTCCTCGGCGTAGAAGAGAAGGAGGAACTGTCCGAGTTCAAGAACCCTGGGCCAGCCAAGGTCACAATGGCAGCCCCAACATCTGCGGCTTCGTAGTGTCACGACGACGAAAATCGTGTCTGCGAGGGCCCCGCACAAGCGAGAGAGAGAGGACCCATTTCAGGTGTGTAAGCTGGCCACACCGCAAGATGTATTGTGCTGGAGGCCGCGTCATTCTACTCCCGTTCTTGCGATACGTGTGCCTGTGGACTTGATTTTCATGAATTCGGCCGGCTCGGAATGTGGGGCTGTGAATCGACAAGAACCGTAGGCGCCGTCGTCACACTCTGTGCCTAACCCAGGGTTGTAAACTGTTATTGAATGAAAGTGTGCTGCAACAGTTAAGGTTGGATTGAGAAACAACCCAATAAGAAAGCAAACCTTCAACAATGTAGTGAGAAATATTTGTATATTTTCAAGTCAATCTATTCTTGAGCTGACGTCTCCTCAGCTGCTGCGACAGTGTCGGGTATCCGAGCGCCTTGGTGCCAGCGCAAAAGAAAATGAAGCAGAGAGACAAAGCACTGTCGAGCTGCAGTGGCTGCGTCCAAGCACAGAAACTGCGCATGTAAAGCAACACGAAGGGCGTCCGCACGAGGCTCAACAGCGTATCATGACGCAGCGGGAGATTGGGGCAATGGACACGCCCCCAATAGATCAACGCGCCCGTTCATGTTCCCCTCCTTCTCCCCAGAGAATTATTCGCGCTAGCGGCAGGCGCGACCTCCGTCATTCGATGCAGCAGCGTGAATCCGCTGTGCCGGCTGTCCCTCGCCGCTGTGTTGCAGAGAAAGGTGTTGAGGGCCAGCGGCTCGGCTTTCATGAATCTGTACAAACCGTTCGCATAGTCGAGCAGAGATGCTATGAGTGTCGCTTCCTCGATAGGTGCTTCCTTCGATACTGCTCTGGGACAGCCGAAGAAGGCTGAGCACCGAACCAGAAAGCGAGCCCAAGTACAAGGAAAACATGGCCTTTGAGTACCACGTTTCCAACTTATGTGCCACCACATTCGACCCGACCCGTGAGGGACTCAAATGAATCATGTCGGTTCACATTAAAATTGCGTTTCCACGTCGTGTGCACGAGCTGGAAACGCAGCTCATTTCAGAAACGATCTTATGGCTGGCGATGTTATTGCTGGAAATCACTGTAGCCAGACCAGCCACTGAGTACCACTGGATCATGTTTCGATCCTCCGCTACGCTTTGATGTGGACGGTCGCCGAGATTCTACTGGGGCCACCTGTGAACCGTGTGTTGCGAACTCTGTGTGGACCAGAGTTCATGATATGCTGGCTAGCAGACGAGGCACTTTTTCGAGAGGACGTGAGCTTCTCCTGATACTACCTGCCGCGCGTTGGCCCTCTCCCCAGTGGGTGGTCTCGTGCGCACCCCGCTGCCGTCGTCAATCGAAAATCTCGTCGGCGCCGCCTCGCAGAGCGAAACCGGTCAGGAGCCAGGCTCGCCGGATCGCGGCGAGACCGGCCCGCGGTCACCTGTCTCGGATCGCCGGGCCGACGGCGACGACGCTTGTGCGTGCCTGGATTCTTGGACGGGACTGGCGCGTACGCTGAGCCGCCTCGGGATCGGCCAACCACAGCTGCCGGTGGGGGGCTTGCAAGCCCGACCGCCCCCCGTCACCGTCGCCACTCACAGAGGGGGGGATGCCATGGATGCGCGTTGGGAACACCCCTGCGCGCCGCGCCCGTGTCGCAACGTGACAGGCGCGGGGCGGCTCGGTGGGCCCGGGCTGAGGGCCTGTCGTCTCCGTGACGTGAGTGGTGTGTGTGTGCCGCGACTTGCGCGTGGGCGGGGCCACGGTCGGCTCCACCGCCTCCTGTCGGGGTCAGCCTTCCGCCTCGTCGGCCTTGCGCACTGCACGATTGTCGTTTGCTCGGGGCGCGCCGCCCTTGTGGGTGACGACGGGCTGCGAAGAGACGGCTTGGTACTGCCCATGTCGCTTGCAGGCCGCTGCAGGCGGTCCACGAGGGGGGACGAGCGCGTGGGGACTCTCTCAACGCAGTGCCGCGGTTCCCCAGACCCCGTGTGACCGGCCGAACGGCGGCAGCTGTCTGCCCGAATGACAGGGTCATCGAGTCCGCGCCCGTGTGGCTCCAGTTGTGGTGTGTGAGGGGGGGGGCGTGCTGCGGCGGGGCGCGCTCCCCGCCCGCTTGTTGGTTCACGGGCCCCCCACCAAGGCGTGTGTTGCGTGTCCGGTGCTTCCTTTACCCGCCCGACGCGTTCGCTGAGGGCGTGCGCGTCCGTCGCGTGCTGTCCACTGGGGCATTGACTGTGCACACGCGCGCGAGCCGCGGGTCAGCCGCCAACTGGCCTCGGCGTGTGCCAAGGGCTATAAGAGCGACGCGACCGCCGGCATCCGGCGGCCGGGGCTTGAGTGCCAGCAACAACCACGCACCGAGCACCCCACGAGGCGTAACTCCGACAGTTCCAAACGGTCACCTTCCTCAACACCCCCACCGTCTTCCCGCCTCCTCCCCCCGACGCTGCGCACTTCTCACACGTACGCACTCTGCAAAGAGACGCTGGTGGTGACGGACGAGACAGGCGACGCCGGCTGCGCCGTCTAATTCAAGGCTCGTGCCGCTCGGTGTTGCTGCGGTGCCGACGGTCGTCGACGGCCGCTCCTACACCCACCTCTGCTGCCGCCGCCGCACTCCCCCACCAGCGTCGCCGATCAAGACGCCAGCTACGTGCTGCCCTCCCGCTGGCAGCGACAAGGACAAGAGCGCGACGCCCGCCCAACCGTTCGCCCGCCGGTCCATCCCCCCGCGTCGGTCGCCATGAACATTTGGATTGAGACGCCCGTCGAGGGCACCATCATGCTCGACGTGGAGGTGTCCCAGACTATCGGTTCGCTGCGGCAGGAAATTCAAGGCATGATCACGCTCCCCCCGCACCTGTACATCCACGCGCTGGTGCACGACGGCATTCACCTCAACGACGCCCTGACGTTGGCGCGCTACGAGCTGCAGGTGGACACCATTCTCACCTTGTACCTGGCGCAGAGGCAGGGCGGCGCGGGTTTTTAGGGGGAGCCGCGCGCCCCTCGATTGGTTGCCACGCACGGGTGCCGGGGCGCGTCGACGACCAGAGCTGCCGCTGACCGACGCTGCACTTGGCGACGCACGGGTCTACCTGTATCTCAAGATTGCGTGTTTCTCGCTTGTAGGATAGGTTCTTCTCTGTTGTTTCGTGTTTGTTTCTCCTGTATGTGGCACCCTTCTGCTTTGCGGGGCGCTCGTCGGTGCCGTGCTGCTTGCCTGGTGTATAGGTTTGTGTGTTGCGGAAATCACACAGGCAACGCGCTCTCTAGAACACACTCGTGGCAATGGTTCCGTCGTTGCGCCAGCACAGCCGCCATGGTCCACGATGCGCCCAGAAACGCTCAGTTGGCCGGTAGGTCGGGGCTCTTCCGTGGTACACAACAACATGATGTCTACAGACGACAGGATACCAACAGCAAGGCAGAGCAAGGCTGGTAGATGGCACAAAGTAGAGCCACAAGGCAAACCACTGTTTGGCAGCATCCCCAACAGACCCCTTTTGCGAAGCAACGCGAGGGCGGCAAGACCCCACCCACGAGCAGCGTCCGCGCGCCGGCTTGCACACGAGCCCATGCGCGGCGGCTCAAAAGCGCCCCGCTTGGTAGTCCTTGATAGCCTGTACCACCTCCTCCCGCGTGTTCATCACAAACGGCCCATACTTGACAATCGGCTCCCGCACGGGCGTACCCGCCACCAACACAAAGCGAAGGCCGTCCGCCCCCGCCGTCACCGTCACGGGGCCAGCCTCGCCGTCGGCCAACAAGCAGCACGAGCCGTGCTCGGCGGCCACCCCATTGGCCCCCACCGTGCCCGCCCCGCGGAGCACGTACGCAAAGCCGACATAGCCGTCGGGGACGGGCAGCGTCGCCGCCCCCCCGGCGGCAACGTCAACGTCGAGGTAGAGGATGGGCGACGTCGTCACAACCGCCGCCGACACGCCATACGCGTCGCCGGCGAGGACGCGTACGCGCGCCGCGCCGTCGGGGGAGGTGGCGGTCGGCACCGCGTCGGCAGACACCTCCTGGTAGTCGGGTGGCGACATCTTGTCCGCCGCGGGCAGCGTGAGCCACAGCTGCAGGCCGACGTTGGGGCCGTCCGTGGCGGGCATTTCACTGTGTTGGAGACCAGAGCCGGCGAGCATCCACTGGAGGGAGCCTGGGCCAATGGTGCCCGCGTGCCCGCGGTTATCCTGGCGAGGCAAAAACGGCATGTCACACAAACACAGAAGAAAGCCCAATGAGTAAAAGCCCCGTGCAGCAGGCGGCAGCGGGAAGTCACGCAGTCGAGGTGCAAACGTGGACCACACACACGTGCATTGGTGGTGCTCAAGTGTGTTAGAAAACAGAGCGAGGCGCAAAGACGACACCGCATAATGCACGAAAGCGGGGCGCCACAAGCCATGTGAAAGCACCGAGCAGAGAACCGCAACGTACCTTGTGCCGGAAGCCGCCCTCAAGCATGTACGTCACGGTCTGCATGCCGCGGTGCGGGTGGGTCGGGAACCCCGCGGGCGGCGACACCCGAAATTCGTCGAGCAGCAGGAAGGGGTCCAAGTCGGGCAACGCCGCAGAGCCGATGCTCCGCCGCACCCGCGCCCCGTCCCCCTCGCTCTGTTCCCGCGCCATGACCACCTTGGCAATGGTACGGCTCGCGGTGGCCGACGCCGCCCCGGTCGCCGCCATGCGGACGGCGGGTGGGACGCGGGCGGGTGGCGTGGGGGTTGCTCGACCGCAGGAGAGTCGGGAAGGTGTCGGGCGTGCGGGTAAGCGGGGAGGTGGTGATGCCAGCACGTGCGGGTGTCGACGCTGTGGCAGGGGCAGCAAGCAGGGCGATGCAAAGGACAGCATCAAGCAAAGAGCAGTTCAGTCCAGTCACCACCAACGCGGGGGGGGGGGTGCGCTCAGGGTGATGAACGCGACTCTGTGCAGAGGACAGAGCTCAAGCAGCTCACGTCGCAGGCACGTCTGCGCATGGAGCGTTGACGTCGATGACAGCGTGCATCTGCAGACGCGATTGAAGAGCAGGATGGCAGGGAACGAGTGCGAAGACATGTACCTGTAACGGCTTCCATCCATCTTGGTTCTCTGTGATTTCAGGATGGAGTTGAAAACGACTTGATTCAACTTGTCAGAAACAATGAAGTGCGTGCGGGACAAGGAAAAACTGTACTGAAGTAGCCTGCGTGCATACACCATGGCAGGTGCGATGGGCAAAGTTGTGCTGGCACCACCAACGGGCCCATGGCAGGGCCTGTGACAGTGTGTCCTCGCTTCAGCGACCTGTCTTGGACATGAGCAGTCTTCCGCATCGTGCGCTCTCCTTAGAGCGTCCCGCGGCACGGTCATCCGCCGCGTGTTTTCCCGTCTCTTTCCTCGGCTGCTCGTCTGGCCTCTGTACTTGACGTCGCGACGAGCAGTGCTCTGCTTCGTGTTCGACCACATCTCGTGCGAGCGGTTGACCTCCTCGGCACTGCCCGACGTCGTCCGACGCCCTTCACGCTTCTTCTGCAACGCGCCGTCCGGTGATTGTGCCCACCATGGAAGGCGGCGGCCGTCTCTCCTCCTGCGCCCCGGATAACCCTGCGCTCTATGTGCGGCTTGGTACATTCATCTCTGGCGGCTTGCTCATCGGCTCCGCCATCTTCCGCTTCATCCGTCTCTTCACCCTCAACTTTGACGACCCGTCCTTCTTTGTGATGCTCATCTGGATTGCCGTCTTTGGTGTCTTGCTCATCCTTGCAGAACTTGAGTGGCCATCGTGTATGGCAAGCCACTTTGGGTTCCTCATGGGCATCAAGGGCCGCGGATTCTTTACCTTTTTTGCCGGCACGCTGGCGCTGTCGCTGGGCTTTGACAACTCCAGCCAGTTGTCGGGCATCCTCCTCATTGTGGCTGGCTTCATTGCCTGCGGCGTGTCAGTTCTGCTCTTCTTCTGTGGGGGGCGCATGGGCTCTGGCACCGACGTGGAGGCGCCGACGGTGCGTGGAGGCGGGGGCGTCGCCGCAGCGCCAAGCGGCGGTGGCATCTTTGGCGGGCGGAAAAATCCGGCGGCCAACAACCCGGACATTGCCATTTGAGGTTCTTGTGGATGGGGTTATGCACGCCCTGGTGGGCGTTCGGGAGCTTGTTTGCCGGGAGGCATTTGTTGGCTGGATGCTGGGGTTCCCAGCCACCCTGTTGGTTTTGCGTTTGTTTATCGGGCGAGTGTGAGTGTACAGAATGAGCCACAACAAGGATAATCATCTCGTTTGCTGTGTCCAGTTTTTGCTGGAGTATTCACTGCCGTTCAAGGACAGCTGAAACAGCGAAAGACAGGCGAGCCCGTGCAGACAACAAGCTATTGCGCCTCTTTGTTGCGCGGCAAGACATACAAGATGAGATGTACATCTCGACATCACACCCGAGTGGCAGTCTCATCCACTTGCTTGCGCACCAAGCCCAGGTTCAGTGTGGAATGTGCGACCGGCAGCACAGAGTACGGACTACAGTTGTGAGCCATGGATGTTCCACATAGCCACTCGGCAGGAACCAAACAGTCTACTTCAACATGGGTCGTGTGCGTATAGGCACATGCCGGGGGCAGACGACCTGACCTGCCCGGCCTCCTCCGCGTAGCGAGTCGGAGCCCACGTGACGATGTGTGGAAGAAAAAAATGTATGTCCTGGGGGAAACTAGCGAGCACACGACCCCCAACAAGCGGGTGCTTTGACAGCCAAAACACAAAGATGCGAAGCCAAGAACAGAAAAATGAGCCATGCCAAGTCCAAGGAAAAAAAAAAGCGGAGTCCAACACCCCACACCAGACCACCGAGCACGTCACAGTACCAAAAGAACAGGCCAACCCCAACGGCCCCCACGTACACTCGAAGGCACCGAACAGACGGCGCGGCCGCTCCGTCGCAAAACCCTCGCCCGACGTCCGCACTCCTCATCCGGGACGCAATGCCCGTCACTCGGGCACCGCCCGAGCCCGCTATCAACCTGAACCCAACCGCGATCACCCCGTGACGCGCATGCCACTTCACTCACCCCGCCGCCTCCGCTTCCGCATGCGCTCGGCGGCATGCAAGCCACCCCAGCTCCAAACCGGCACCACAATGAGGCCCACATGACGCGCGATCATTACTCTGGCAGCTTCATCTCGCCGGCCAGCTCGCGGAACTTGGACATGTTAGCCCCCGGCATACGGCGCTGGGGGAAGGCCTTCCACGAGCCCCCTGCTGCGTCCTTGATGACCACACCGGGCGTGCGGGACTGCTGGATCTCCGCCAGCGTCGGCGCGTTGACGCCCTTGGACGCATCGCCGCCCAGGCCGGCGCGCACCTTGGTGTCCCCAGACCGCGGCGCCGCCACCCGCTTCCTCGCGTTGGGGTTGTCGTCAATGAAGGTCGGGGCGGCCTTCTTGGCGTCGGCCTTCTTGCCCTGGCCGGGGAGGCTGGGGAGCTTCGGCATCGCGGGCATCTTTGGGAGCTTGGGCATCTCCACACGCAGCGGGCCGGCGGCAGCGGCACCCATCACCACCGCCGCGGTGGCGGCAAAGGCATGGCCGAAGGCTGGGACAGCCGGGGCCAGGGCGATCGCGGGCATGGCGGTGTTGGTAGCGCGCCCCATCGTGGGAAAGGGGGAGGGAGAGAAGCGACGAGGGGGAGAAGTGACAGGAGAAGGCGTCAGAGGTTGGGGAGGGTGGGGAGGATGACGATTCGTCGCAACCGTCGATGTACGACTCCGCTCCTCTCCGACCAACGGATGTGAGAATGTGTGCGGCGATGGGGGTGTTGGGGGTGGGGAAGTAGGGCAGGCACCGCGTACGCCACGCCCAATGGGTGCGGGGAGGCGGTCGCTCCTGATGAGGCGGCGTCGTCGGTTGTGGGGACCCAAGGAAACGGGAGCGAGGGGTCCGTCGCCGAGTTGTGACCGACCGGCGTCGATGGTGTGGGGGGCGGCGGAGGAACACGTGCACAGCCGCGTCACCCAGTGCCCTGCCGGGACCCCCAGCTCACCGCAGCTCGACCGCAGGCGGCGGAGTGGCCCACGACGCGGCTCGGGTCTGGATGCAGAGATCTCCCTCCGTAGCAGCTGCCAGGGGCGTGACCTCCAGCGGCGCCGAGCTGAAAAAATTGTGGCGTCTGGAAGGCCGCCCACGAGAGTGCCTGCCATTGGCGCGGGGCACTGGACCAGGGTTGGTAGCAGATTGAAAACGCCACGAGTGGGTGAACAATCCGTGATTTTACGCCCGCGGGAGGTGCGCTGTGGGGATCCGGTGGTGGGAGCGGGTTGTCCCGCGCGCCCTCCCGCCGCGGTCGTCTCTACGATTGGCTACCCGCCGAGGCCGTTGGCCGCCCAACCGGGGTGACGCTGGCGGCGGTTCGCGGCGCGAGAGCGTCGAGCGGAGGTGCGGGCGCAGCCACTTTTGCCGTCAACGGTCTTGGCATCTTGGCGGCAAAGGCCGACCTCGCGCGGGGGAGAACAGCGAGGAGCCGCCGCCGCTCTCCGCCGCCAAGGTGGTCACTGCTGGTGCCACCCTGCGCTCACTGGCAGCAGAGGTCGGCCGGGGCAACGACAGCGGCACGTGGCGCGCACAGCCGGTCGCCTCGGGTGGCGACGCGCACGAGCGAGCGACGGAGTGTTGTTCTTGTTTGCCGGCTGTGCAAACCGCTCTTGACCGGCGCGTGTCCGTCTCATTGTCGTGCGTCGACAGCTCCACAGCAGCAGCAGACCTGCCACCACCACTGGTCCCAAGTCCGCGCAGACGACCGCGCTCCATGCAGTCGGCCTCTCCGCCCGCCCCAAAGCACTCACCCAGCCAGCCGGCAGGCGGGGGTGAGCGCGCGTCTAGCCAGCCACCCGGCCAGCAGATGGAGGCGCCTCTAGCAAGGCAGCCACCCCCCCCAACCAGGGACCGCCCGCCGCCGTGCCCGTGCCGCCGCCCGCCGTCAACCAGCCGCCCAGTAATGCGGCGCGCCCCCTGCGCACGCGCCCCCCCCGCAGCCGCCCGCCCCACACCCCAAGCCGCGCGCGCTCACGACCGGGCGGCGGGCCCCCGGGGGGCGCCCCCCCCAAAAAAGGCGCTGAGTTTGGTCTGCCCGCCGGGCCCCTGCGGCACCCGCGGCGGCGGCACCGCCCGCCGCCGCCG
>ENA-ORXT01006090-ORXT01006090.1-marine-metagenome-genome-assembly--contig:-NODE-6090-length-11406-cov-9.849501_pt1 | contig 11406 bp, 21 predicted proteins | sample MGYA00237868_ERZ511482 | MGnify/ENA metagenome assembly ERZ511482 | reverse complement strand
TGCCTTCTTACTGTCGTTTTAAACCAATAGAGTGCTCTTATTCAGAGTCAGTCTCTGTCTCTGTCCCCCAGGACAAATTTCGGGGATCAGCAATACTCCCGCACCCTCGCCCCACTGCCGCTCCACCCCCCTCTCTCGTCTCCCCTCCCCTACCGCAAACCCCTACACTCCCTCGCCGCCAAACCACTCTGGGTCAGCCGCGTCGCCCGCCCGGACATCCTCACGAACGCCACCAACCTCGCCCGACGCGTACGCCGACTACTCCGGTTCCTCCTCCTCGCCCTTGGACCGGTGCCAACTCGGTTGCCTCATCACGCTGACGGATCATTCTGATCGCTTCTCCGCGCTGCACTGGGCGTCGCACAAGCCCCACCGCGTCTGTCACGGCTCCTGCGCGGGCGAGTTGCTCGCCCTCGCCGATGCCATCTCCGTCACGCTCGACGTCCGCCTGCTCTTGAAAGAGGTGCTCTCCCAGCGCGTCTCGCTCCACGTCCACGTCCACACCGACCTTTTGGCCGCCTAGGATATGACGAGCTCCTTCCGCGACCCCGCGGACATGACAAGAAAGAACGACCTGCTTATGCTGCGCCGTGCCCTCCTCGCCGGCACTATCGCCACCCATCACCTCATCCGCGGGGCGCATAACCCCGCGGACGCCCTTTCCAAGCCCATGTACGCCCGCCGCCCAACGACGCTCCCGACAGCACCCTGGCCTCGGGCACGCTGCGCGCCCAAACCCGCTCCTCCACATCCTCTACCGTGTACCGGACCTCGGCCCGCCGGCTCGCCCAAGCCTGAGCCGCCGTCCGCCGCAGCCGCAAAGTCCGTGCTGCCGCAGGGGCCGACCTCCCCCTGCCCGCGTCGTCTACCGCCAACACGGGGTGAGCTTGCCGCCCCCCATGTCCCGCCTGCGACCTTTCCTGTCGCACGTCTTTTCCCACCGCCCCCTGCCCACCCCTCGGATTTTCTCTCCCCACCCGTGCCCACCCTCGGCACCACTAAATTGTCTTGGCCGCGGTGACGCTCGCCTCGGCTCGGCCGCGACCGGGGAGTGCGGAACGCCTGGCCCACATTCCCATTTCGTACTTCCTCACCGACCTACTTCGCGTGATCATTTCTCGTCTTACTTGATCATTTTCCGCATGATCTCGTCTGACCTGCATGCCCCCATGATAAACCGCCGCCAGCCCCGGGACCACCACCTGTGCGGCGGTCAGCTTTCTTCGAACTATCACATTCTGAGGCCTGTTAGTCGTTGTTTCATGCAAGGTGCTGCGGCTGTGTCGTGCTGTAGTCAGGCTGCACATCGTCTAGTCATTGAATAGAAGACTGCTGACCGCTGGATCTAATCAGAATACTCTACAAGGTTTATTCGGACCAGCTTCGTTCAAAGCTCTCATTGGTCGCGGGGCACGCGTGAAGGGCAGCAGGAAGGGTGTCATATGAGCATGAAGGAGCCAATGTTGTACCATGCTGACCACACCGACGTGACCAGGGACTGTTCACTATCCTACTTGAGCTCCTCGGTCGACATTCACGTGGGTTTTTTTTTTTTCGGACCTCCTGCTGATACGCACAGGATGCCTGGGTATTCCTGGTGGCGAAGGGCAAAAACTCTTGGGTGAGTAATATGCCAAAAACCAGAGTCGTGCGTCGCTTGCCTTTATCATTCCTCCTGGGTAAAGTGACGCTCCTGATTTCGCCTACGGAGTCAGATTGGGCTAAATCCGACTCCATCATGCTGTTTTGCACCGACATGTAACCGCAATCAGTGCCTTTCTGGACATACGAGCTTTGTGTGACAACCGCTGCTGCAGCGTTGCCGCGGTGCCCACTGTTGCTGCCGCCACCGCCACCTACGCCGCGAATCTTCTTCGCTTGGTGGCTGGCGCGGCCGTCGTTGCCCGGCCCGCGAACGCCGCCATTCTACAAAATCGGCGCCGCTGCGCTGCGATCCCGCCTGGCTCTGTGGCCGGGGAGCGGGCGGCAGGGAAAGGAGCGTACCCGACCGCCGCGCTCGAACGCGCCCCCACCGACGCCGTCGTGCAACCAGTAGAGGTGGCCGACGAATGCTGGACCGCTCTCTGCGCCACGGCCACCGGCGCCTCCTGTATAGGCGCAGGCTGCCACGCCGCCGGTGCGGCCCCGCCGTCGGCCGCAGCCACACCTCTTTCACATTTCCCGGCTTCCGACGGCTGGTAGGCCTCCCTCAGCGGCGCGCCAGGCGTATTAGATGCGCGGTTGGTGGCAGCGGTGGGGGCGGCGGCGGTGGCAGCAGTCCCTGTCGACCACGTCGCTCCCACTGCTGGCGACGGTGACGGAGCGTATCCTCGCCTGTTTGCAGACCCGCAAAGCGCTGCCGCTGCCTCCTCAGTGCCTGCGAGCGCCAGGACGGAGGCGTCCGTGGCGTCGCGGCCCCCGGCATTGGCGGAGGCAGGTACGGACGCGGCGCCCGCCCCGGGAACGATGACCATCCCGCGACGCGCTGGGGGTATCTGCGGGGGCGGTGGCGGCGACACTACGCCGTCCAGCCCCGTCACCGCCTGCCAGTTATCTTCCCTCTGCGACGCGGCGCCGCGCGCGGCGCGGCGGCCGGTAGCCGGGGTGGTGGCGGCGGAAACCGCGTGGCGGCCCTTGCTTGTGGGGGGGACGTGCCGGGGCGTGGAACGCCTTGGCTGCCCTACGCACCCCGCCGCCACGGTGCCGTGCATCACTGGCCGAGGCGCTGTGGGCCGGTGGCCATTGAATGATGGAGGGGGAAGTGCCGACGCTACGTCCCCCCCCCGCCGCTACAGGCGCGGCGGCGCCCCCCGACAGTCCGCTGCGAGACGCGGCTTGGAAGTCGGCGGCAGCGGTGGCGGTGGCGGCGGTGGCGGCGCTTCCCGTCCGATGGGATGTAGGAAAAGCCCCAGACGGACACACGTCCCCATGCCCCTTGGCCACGGCGCGCGCGATCGCAGCCGCCACACCAGTCACACGACCGCCGACGGTGGGGACTATTTGAGGGATGATCTCGGTTGGGAGAAGTGGGTGTACCTTAGGGCAACCAACAAAGCACGTTCGCACACACATACACAAGCTCAAGCCACTCAACCACTTCACCATGGTCCCCCATCCCCGGTCCTCGCTGGGAGTCAACAGCGGCGACGGCGAACAGGGATGGGGGCGGCGGCAGGCATGGGCGGTGGCAACAGCGGGCGGTGCCGACGGCAGCGGTGACTCGGGGTGGCGGCGGTGACGGCCAAGGGGGGTGGCAAGACTAGCCAGAGGGGGGCGGCGGCGGCACCCGGCGTCGCCAAGAGCCGGGTGCGGCGCTGGCTGGGAGGTCGGCGGTGGCAGTCGGGGGCGGCGGTGGCGGCAGCCTGGAGCGGCCGAGCTGCGGGGGCGGCGGAAGCCAGGGAAGCCGAGAGAGGAAGAAGGCGGCAGCGGGGCACAGCGGCAACCACTACGGGGGCGCCAGCGAGGTGCAGCGGCAGCCGCTGTGGGGGCGGCGGCAGGCATACACGCGCCGCCGGTAGCTCCCATTCGGCGGGGGCGGCCGGATTTCAACCCACCTGGTGGGACATGTGACGCGGAAGTATGGTTCCAGCGCTGTGAAAAGAGAGCTTCTGAAAGTCAAATGTGGGTCGGTGGCGTGGGTCGGGGACACGCTTCGTGCCAAGTACCGCCTGCAACTCACATTTGGAACCCACTTGTGGCTATCTGGGTCATCCGGCCAACCCAAATACCGGTCGGTGAAGACCGCTGTGGCGACACACGTGGCGCTAGTTGTGCCACCACCACTCGTTCCAGCCCGTGCTGAACGCCCACTACGTAGTACGAAGGGGCCCCCGATGCGCCAGGGGGCCGCCGCAGGGGCGCTGGAGGCACCGGGAGACGTGGCAGCCGGCGGGGGGTGACGACGCCGGCGGCGGCGGTTGTTGGCGGGCCGGCGATGCGGGAGCAGGGACGCCGGGGCCGCCCAGCTGCCCGGCTAGAGTCACCGGAGGTGCGTACCTGACCCGCCGCGCCGCGACACGCGGGCCCCGCCGTAGGCTGGGTTGGCGCACCCGAGAGGGCGCGGCATGCGACGCCTGACCGGGCGCCACGCGGCGGGTGCAACGTGTTGCGCGCCGGACGGTTACTCCCCCTCATCTTGTAATGATCGCTTCGGGGGACTTGATATGCATGGATGGAAATATCTGCATTGGTTGGCGACGGCCCGGGTCAATTCCCATTCGGGGAATTGGGCCCGGGCGACGGTTTCCGCCCGTTTAGGACGAAGCGCGACGACGGTGGGAGGCACCGTCGTCGCCGGCAAGTAAACCGTGTCTCGATGTCTTGGCGTTTCGATCGGCCAGACTTCCCGGACCTCGAGTCCCATAGCGGGTGTCGCGCGAGCGGCTGAGACGGCCGTTACTTCCCTCCTTCTGAGGTAACCCCCTAGATTGAGGTACTACACTAGGCATAGGCGTCATAGCCGCTTTCCCATACACGAACGTCTCGCAGACGTCCTCGACCGCCATGGAAGAGCACTTGAGTCCGTCGCTGTCCAGTTTCTTGATCCTCCACTTAACGCCAGCCACATAGACGTGCCCAAGGCGCTCATGCCACAGCTGAAGTGAGGCCACGGCAGCAACATCCGACGGTAGGGCCATGTCCAGGCTGTAGAGCCCGCTCTTTCGCATGCCGCACGCAGCGACCTCGTAGCTAATCTTGATGATCTCCATACCGCCCTTGAATGACACTTCCGCACCGCGATCCTCCGTCATTACGACCGACATGAGGTTGAAGCCCATAGAAGGAAGATGAAGTACATTCTCCAATTTAATCTTTCGCGTCTTGCCCTAAGAGATGACGTTGAGGACGACCTGTCTGACGCCCGCCGTGGTCACGGACCCCTGGTCACCCGTCGTAACGCTCCGTCCCATGGTCGTCTGGTAGTAGTCAAAGCACGCGCGCATCCAGCACATGTGGGCAGACGCCGCAGAGTCGACAAGCCACGACTTGGATATGTCTTCGCTGTCAGCCGCATTGTCTACAAGACAGACGGCGTCGTCGCTGACGCTACCGTCGACAGCCGCAATCACGGCCACCTTGTCCTTGCTCTTGTTCCTGGCCTTAAGCACGATGCAATCGTGAGATGCTTTGCCCGAGCTTGTGGCAGCAGTAGAACTCGATCTTGGAGGCGTCACCACGGCGGCCTTGACCTCGATAGTTGGTTCCTACCAGAGCCATGTCACCAATGCGCTTGATCGCGGGTGAATTGTCCGCCTGACACCGCTCCTCCTGAAGAAAACGGCTCTTGAAAAAAGTCCAGGCTCAGCTCGTCCTCGCCCTCGGCGTCAAGAGCCACCAGCAGGTTATCATACTGTGATGGCAGCCCGTTGAAAAAGCTTGTGGCGACATTCGTTTCCGTCAACTCGCCGCCCATGGCCTTGAGGTTCTCATCGAGGTTGCGCACGCGGTTGATATAGCCCAGCATGCCCTCGCCGACGTTCAACTCGACGGTGTAGAACTTGCGTCGCGCCTTCATCTTGTTCATCAAACTCTTGCGCTGGAAAACAGCTTGCGGCGTCATCCTCATTTCCGCTGCCGTCTTGTATCTCGACAAGTGCTTGGGCTACTCAGACCCAAGATTGCGCCCGATGGGGGCGCTCGCAATCATGTCTCGACGCTTCCACAACGCCAACTCGCGATCCTCCGCGTCCGTCTGCTTGCCTTCTTCGTCGCGCATGTCGTCCATGTCGCGCGGCGCTAGGACCATCTTAACGCGCTGACGCCACTCGTGGAAACTCGTCTCCGTCAACTTGCCGATCTTGATGCCGCCCATGACTGCAGCGCAATCGTCCATGATGCGTGCTTGTCGTAGCGCTCGACCTTGCCGAGCCTTGCGCCTTGACCTTCAAGTCCTTGAACTACCTTCACATCGTATTTTTCCCACTTGCCGCGACCGTTGCGACACCGTCTGGCACACCTTGCCCTTGTCAAAGCCCCGGCTGGGCCCATTATTGCCATCTGTACCAGGGATTGGTGGAATCTGAGATTTCGTCAGTACTCCGATACAACTAATGGAAGTACATAATGATTGCATACCGGGCTCAGTACAATAGCGAAAACTCAATTACGGAAAAGATGAGAATTTGTGGAGGAGATCAAGTGTCATACAGTCATTCTCCATTCCTGTGACATCCTTTCTTGGGCACCGGTGCCTAGTAACGAATGTATGTCGACCGGGCTCTACGGTGCGATCAAGGCCAATCTTGAGGAGCAATCGTCCTCTTCGACACGAAAAACCGGGGCCACTTGCACTCAGTTGTGGATTGAATGGCTGCCACAAAGTGTGCCTTCGAATGGAGAAAGACTGTATCGGATTGAGCACTTGCAACGATCTGGGATGAAATCCGATTGCGACATTCGATAAGATCGCCACTCTCCAGGCATTGCGAGCGGGACGGAGAACAAAGAAAGATCGGCCGGAGAGGCGACTACCCTGGTTCTGTCGCCATCTCGTGCCGTCGGCAGGACTGTCAGAAACTCGTGTGCTGGAGGCTGGAACCAGTTCTCCCTGGCCCCGTTTCAGAGCGTCGCATCAGCAATCGAGATACATATTGCAGTCTTATCAATTCTGGACCATGGAAGCAAGTGCAACCTGCAGTCCGCACAACTGCTGATTTACCGAGAGCTCGTATCCAGCCCAATGCATGACTGCCGTGCATCTGTTCAGCACAGTTCTTCTCGTCGGGATCGGCTAAAGTTCAGGAGACTCTACTAACTGTGCTAACACGAACGGGACAGGTGGCTTCTTTGACAATTCGATTGCACGCCTGCATATGAATCTCTAGGCGCCACAGCCGCTATCGTTTTCACAGATCTTCTTACCGGATAAAGCGGAGTGTCCCAACACCGATCTGAGTACTGTCTATTCTGGCACAAGGGCTCCGATAAGGACGGCTCTACTCTTTTTCTTCCGAGTTGAGTACATTACGAGCTTCCAGAATCAGCCCATATCCAGGATGGATACGAGTATCCTGCGCGGATCCTCACCAACCCCTGATCTATAGTGGCCGCCGAATCAGCCGCGCTGGCGGCCGCTACCGCGCCGACGGCTTATGCCGCCTCAACCGTCCTCGTACCAACCGAGGCGGCTTCTGGCCCTTACTCGTCCTCCATTGGCCGTCTGGAGAAAGAAGTTGCTGCTGCTACAACAACCCGTATGGAGACCAACAGGCGGATGGTCAACCTGAAGCTACAGTGGCCACTGGCCTCTCTCTAGCTGTCCGGGCTGAGCGCATTGCAAAATGTGGTGCCGTTTGACCGCTTCGTATTGCGACTAGCCCTGGTAGCATGTGTGCGGTCGCGACTGTTGGGCCGGGTGCGTTCGTACCCACCTCGGCGTCTGGCCGCGGCTGAAAAAGCTAACCGCAACCCTAGTGTGCTGGTGTTTCAGGTGGACGCAGCACGTCTCGCCATGCAGCAGATTGTGCAAGAGAAGCAGTTGGTGTGCATCATCACATCCTATCCCCACGACGCCGTGACAACCAGGCCTGTGGCGCCGGGAGGTGTGGTCGCTCTTGCGCACGCGTGCTCCATGTCTCCGACCGTGTTAGAGGTAGCCAGGAGACGGGTATTTGAGCCTGAGAACTGCCAGCTGTTGACCCGCTTGTTGCTAGAGCAGTACCGGCACGTGGACGGTCGTGTACTTTTTGTCCGCGCTCGACCCCCTCCCCGAGACGACGTAGAAGTTATCGCACACGACTCGGAGGGGTTGGATGAGCGTAAGAAGCGGTAAGTCGCGCCTTAAGTATCGTCGACGCTCTCCTTTGCTGATCTGCCCGGATTGCTTTCGTTTTTTCCGGCCTCCTCTTCTTGAAGAGTGAGCAGAGTGAGTGTGACGGATGGAGACACAGACCCTGGGCTGGCAGCGGGCAGGCCTCTCGTTTGTTTTCCAATGACGGTCGTTCGGGGTAGAGCTGTGGACGTGGCAGCCTTTTTACCCTCAATATAATACTGAGATGCAGTTGGATGAGGCGGCGCGCCGCTTTCCGTCCACAGCTGCCACTCTGTTCGTGCCTCTTCGCCGCCTGCAGCCTTGCCCGAACCCAGCACCCCTCCCCACAGCCTTCTCGGCGCCCACACCGCCGCTTTCTACCCCTCCCTCAGCTACCACGCCATCCACGGCGCCTAAATTCAGTACCACATCAACGCGCTCATCGCCCACGAGCCCTCTTGCCACAGCCTGCTGCTCGTCCAAGACTACACGGCGACCCCGGTGCCCGCCCTCACCAAACTCGCGGTCGTGGCGCCGCGGTCGGGGCTGACGCTGCTCACCAACAGCCACCCGCGCTGGGCGGGGCAGCTGCTGCAGACGCCACGCGTGCACGGACACAAACCGCCGAGTGGGGACGCGCCGGGTTGGGCTACGCCTTGCGGCAGGCGGCGGTGCCGACGGCCGTGCTGCCGGTTAACAAAGCGGACGCAGTGGCACTCAAGCGCGGCATCGGGTCCGTGATGGCCGTCGCGGCCACGTTGGCGGAGCATCTGCGGGTCTTGCCGTGCATGGGCGGGCGCATAGTCTACCTCCTGTACTAGAGGCCGGCGTGGGCGTCGGCGCTCCGCCGAGCAGCATGCCGGAGGCATCGCCGGCGGCGTTTGGGGCGCGCCCAAAACAAGAGGGTTGTACCACCTCCCCGCCACACCCTGGGTTGGGGGTGGGCCCGCCGCGTGCCCGTGCGGCGGTAGTCCCATTTACATCCGCGCCGAGACACCGCGCGTTGGCCGGCTGCCGGCGCGCTCGTGCGAAAGAACCAACTGCTTGGGCCCTCCCTCCCTGACCCGCCCCACGCACGATCGGCTCACCGCACGCCGCCGCTCCCGCCAACAGCCAGCTCCCCATCCCACTCCCGCCGTCAGGCGTCTCCCCAAATGTCCTTTTCGAGAGGCTCCATGGCGAGGTCGTGCAACCCGGTCGCGACCAGGGGCTTCCATGAATACATGCCACTCTGATACAATGGATATATGTACTCGGATATACTCGTATTCAAAAAGAACAAGCCAGATTCTACATACTCTTATCCGAATTGTACTGCCATTTAATGGCTCCAAAGTGGATACAGGCAAGTCCAGTGACTGAGCATGCGTAGGATGCAGGCATTCAACTACCTCAGCAACCTTCACTTGCGAGGCCCCTCGCAATGCCCAAAGTCGGGACAAAACGACGCACGTACATGTTCAAAAAGTGCTGAACAGTAATGACCAAACTCAGGGCCGATCGTCGAGAGTAACCAGTTGTGACAAACGTCGCGTGCGGCCGCTCATAGAAAGCCCACAAACATCAGAACGAGTATCAAGACGAAAGGCTAACCAAGATACCAAGATGGACACCAAAGCCGAAGCCCCTTGCCTCACATTGACTTTCGCAAGCTCATTGCTGGTCATGGTCTGGTGTGGCCCGCGTCCACAACTTGCACCACAACCCGCTCTTTGTTTCTTCTTGGCAACACGCCTTGACAGTACATCTTGTCAAACATACTTGTTCTTTGATCTGATATATTCTGGATATAATCCGTATTCTTATTCATATCCTTATGGTACTGGCTGCGGATATGTATCTTATCCGTAATCAAGAAGTTGTGGCAAAAGTCTTATCTGATTCCGAAAATGCTGGTGTTGAGTATATCTGAGTGGTCACAGATTTGGCAGATTCGTATGCCTCTGAATGTCACTCACCCGTCTCCGAGGAACAACCAAACCACCATTCTTGAGCACATCCGCACCCGCGACACAGGGAGTTGGGTCACGGCCTATCTCGACGCCACCCGTCGGGATCGCCAAGTAGTCGCCTGCGTCCTGACCGCCAGCGGACAGCCCACCCGGAGCTCGCTCTCCCGCAGTCCCGGCTTGTCCTTGTGCACTCGCGTCACCAGGACTGCCACCGGCACCGGGCCGAGTAGCAACCCCATTGTCGCGGAGCACCCGGCCACTGATGGGAACGACGTCCGAACCCGCTACAGAGGGGGCAGGTGGCGCCACACGGCAGGTAGATTCCGCCGACCCCCGTCGCTGCGAGATGGCAAGCCGAAGCTCCTCGATGACCAAGGCATTTGCCTCCGCACTGGCCTCAAGCTCCTTGTAGCGGTAAGTAAACGAAAGCATGTTGTTGATGACCCGACAGGACAGGTCTTCATGGTTGGAGAAGAAGCCAATGCTGTCGCGGATGCGAATCTATCGGTGGTTTGGGGGATCAAGCGGGTTCTCCACCGCAACCATGCGGCTAACGGCGCAGTGTAGGACAGCACCAGTGGGTGCCATGTGCTCGTCGGGCTTGGCGCCAATGCCGTAGAACTTCTCGACCAGGCGGCCGAGGAAGGCCGTCTTTTGGTGATCCGTTATCCCCAGCTCCTTGCGGAAGTGGAAGAGCTCATCGTTGTCATCATCGGCGGCGCCGGCCGAGTCCGCACCCCCCTCCATGTCCTGTCGAGCAGTGAATCAAACAGGAAAACGACAATATTGAATGGCACCAAAGAATGGTCATGGTCAGCAGTCTGCCCAAGAAGCGATGCCGCCGTCATCCCACTCACCAAGCTCATCCGACTGCTACCACGGCGAAAGCAAGCCCATGAAGATTCGCCCAGCACCAAGAGGGAGACGAGGCAGCTCACGTACAGCTCACGACGACGCGCAGCAGCTCAGACAATGTCAGGACAGACAACTGGCGCACCGCCCGGGCGGTCCACAGGGTCGCGTCCCCGACTGGTCGGCGGTCGGCGAAATGGCCGGAGGCAATCAGCGCACCCTAGGCGTCCTCACAACCTCCGCCGCTGGCAAAGCAACATCCGTTGCTTACGAAGTGCAGTCAAAAGGGGGGCTCGTCTCCTCAGATGCTCTGCCAGGCGGTGAATGCACGCACGCTGCTGAGTTCCGCTACGCCAGTCCCCCCGCAGGGTCATCACACCTGTAGGTACGTCCCCACTCGCCGCCACCGGGCGGCCACTCCGCACACGCCGCTATCCTAGTGGTACGCGGTGGCAAGCTCCCCGGTCGCTGGCAGGCTCAAGCGTACACCCCAATTGGCCGTACGCAACCACGCACCGTACGCCGATTGCAACGCTTCACCGTGCCCGTCAACAAGCAGGGAGCGGTGCCATGGATGTGGACGCTTCGATGTGCCGTCCACGGCGCCGTCCAGCGTGGTGGCGGACTGCGCCGTTGAAGCGGTCTGCGTCTACCGAGGAATTGCTCCCCGAGACAGTGGTCCGATTGCGCGCGCGGGTCGGCTGCCGTGGTCCGAAGATCGGACCAGGTCCGTGCTGCCGCGGGGGATGTTCTGTCCCCGAATCGCATGTCTCTCGATTGAGAGAAGCCGAAATCGATGCAATCACTGAACCGATTCTCAAGATCGCCCAGCATATCTGCCGCCCCCCCCCC
>ENA-ORXT01006089-ORXT01006089.1-marine-metagenome-genome-assembly--contig:-NODE-6089-length-11407-cov-3.542454_pt1 | contig 11407 bp, 6 predicted proteins | sample MGYA00237868_ERZ511482 | MGnify/ENA metagenome assembly ERZ511482 | reverse complement strand
CAGCGGTGTACTTACCTACACGCTGACTGCCGGAGACTTCTCCGCTACGAAGAAGATGGTAGTTGTTCGCTAAGAACGACTGACTTCCCTGTCCCATCCACCTGGGTGGAAGTAGGAACCCCGCTACTCAGTATGAGTAGCGGGGTTTCTTTTTTGTTTAATTAATTACTATTTGTTTATTTAATTTTTAATCAATACATTTGTGTGTCATTAGGGTGTGCCATAACCATTGTACACCATGTTAGTTAAAACTTTTGCCAGCGCCGTTGAAGGTGTTGATGCGAGAATGATCACCGTAGAGGTGAATGCCGGAGGGTTTGTTGGAGAAAATAAGCCATGGTATAATGTAGTAGGACTACCCGATAGTGCTATTCGTGAAGGGTCTTACCGGGTAGAAGCTGCCGTAATAAATAGTGGATTCTACAACAAAAGGATGAAAATTGTCATCAACCTTGCACCCGCTGATGTGAAAAAAGAAGGAGCAGCCTATGACCTTCCCGTAGCACTGGCATACTTGAATGCTACCCAACAGATTACGGTTCCGGATTTACACGAGTACATGATTATGGGCGAATTGTCCCTGAGCGGAGAATTACGACCAATAAAAGGAGCTTTGCCCATCGCAATTCAAGCACGAGCGAAGGGATATAAGGGGTTCATCCTTCCCCTGGAAAATGCGCGTGAAGCGGCAATTGTCAGTGAATTACCAGTATACGGCTGTAAGAGTCTTCGAGAAGCCATCGACCTAGTGACGGGCGATCTCAATCTGCAGCCCACCGTCGTTAATACCCGGGAAGAGTTTTTTAAGGACAGGACTAGCTTTGATGTCGATTTCAGTGATGTCCGGGGTCAGGAAAATATCAAAAGGGCAATGACGATTACGGCGGCGGGAGGCCATAATGTGATCCTGATCGGGCCTCCTGGAGCGGGGAAGACTATGCTGGCGCGACGTTTGCCTACGATCCTGCCACCATTAGACTTGCGCGAAGCATTAGAGACGACCAAAATCCATTCTGTAGCGGGTATTTTGCCAGAGTCAGCAGCACTGATTACCACTCGTCCTTTTCGTGCCCCCCACCATACCATTAGCGATGTGGCACTCGTAGGAGGAGGAAGCTACCCATCACCTGGCGAAATCAGTCTAAGTCATAATGGAGTTCTTTTTTTGGATGAATTACCTGAGTTCAAGAGAAGTGCTCTTGAGGTAATGCGGCAACCGATGGAGGAGCGCCGAATACTGATCAGCCGTGCGAAGGTAACGGTAGATTTTCCGGCCAGCTTTATGCTGATTGCCAGTATGAACCCCTGCCCCTGCGGCTATTTTAATCATCCTGACCGCGACTGTACATGCCCTCCGGGCGGTGTGAAAAGGTACCTCAGTAAAATTAGCGGCCCTCTGCTTGACCGGATTGACCTGCAGGTAGAAGTTACACCGGTACCTCTTGAAAAGCTGGCTGGAAAAGCGCCTGATTCAGAAACCAGTGAAATAATTGCCGCCAGGGTACTGGCTGCCCGCAAGATCCAGGCCGCCCGCTATGAAGGGCAGAATGGAATCTACTGTAATGCGCAGATGCCGAGCAGGATGGTACGCGAGTGGTGCCAGATTGATGAAGCGGGTAATCAGTTGTTGAAGACAGCAATGGAGAAGCTGCAACTTAGTGCCCGTGCTTACGACCGTATTCTGAAAGTTTCCAGAACCATCGCTGACCTGGAAGCCTGCGAACACATTCTTCCGACTCACCTGGCGGAAGCCATTAATTTCCGAAACCTGGACCGTGAAAGCTGGGGAGAGCAACGATGAGTTTTCTTGGTTATCTTGTCGGAGTAAAGGACCGATAACCAACAATACATTTTTCAGATGAAAAATCTCAACCGCCGTAGCTTTCTTCGCAAAACGTCTCTTTCAGGTGCCGCTATGGTTTCCGGAGGATTATTGAGTAGTTGCGTAACGACCAAAGAAGTACCGGCTTCTGGTGGACTGTATATGGGTGGCTTCGCCGCCCCGGCCCTGTCAACAGTTCGGGTGGCCTTCATTGGCGTCGGAGCAAGAGGGAGTGGCCATTGTAAGGAAATCGCCTCTTTACCGGGCACCGAAGTCGTAGCTATTTGCGACCTCTACGAAGACTACGCCGAACGGAGCAAAGCAGCAGCAAGGGCCTATGACGGACGGCATCAGGACATTATACTCTACCACGGAGATGAGAACAACTGGCTGCGAATGCTGGACGAGGTGAAGCCCGACGCTGTTTTCATTTCCACGAATTGGGAAAACCATGCCCCAATGGCCATCAAGGCGATGGAAATGGGGGCTCATGCTTTTGTGGAAGTACCTATTGCCGTTACCATCGATGAAATGTGGGACATCGTTAATACTTCGGAGCGAACCCGAAAGCATTGTATGATGATGGAAAACGTGAATTACGGCCGGGATGAGCTACTGTACCTGAATATGTGTAGGCAGGGCGTGATTGGCGAGTTGTTACACGCCGAAGCTGCTTACATCCATGAACTGCGATTTCAGATGGAGGAGCAGGAACGGGCTACCGGATCCTGGAGAACTTATCATTACGCTAAACGCAACGGTAATCTGTATCCCACGCACGGGCTTGGGCCCGTTGCCCAATACATGAACCTATGCCGGAAGGATGACAACTTTCGCCGCTTGGTTTCCTACTCTACGCCCGCCAGAGGGCGGGAGCTGTACGCCACTGCTAATTACCCGGCGGACCATAAATGGAACCAGCTGGAGTATGGAGGCGGTGACCTGAATACCTCCATCATCAAAACGAACCTTGGGCGAACCGTCATGGTCCAATGGGACGAAACCAGCCCGCGACCTTATTCGCGTCACAATCTCATCCAGGGCACTAAAGGTACTTTGGCAGGCTTCCCAACCCGGGTGGCACTGGAAGGTGGGGTTGACGGAGCAACGGATAGCCATCATCGTTGGGCTAAGGGGGAGCAATTAGCAGCTCTCTACGAAAAGTATGATCACCCGCTCTATAAACGGCTTAATTCTTCTACCAAGGACAGTGGCCACGGAGGAATGGATGGTATCATGCGCTACCGCATCGTTGAGTGCCTCCGGAAGGGTCTACCCCTGGACCAAAACGTATACGAAGGCTGCTACTGGAGTGCCGTGGCTCCCCTAAGTGAAAAGTCAGTTGCTGAAGACGGCATGCCGCAGGATTTTCCGGATTTTACACGTGGTAAATGGACGTCTACGGCTCCTTTGGCCATTGTGGAATGACCATTCATATTATCTCAGTCAAAGTGGCTCAGACATATTTTTCAGTACAACTTTAGATTCGATCATTATGAGAAATTCTTTCCGTTTTATTTCTGTTTTCGCGGTGGCTCTGGCCATACTAGCCGGACTTCCTTCTTGCAGTAGCCAAAAAGTTAGTCTGTTTAATGGTCAAAACCTGGATGGCTGGGTAAATCATGGCAAAGAAAAGTGGTACGTTCAGAACGGAGAGATCATTTGCGAAAGCGGCCCGAGTGCAGAGTACGGCTACCTGTCAACAGAAAAATTCTACGACGATTTTGAATTGACGTTGGAATTTAAACAGGAGGCAAACGGCAACAGTGGTGTGTTTTTCCGATCTACGCTGGAAGGTACAAAGATCACCGGTTGGCAAGCCGAGGTAGCGCCTCCCGGTAGTAATACTGGTGGCATTTATGAGTCTTACGGGCGGGGTTGGCTCATCAAGCCCGATCCGGAAAAGGACAAAGCCCTGAAAATGGGAGCGTGGAATAAAATGAAGATTCGGGTAGTTGGAAACAGGGTTACAACCTGGCTGAACGGTCAGGAAATGATTACCCTTGACGACGAAAAAATAGGGCAGGGTAAGGGAGCCATCGCGCTGCAGATTCATGATGGCGGAGGAATCAAGGTTCACTGGCGAAATATTGAACTCACCCCTGTTTCTAAATAAACACTGGATGCAATCACCTGGGCGCGGCCCGCAGGGTGCAATGAGGGGATAAGTAGCAAACACCAGGCCCGGAAACTCCGTTACAGCAGCATGGCCATCAAAGACACCCTCACATCACTAGGAAAAATTGCTCACCGTGAATGGGACGAAGTTGTAGACCGTCTCGGCTGGGGGCGGGACAAACCCGTATCCGTTGCCAATTACATTGGTTTTGGCCGGGAGGACTACCTTTGGCTAACTGGCAGAGTATTGCGTGACCGTGGCATCAGCCGGGAAGAACGGGACAACCTGCTGGACAACATCAGCAACAATTTTAAGCGATTTAACTCCCGTGAGATTAAGGGTGCCCAGGTGTCCGTCACCTGGGGGGAACACGTCTTCGAACGCACTACCGACAGCGAAGGCTACTTCCACGTAGAGCATCGCTGCGACCCCCACAACCACGTTCACTCCAACCACGAACTCTGGCAGGAAGCGAAGATCACCGTTAAGCATGTACCCGGCAGCGAGAACCTTAATCTGCAGTCTTATACAGACGTAGTGGTGCCAGCGAAAGCCGAATTCGGGGTCATCAGCGACATCGATGATACTATTCTCAAAACAGACGTTACCAGCAGGCTGAAGCTCAAAACGATGTTGCACACCATTTTGAAGAACGCCGGTAACCGGCGTGCTTTCGCCGGCGTCGCTGATTTCTACCAGGCGCTTAAACTAGGGCCGGATGGTGAGGGATTCAATCCCTTTTTCTACGTGTCCAACAGCCCCTGGAACCTGTACGACCTGCTGCTGGATTTTCTCCACATCAACCATCTGCCAAGAGGACCGGTGTTGTTACGTGATTTTGGACTACCGAGCGAGGACATCGTCAGCAGCTATAAAACGCATAAGGCCGACATGGTGAACCGTATACTGGACACTTACCCCAGCCTGCCGTTCATTCTCGTGGGCGATTCCGGCGAACACGATACGGACATTTACCTGGAGGCTGCGAAGAACAATCCGGAAAGAATTCTTGCCATCTATATCCGGGATGTACAACACGCCCGGCGCGCAAGACGTATTGAAAAGTTAATTGAGAACGTTAGTAATGTCGAGGTCCACCTGGTGGGGACCTATGAGGAAGCACTGGAACACGCCCAAGGCAAAGGGTGGGCCCGGCCTGCTTGATTACCTTTCTTTGCATCTACTTCCACTTTCTGCCTTCCCCGAAAACACTAACTTAGTCCCGAATAAGTACTCCGGAAACGGTAATATCCATTTCCAAGCCAATACCCCATGCGCGCACTCAAAGTAATTAGTGTCATTCTTCTGATCCTGGTGCTGATTCCCCTCATCACCGTTTCATTCTTTGGCGGCCCCGTAGCCAAAGCGGTCGTCAGGTCACTCAATAAAAATCTGCAGACGGAAATCAGCATTGCAGAATACGACGTTGGCTTTCTGTCAACCTTTCCGAATCTGTCCGTAAACCTGCTTGACGTTCACGTAGAAGGAAGTGACGGTAGCGAACTGCTAATTGCTGAGACCGTAAGTTGCCTGCTCGATCTGGGAAGCCTGTTTGGTAAGGTGAGGGTAGAAGAAGTGGTGGTGGAAGATGGTCGCCTGCAATTGATGGTCGACGAAGACGGAAACGGAAACTACCAATTGACCGGCTACACGCCAGTAGGCGAGGCTGTTACAGTAAACCCCGACGCAGAGGCGATGGAATTTGCAATTGCGGATGCCCGGCTTAAGGGCGTTGAGGTAGTATATCGCAATGCCCAACTGCAGGTAGACCTGGCGGGAAGCATCAATCGCTTATCCTTTACCGGAGACTTCGGCAACGATAATTACCTGATGTCTACCGAAGGGAGTATGGAGATATACTACGTGGACCAGAGCGGAGAGCGGTACCTGCACGAGCAGGAATTACGGCTGAGTGCTGAGACGAACATCGATAACGTAAACAGTAAATATACCTTTGCTCCACTATTGATGACCGCCGGAGAGCTTGAATTGAAGGTAATTGGGGACCTGGAATCGACAAAAGAAGGGCTGGTGACTGACCTGAGAGTAGAGAGTCAATCCGGAAGTCTGGAAGACGTGCTGGCCCTCATTCCGCCTGACTACGCCAGCGGACTGAATGAACTGGAAACACGGGGAGAACTCACCCTCACTTCTGACATAAGCGGAGCCTGGACGCAACGGGCTTATCCCCGCTTTGATGGTCGGCTGGACTTCATCGACGGCCGCATTGGTAGTCCGCGCATGAACGTGGGCGCGCGCGACCTCAATCTCAAAGCTGTTTTTACTTACCTGGATGGCCCAAAGGGAGGCGTTCAAACTTTTGCCATTGAGGAACTGACCGGAATGTTCCGCAACCAGCCCTTCGAGGTGCGGTTAAGCGTAGATAATCTGGATGATCCAAGAATTGATTTCTCCGCGAATGGAGCATTTGCTCTTGGTACTTTACCGGTAATGATGGCCACCGACGCCATCAGCAACGCCGAGGGGTACGTTAAGGTGGATAACCTGCGGCTGACGGGCCGGTATGAAGACATGTTGCGCCCACGGCGTATGGGGAGTGTCTCTGCTTCCGGCCGGCTGACCTTTGACGACGGAGAAATTGAAGTGAATGGCCGCGAACTCAATTTCCCCTCCGGTACACTAGAGCTGAACGACAACGAAATGGTACTGACCGACTTTGCTTTCAGCGGTCCGGGAACGGAGATCACTTTTACCGGTAAGGCTACTAACCTCATCCCCGTACTCTTCGCCGACTCCCTCAATACGAACGACGCTGAGCTGAACTTCAACGCCCGACTCACCGGAGAGTCCATTGACATTGACGAACTGCTGTCTCTGGCCGGACCCACCGAAGAGGAAGAGGAAAAGGCGGAGGCTACCGGTAGTACCGATAGTTTGCGGGCAAAAACAATGGCTCGCCGAACGCAAATCACCGATCTGCTACGTGGTCGTTTTGATGCTGTGCTCGACAATTGGAACTACGGCGAGATGGAGGGCGAAGACTTCCGGGGACAGCTGATTTTTGAGCCTCGAAAACTGGAAGTCGCTGGCATCACTGAAGCAATGGAAGGTGAGCTTAAAGTAGACGGGACCGTCTATTTTGCTGAGCTGCAACGAGTGGAGGGGCGGGTTCGCGCCCGGGCAATTGACGTACATCAATTCTTCGCCCAGTCAGAGAACTTCAGCCAGGAGGTACTTACGGACGACAACCTGGAGGGGACCATGGATGCCCGCTTGTTCATCCAGGCTTACTTTGATGAAGTAGGAGCGTTTGATTACGACAAGCTGCGCGTGTTAGCGGATCTGGACATTAAGGACGGAGAGCTTAATGACCTTGAAATGCTGGAAAATTTCGCCTTTGCGCTCAAGGCCGGTGATCTCGACCGGGTTCGCTTCACCCGTTTGCAGAACTTCTTCGAAATCACGGAACAGACCATTTATATTCCTACCATGTTTGTGCAGTCCAGCGCCCTGAACCTTGAACTCAGCGGGAGCCACACCTTCAATAATTACCTCGATTATTTTATAAAGGTCAACGCCGGACAGGCCATTGCGAATAAGATAAAACGACATAACCGTAACCTCGATATGTTGCCCGCCCGCCGCCGCGGCTTCTTCAATCTGTATTACACCGTGGAAGGCCCCCTGGAAACCTTTGCGGTAGAGAGTAATAAACGAGCGGTGAAGAACGACTTCCGCCGCAGCGGGTTCCGGAAGGAGCGTATTCGTAAAGAACTGGAGCGTTATTTCTCCGAACCCATTGAGTTGCTTAAAGCACCGGAGGATACGGAAGATATCGCGGGGGAAGGGTAGGGGAACGTTGCTGTTGACGGTGACAAAATATCTGTAGTTCGTCATAAGCCCAACCCTGACTACAAAAAATGAATGCTTCGGGCAACGTACTCAGGGCCTTTGCGTTTGCAAAGGGTACATATCCCCTGAACTGAATTTTTCCCGTGCGTTTACTCTGTCTTTTTCTAACCGTGCTTGCGGCATCTGGCCTGAGTGGTCAGATCGACCCACCGGAATTCCTGTGCACCCGTTCGGATGGGAGTGCCGAGGTGTTGCGTTGGAATAACGTTAATAACGGGTGCGGCACCTACGAGGCGACGGAAATTTATCGATCGACTAATCCCGACGGACCTTTCGTATTGGCGGGTGAGCTTACTGATCCGGCAGCTACAGAATACCGGGATGAGAACCCGAGTGGAGAACTGCGGTATTACTTCCTGCGCTACCGGTACGATTGCCCGGGAGAAACGGTGGGTACGAGCCGTACGCTGGACAGCGCCATCCCGGCTACCCCGATCGTTCAGTATATGAGCCTGGAAGAAGGTGATGTAGTTCTTGACTGGATGCCTTCGGTATCGCCAGAGGTAATCGGGTACATCGTTTTTGAAGTAACCGCAACGGCCTTTGTGCCATTGGATACGGTATTTGGCGTAACGGATTATCGGTTTACGCCAGCTGCAGGTGCCGAAGCTTCCGGAAGTCGCAGCTTCCGGCTGGTAGCTGTTGACGCCTGCGGCAATGACAGTCCGCAGGGAACCATCGTTACCCCAATGTCATTGAGCGGAAGTGGGGGAATGGGTTGCGAAGGAGACATTATTCTGGCTCCGGCTACGGAGGTGCTTGTGAATTACCTTCCTTCCGTTACACTGGAGTTGTTTGTCTCCGTCAACGGCGGCCCCTTCACGATGACGGAAAGTTTTCCGCCCAATGCAACGGAGGTCAGGTACCGGGATGCCAACGATGGAGAAGATCTTTGTTTTTACGTCGAGGCCGTGCTGGCTGATAATAACGGTCGGGCCCGAAGCGAGCAATACTGCCAGACGGTTAGCTTCGATCAGCCCGTTCGGGATTTTCCTTTGTACGGTGTTGAACTCAACGACGCCGGTGAGCCGGTGCTGACTTACGCTGATGACCGGGTGCAACCGGCCACGGTGACGAGCCAGATTCTGGTGACCGATGCGGGAGGGCAGACGACCATCTTTGACATCAACGATGCAGTGTTCGGTACGGGCGGAAGCCTGACGGTGCCTGTTCCCTACGAAATGGGGCAGACGATCAGTCTGCGGGTCGCTGATGGATGTGGCCGCGAAGTGACGACCAATCGGGTAATGCCCGTGTTTCTGGAGGCCAGTTCCCTCTTCCCGGGTCAAAACAGACTTGACTGGACAGTTTTTGAGAATAATTTGCCGGGAGGAGTTACCTACGAGGTGGAGCGAGCCATTGTGGCGGATGAGGGCGCGGCCGCAGGTGCAATGTTTAGCTTATTGGCAGTGGACCTGACCACTACCACCTTCGCTGACGATGTTGGCAACATTGACGGTATTGCCTGCTACCGCATTCGGGCAAGGTTCCAACCAGATACCTCTGACGCAAGCTCCCAAAGCTTCCTCTTCCGTTCTGACATTAGTTGTGTGGTGCCGGTCACGGAGGTTTTTGTCCCGACGGCCTTCAGTCCGATAGCCCGCCAGACCGAAAATCAGGTTTTCCGCCCCTTGTTTTCGAACCTGCCGCAGGTGGAAGGCTATTCTTTTCGGGTGTTCGACCGCTGGGGCGGGCTACTATTTGAAACCGGCGATCCGGCTGCCAGCTGGGCTGGTGACGCCAAGGGGAAGGCACTGACCGCAGGTGCCTATCTATATCAGTTGGAGTACGTCAGTTCCGACGGATTCCGCCGGCAACGGGCCGGAGTCATCAATTTATTACGGTAACGCAACCAACGCAACTTGTTCGTCTTTAAGGGCGTTAGCGTACTCCCCGTAAAAAAGTATGCTAAAGTTTGGTGCAACGGTACCTACCGGCCTACTTTTGCGTCCCTGATGGTTGGTTGGCCGAGTGGCTAGGCTCAGGTCTGCAAAACCTGCTACAGCGGTTCGAATCCGCTACCAACCTCTACAAATTGGCCCGGCCCGCTCCTGCGGTGCCGGGCCTTTGTGTTATGCTGGGATTCAAGCATTGTAACAATCAATAAAAGGTCGTACCTTTGCGCGGCTTTAGCCGGTGCGCCGGAGAAAGTGGGGAACGGTCGCCCCCGAAGCGACTTTGTTTTTTACCTTTTAAAATTTCACATCCCTATGATGATGGATGATGATAAAGACCCAGCTGTAGAAGCACAGGTCGAAGAAACTCCGGCAACCGAAACTGCGCCGGAAACCCCCAAAACAACTACTGAAGAAACCGTTGCTGAAGCTGCCCCTGAGGTTGCAGCTGCTGCGGTAGAAGCAGCAACCGAAGCTGATGACACCAACGGTGTGATCCTCGGTGTTGCTGAAGAAGCGGAATCTACCGCCAAGGTGATCCGTAAGGAAGCTACCAAGGTTGCCGTTGCCCTCACCGAAGACGTGAAGGAAGAAGGCGTCGAAATCGAAGAAGAGGATCAGAGCGGTGCCACTGGCTCCGCCCACGATGACTTCAACTGGGACATGACGAACCGCTCTGCCGCCAGCCGTTACTCCGCTGAAGAGCGCTCAGTAATGGAGAAGCAGTACGAAGATTCGATGACTAACATCGCTGAATCGGAAATCATGTCCGCCAAGGTGTCTCACATCGTAGATGGTGACGTAATCCTGGACCTGAACTACAAGAGTGACGGCCTGCTTCCTCTTTCTGAATTCCGTGACCAGGCCGAACTGGCCGTAGGCGATACTGTAGAGGTATACGTTGAGCAGCAGGAAGATGAAAAAGGACAGCTCGTACTGAGCCGCCGTAAGGCCAAGCTCCTCCGTGCATGGGATCGTATCCGCGATTCTTATACCAACGGTACCGTGATCAACGGTAAAGTGATCAGTAAGACGAAAGGTGGACTCATCGCCGACTGTGGCGGTCTGGAAACTTTCCTTCCAGGATCTCAGATCGACATCAAGCCGATCATCGATTATGATGCATACGTTGGTAAGACGATGGAATTCAAGGTCGTCAAGATCAACGAAACCATCAAAAATGCCGTTGTCTCCCACAAAGCCCTCATCGAGAGCGATCTGGCCGAGCAGCGCGAAGCAATCATCGCTTCTCTCGAGCGTGGTCAGGTTCTCGAAGGTATCGTGAAGAACATCACGGATTTTGGTGCCTTCCTCGACCTTGGTGGCGTAGACGGTCTGCTTTACATCACGGACATCAGCTGGGGACGGATCAACCACCCAAGCGATGTTCTCGAACTCAACCAGAAGGTCAACGTTGCCGTACTTGATTTCGACGAAAACAAGAAGCGTATCAGCCTCGGCCTCAAGCAACTCATGGCACACCCATGGGAAGTACTTGACGAGACCATCACGGAAGGCAGCGAGATCGAAGGTAAAGTGGTCAACATTGAAGACTACGGTGCTTTCCTCGAAATTCAGCCAGGTGTTGAAGGCCTCGTACACGTTAGCGAAGTCAGCTGGTCTAACCAGCCCATCAACGCCCGCGAGTACTTCACCGTTGGAGAATCCAAGAAGGCTAAAGTGGTCACGATCGACCGC
>ENA-ORXT01006087-ORXT01006087.1-marine-metagenome-genome-assembly--contig:-NODE-6087-length-11409-cov-9.267296_pt1 | contig 11409 bp, 11 predicted proteins | sample MGYA00237868_ERZ511482 | MGnify/ENA metagenome assembly ERZ511482 | reverse complement strand
GTGAGCTTGGCCCCCCTCGTCGAGGCCCCCACCGCGTGCAACTCGAGGGTCGGCGGCTCCATTGTACAGAAGGGAGTACAAGCTCCAGACAACGCGGTAAAGGAGCCGCTTCTTGTACCGGTTCTTCAGAAGCACGATGATGCCGGCATCCAGCGCCTGGTACACAGCGGTCGGGTTCGGGGGCAGCTCGATAATAGTGACCTGCGGGTGCGGGATGGAGCTGTGGCAGCCAAGGTTGTCCATAATCAAGTAGATATGATGCACGGTGCGCGCTTGAACCGCCGGCACGACCACCTCTTCGAACCAGCGCTTGAAGACAGAAGCCTCAGTCCAAGCCGACTTCTGCGAGAAGTACGGCAGCGGGCTCGCGTTGCCCTCGCCTTGGAAGCACATCGGCTGAGCTGCCTTGCCAATCATTGTGACCGGCACCTTGTGCTTATTCGTCGCGTTGCAGCAGATATTTAAGCTGACACGGTCCTTGCTCTTCATTGACTTCGAGCCACGTCCAGTGCAGCGGTCCTCGGAGGGCACGTATGAACGCGACGGTAGCACCCGGTAGAGCAAACTGGTCTCGTCGATGTTGTAGATCAGGTCGACATCAACCCCCTCAAGCTGCTGGCGGATGGCTGCCATGCGCTCAGCCGCCTCCTCCACGTTGGCTGAAGCGCCGCTGCCATGCAGAGCAACGTTCACAAGGCCATGAAGGGACGCCCAACGTTGCATGAAGCCGTTGGATGCCACAAAGTCAGTGATGCCAAGGTGCTCCGCAACCTGCAAAGCCTTCTGCCGAAGAATGGAAAGGGACAAAGGCACTCGCTTACGGCCCCTCGCGCGCACATCCAGAAGCCACTCTAAGATGGCCATGTCAACCTGGGGACACTGCCCCGCTTGAGATGCCGCTCGGCCGCTAGTCGCGCAATCCGCGGTCCATAAAAGGAGGCTGTTCTTTTGCTTGATGATCTTGTAGAGCCCGCTGGGGTCGTACTGGGTATCCAGCTGCCGGCTGATGTAGTCGATGATCCGGCCCGCCGGACGCCAGCCAATAACACGCAGTTTCGTGTCCAACGTCATCGGCGTGCGGCGCTGGCGAGCGCCTTCGATGCGCCGGGCCGGCGCGCGCGCCGCAGACGGGGATGACAAGACAGCATTGGCCGTCACGGCCGAGGCGCGCGCGGCCGCCCTCACGCTATCGGCGTGTTGCGCAGCCTATGCCTGCCTATGGTCCGCCAAGACCGCCTCAGCCGCGGCAGCGGCGGCATCGGTAGCATTGGAGAGTGTCATGAAGGTATGAGGATCGCCGTGTGTACGAGTGGTGCGGTACGGTGGGTAGCGAGAGGAGCATAGGTGTGGTCGGTGCAGACGAATTACGCCTCAGTCGGCTGGATCAGCTTGGACGTCAGCGGTGCTCCGATCGCAAACGGCACTGGTCATATACTGATCCATGAAGTTCAAATGAATCGTTTTGTGTTAAATCAAGTACGAAAACCGGGTAGCAAGTGCGTTTTAATTTCACATTCCTCGATCTCTCGGGCTCTGTGGTGCCCCCGTGGTCCCGGTTATATCCACTGGGGATGTAAATGGGACGGATATAACTGAATAATGAGTGTACGTGGCCGCGGTTGCGCGTGGCATGAAAACCTCTTCCCAACGCTCGCCCTGCAGAAACCTCGTACACAACTCGGGCACGATGGCGTCGGTCAGACGGCCAATGCGCCAAAGAGCAACGTGGTGCCGGCTGCAAGCCCGCCTGCCCCCTGCTGGTCGGCAAAGGGACTTCAAGGGATAGCGATTCCGCCAAGAAGCATAAGCGTGAGAGGTAGACGCCCGCAGAGGAGGTGACTGACGACGGGACGAGGGGGGGCATCGCCGGCATCGTATCAGTTTTGTGCAACGAAGGTTGCTCACATTACATGCACCCCCCAGTCCCGGTGCACACCGCACACCTGATCGTGCTCCTCGACAGCGGGCGTGCGTGCGATGGCGGCCGGCAGCGCAACTGGGACCATTGTCTGTTAAAGAAAACAAGCACTCTGCAAGCGTTGACAACCCAACCCGACGCCTCGCATGCACACTACGAACACACACCGCGAACTAAAGAAAAAGTCACGCAGCAGCCGCGGCAGTACGGAGCCGGCTGAATTTGTTCGAGACAAGAGAATATTGCCCAGCCACCTGCGCTGTGGTGATCATGCCAACGGCCGCCGCCATAAGATGAAACGGCTTAGTCATATACCTGCTGTCCTCATACACGAGCGACTGCACATGCCTCTTCAATTCGGCAAACACGCCCTTGATCGGCTGTAGGTTCGAGGAGTAGGGAGGTCAGCGGACTTAGTGAATTCCTTTTGCCTGCATGTACTCATCACCTTAATGGTCGTGAATTTTGGCATTGTCGTAGATTACGACAAACGCGTCGGGCTGCAGCTCCCAGGCGAGGCCGGTAACGTAGGCGTTCATGTGTGTACGAAGACACTGAAGGAACAAACGCAAGTCGTCCGCCGTCTGGGCGTTGCCCACAATGACCGTCTGCGACCATAGGACGCCGTGAGACAGAGAAACTTCCATCATTGTGCTCGTTCGCTTGACCGGACGTGTGTCCCGGTCCCGAAGCACGCATGGCACGTTCCGGCGCGACCGCCCGTAGCGGCATAGCATGGCGCCCCCCACCGTGTGCGTCTCGCCACATGACAGAAGGCATCGGAGCGGGATCTCGTCAATCATAACAGCGAATGCGCATTGGGCGATGAAGGAGCTCTCAGCGTACAGCCGCTCAATCTTCTTGCGTGTGTTCTGGTGGTAGCGCAACACACGGTACACCGTCGCCGCGCTCACATAGTGGTTGTCGCTGGCGGGGAATTCCAGGCTGAGGGCGACCAGAAGATCGACGTGATCGCTTAAACATGCGGCCGGCTCCTTCTCAACGAGCGTCAGGACAGCGCACGTCAGGTGGAAATTGTGGATCGCGACGTCGGCGTGTAGGTTGCGGGGACGCGGGTCCTGACAGACAGTCCCGTTCTCCTCGAAGAAGCCCATCCATCGGCGCATGGACCGGCGCGAGCAGCAAATAATATCGGCTACGTCGGCAGTGGGGTACCCTTCGTCAAGAAGCCCGAGCAGGTGCTGACGCGTCTTCTCGGAAAACATTACAGCGTGCAAGTTGCTGACTAACGGCACTGACGTTCCGCCATCCGTACTGCTGCTCGACGATCTTGACGTAGTTGAGACAGTCGTTGAACACGCTGCGGATGACACGCCTGTGGAGGACGACGGGTTGGTCGACACCGAGGACGTGAACGAGGTGCTTAATCTCGAAGACGTGCTCGAGGTGCTTGACGCCGATGACGTGAAACACCCGCTGGTCGCCCCGTCCATCGTCGTCGCCGAAATTTCCGCTTCGACAGGCAGCGGTGAAGCGGCCTCAGTGGACGCGCGAGCCGGGCTCCGACGACGAGGCAACAGCGACGCGGCTTCGACAAAGGTAGACCAAGGGGAACGGAGGGAGGCAATCTGGCAGAATGAGTTGAGGGAGGGAGGCACGTGGGGGTTGGCCGAGGGAGGCACACGGACAAAGGGCGTCGAGAAAGGGACCCACGCGGATTGAGTCGAGAGAGGCAAGCACACTGATGAAGGACGACCACAGCAACCGTGGCCACGGCGTCGACGCGGCGTGGCGAAGCGGCTTCGTCTGCATGAGGTGGAAAGGAGGAAAAGAGGCGGAATAGGAGCGGCCACGCGAACAACGACAACGGCGGAGACGCCGGGTGGTGGTTGCGTGCATGGGGGGTGCCCGCGGACAAAGCGCGGCCGCAGCAAGCACGACCACGGAGGCGATGGGGTGTTGGCGGAGGCGGGGGAGACGGACACTGGTGCAAGGGAGAGATTGAGAAGAAGAGCGCCAGCAAGGCCGGCACGACGCCCGCCGGTCCGGTGGGCGCGACGCGGACGATCATAATGGAGGTGAGTCGAGGAAACCCCCGCGAAGAAGGTGGCCACCACGGTGGACCACATGGCAGGGGGAGCTGCCGCCCACAACGCCCCTGGACAGGAACACGCCAGGCCGCACTGAGCGGGCGCGTTGGTGCGGGTAAACCGGGCAAAACGGCCACACGCCCAGTGAGCGGGCGCGCTGGGGTGCTGAGGGATGCTGTTTCCCCAGTGATTAACACTTCTTGGCGCACTGAAGGAGGACGGCTCAGAGAACTGTCTGCTGGGAGAACGGCACGCATTGTGGTGGGAATCGTGGGGGATACCAATCAAATTGGCACTGCCCGCTGCTCCACTGCGCGAGATGGATCGGGCAAGTGGATTTGAGAGGTGCTCCCACTCTTAAACGACACGGTCAGACGAAGTTCACATTCGACCCTCTCGAGGTCAGCTGGTAACCCGATTTGGCCCTCTGGAGGTCAGCTGCTGATCCGATTTGGCTTCTCGCGGGCCAACTCAAATTGGCAGGAGTCCTCTCCGTGATCCGACGATTAGAAGGAAAGAGCGTGAATCACCACCCCCGCGGTGTGGCGACGACGCCGATCGGCCTGGTGACGTTTTGCCCTCTGTAGGCGCCTCTTGGCAAATCTGGGCGGCCGCACTAAGTACCGTACCCCTCCTGAGAGCCTCAGTTAGGGGTTCTCATTAGAAACCACTGCCCGGTGCGCGTTGTTTCGCTCCCACGTGCCGCCTCCGAGCTCAGTGGGTCCAAGTGCCCGCTTGGGGGGCCACCAGAGAGCCGATACTGCGGTACTGGGCAACATGCATCTCGTCCGAATACCAGGGGTATGGCCAGGCCCATGCATGACACAGGTGCTGGCTTCCCACACGCACTCAACATCGACGTTTTTGATGCCTTGGGGCGGGGAGGGGGTGTCCCATGTCGTGGTTTGAGCAAAACATGCCTCCCGCATCGTGGCCAAACTACAGAAAACCACCGTAAGAGCCACGCGCCCCATACGGGAAGGGGCGTTTTTGGAGCGCAAACTGTAATTTCTGCTCAGCTAAGCATAGACGTGACACTGTCAAGTACCAGTCAAAATTGGCAACCTCCCACAATGAGCAGGCTGGTGACACAGAAGCTATAAACTGCTGCTGTCCCAGCCGAAGGGAGCCCTGAAAATCGGCCATCAGACGTCAAAAGGAATCTTGTCACCAACCTGTGACGACTGCGCTCGTATGCGTGGCACTAGAGTTGTGCAACACGCCCAAGGCGTGTTCACGGACACGCGCAGAGCGTGTTTTATCGCGTGTTTAGGGCGTGTCACGCCAGCACGCCTGCCCAAACATGAGGCGTGTTTTAGGCGTGGTTAATCACAGGTTCATGCGCACATATTCCGCTGGTTGCAGTGAGGTGGTCGAGTAAGGCTTGCAACCGACTCGACCCCCACCGATTTACCGACATGACCAAGGTGGTGCTGCAAATGCGAGCTGCGCTGGCCAAAGAGGCGGCGCCACGCCAGACTGCGTCACCGGGATCCCGCATGGGCGCTTTTGGTCAAGATGCCGGCGAATGATGGACCCCGATGATGACTACGAGTACGAGTGGAGCTCCCCCCACGCTGCCGACAACGAGAACGACGCTGACGCGGGTGCGGTCGCAGGCCTGGCATCCGACGCCAGAAGCATACAGCAAGAGTTGGACGAGGTGTCCCAGGCATACCGCGAGCGGGGAGAGGCGACAGCGAACGACGAGGCGTCGTCAGTCAATGGCGCCAGCCAGCCGCCTCGCCCCCGAGAGTCTGATCTTGTGAGCATTTGCGAGGCTTCCGTGGCGCGGAGCGTCGGCACGAAGGGTGTCGCTGCTGCGGTGGGTGGGGCGTCGAGCGCGGCAGGTAGCGGCCGCGGTCCTCGTCGGACCAACGTGCTGCACAAAGATGTGTTCGACACGACGTGGTATCTGGCCAGCGCCAAGCTTGTGTATCGTATGGGGCGGTTTAGGCAGAGCATTGGTAGGTGCTACTTCGAGTTTTTATGGGTTTTACTTTAGGGCATGTTGGGCGTGTTTATGGTTTAAGGGCGTGTCTAGGGCGTGTTTTACCGTGTCACGACCGCACGCCCTTCAAAAAGGGGCGTGTTGCACAACCCTACGTGGCACGCCCACAGATGGCGCTCTGAGCGTCGGGGCCACAAAAGACTGTCAGTACGAAAGAAAGCGGAGCTGCACAGTACTGTATCGGAAGAGAGAGAGATCGATCCGCAACCGCTCGGGAATGCAAATAGGGTAGTTTAGAGCATTGCCAACAACTCACGCTATCGCTATCGGCTATTCCATTCTAGAACCAAGTCCGCGTCCTTAGACACCCACATGTACGTCAGCTGTTGGCTGCTGTGCTGTCATGAGCCTAAGTACCTGCAGGTTTCCGTACACCAGGCCTTGTCTGGGCCCGATCAAGACGATAATTTCGGCCCGTACTTGATTCACTGCAGCGGCAGATGACAACTGAGGTGAGCAGCCGTACCAACCATAACGAGGGCGCAGAGAACGCTCGTCGGCAGACGAACAAAGAAACAGGTCAAAATGTGCAGCGCTCGATGACGACCACGTCTAGAAGGACGTTACTGTAGGAGCATTGCCATGCACGACAGCTCATACGGACGTTCCCACTACCTCTGCCCAGAAGAAGATGGCAGTCAATGTTGCAGACGTGGCGCACACGTTGCAGCCACGTGCTACTATCTGCTGTGAAACGGGTCGTTGATCCATCACATGGGCCAATCAGAGGCCCTCGTGAGATAGCCTCGGCTATCCTGAAAGCTATTCCGACTCGGAGTAGAAAAGCGATAGCCGCACAGCTATTCTCGGTCAGCGGAAGCCAGAATCAAGTAGGTAGTTCGCTTTCCATGGCCCGAACAAAAAAAGGGCTTCTTCGTCTGAAAAGTGGTGTTACGTCGGAATTCAGTCGCTTAATGGGACACGTTCTGCAACGTGGCTTGAATATGGGGATAGCATCTCATTGTGAACAATGCTCTTATTGTCGGACCTGGCGCACTCCATCGGCCGTGGAACACACTCTTTCCACGTAAAGTGAATCATCGCCATCTGTGCATAAAATCGGGGAACACGAAAGGCACGAAAACTCGAGAGAAAAAGCGGTGTCGCAGGACTCCCACAAGCAACACCTCGACTAGGGATGGTGCTTAAGAAGCGCTGCGTCGTACTGGAGGGTGCGTCACCGCCCGCGAGCCGGTGCCGGCTACTGCTTTTATACCCTCAAACGGTGTCTGCACAGGCCCTACCCCCCCGCTCGTGGGCGTCCCCAGAGGGGGGAGGGGGCCTTCTACAGGCACACAACAGGCTGATACCAGGGGGGCACAGGTCCACACCTCCCGGGTGCCAGCAACAAAGCAAAGGCCCAGCGCCCTAGCGGCTAACGGGGCGTTCCGGCGCCCCTACGTTGGCGCCAGGTCAAGCGGCCAGACGAGGATGGGTTTTCCCCATGCGGGTCGGCCCGTCAAATCACACAACAAACGCAACGTGGCGCCGCCCGGCCCGCCACCAGCGGCGCGTAACCCAGCCAATAAGACGCTGCGCGCGGTCCCACCTCACCGCCGCGGCCCGTCATTGGCCACCGCCAGGGGCCCCCAACACGCCGTGCGTGAGGTTGACGCCATGGCTGACAGTGGCAAGAATCGTGAATTCACACCATCCGATTGGCCGTGAACGTGATCTTACAAAACGTGCACACGTGCGAGCAAATACGCACAAGTCGAGGGGAACAACACGAGTCTCAAAGACTTCGCTGAGAGGATTCATGCAAAAACGCTAGGACACCTTGCTAAAACAGATGCACGCACGTAGCGCGTCCTTTCATGTGCACCAGAAACCGTTGAGATGGCAGCGATCATGCATGGTCAAACAGTTGATCGAAGCTTTATAAGACTTGCAAACCGACAGAAGTGACCTCTCTCAAACGTACTGTTGTTCCACAAAAAACCTAGCACTCCGGCGGGATCAACAGTGCCCTCGACATCTCACATGTGCCTCTTTTGCGATGCAACGCTCTCGATTTTGGACAGGCGCTCTCGAAAATCCCTTAAACGATACCATTCCACGATTCCAGGAGACGTTCAGCGGTCCTGGGGGACCCTGTCGTGAGCGACTTGAGATTTCTGAAACAAACTTTCGGGGACAGACGACGCCGCGCCCGATTTCGGCGTTCGTGGCATGTCCATTGCAGACATGGCTCCAGAATGTCGCCCGCGTTCACACGTGGTGGGCACTATCGCGCAGCTCGGCCAATTGTTGCCTCGATAGTTCCCACGGCTCTGCGCCCTCTTTGGCGCGAGGGTCTAGGAGGCACGGCCCACTCTGTTGGCGGTCTGGTGGACCAATGAGAAAGCGCCAGAGCGTTTCTATTGAGAAAGGGCCCTTCAATAGATACCCCACTTGTCACCGGCTCACGGACAGCGTGGAGGCAGGTCACGACTCAGCCGGTTGGTGCCGTCGAAATCTTTCACCTTTTTCGGAAATTGCCTCATCAGACGTGGGCTGCTCTGACATATGAGGCAGAACATGACAACAATGAGCCCTCCATCGCTCTTTCTGGCTCCCCACATCGTGGAGCCGGGCCCATCCGCCAATCTGGCTGGTCTCCCACTGGGGGGCGTGCCATGTTGAGCCCTGCCCAAAACGGTCGTGCCCCGTCACGCGTGCCGACCATCGGCGTGGTCGGGCGGCCGACGAGATTGAGCGCTGTCGGATTGTACAGCGGGGTGCCCGATTTGTGACCCTGGGAAATGCATGTATTTGATCGTGTGGAGAATTGTGACGGCCCAGTGCCGACACTGGCTCCGGGTGATTCTCTGTGGCACTCCGCTGGGGCGCCACCGTAGAGATCTTATGCGGCTGATGGGCTGCCCCGAGCCCCACACCGAGTAAAGGAAACGCGTGTGCTTTGACAGGTTATGGGCCCAGCGCCGACGCGGAGGAGTGCCCCTGCGTCGTGACCGCTGCGCAGCAAGCGGCACACACCCAAACGCGTTCGAGCTCCATCCCGTCCCCAACTCACACCCATCTGGATTTGTGACCGGTCCGTGATCCGGATCGGGCCCGCTCTGAGTCGGCACCATGGTCGACGCTGCGAACAACGAGTTCCACTTCGACAAGCTGGACAAGGACTATGGAACGTGGGCGATGCTGTTCCAGGCTTCCCTTGAATACAATGAGTTGTAGGAGGCCATTGACGAGCCCCAGCCTGAAGCGGATGAGGATCCGACCGGGGCCGCTGCGTGGAAAAAGAAGGACAAACGGGCGTTCGGCCGGCTCAAAATGAGCGGCGCCATGCACCACCTCCCAACGATCCAACACTGCGGCAGCGCGCGAGAGGCGTGAGTTACCCTCGTTGCCGTCTCCACGGCATAAAACAACGCACGCCGCCTGCAGCTGACCCAGGAGCTGGCCGACCTCAAGATTCGGGCGGGGGAGAGCCTCGTTGCGTTTCAGGGGCGTGCCAAGACCCTGCAGACGGAAATGACGGGGGCGGGGCACCCCATGGACGACAACACCATCATCATCCACTTCCTCAACGGCATCGGCCCGAATTACCAGCTGAAGATGAAGCTGATTACCAACCAACGACAGATATGCGTTGGGACAACGTCATGCCTATGCTGTTCCCCGTGGAGAGCGCCAAGACCGAGAAGGCCGCGGCCGCGGAGGCAAAGGAGGGCCCGGCAGCTGCCGCCTACGCCGCGCTGCTGGCAGCGCTTCACGGGGCAGCAGGTATAGCGGGCGGTGGGGGGCCAACAGCGGCGGCCGCGTACGCCGCGCTGCTGGCCGCACTGCCCAAGGGCGCGCCGCGTCTGTCACGGGAGCAGCGCCGCAAGCGCGTCACCTGCTGGACGTGCAACATGAAGGGGCACTACCAGAACCAGTGCCTCCAGAACCCAGATCGCCCGTCGGGCAGTGGGGGCGGGCCTTCGGCGTCCTTTATGGCCACCGCCAAGCGGCTGGGGTCCCCCAGTGGCATGGGGGGGGCTGGGGACGGTTTGGTTACGCCCGGCGCCATGGCGTCGGCGGCGGGCTCGAACGAGGTCCGCCCGCCGAGTGACCACTGGCTCATTGACTTGGGCGCGTCGACGAACACGCAGGTCGTGCGCTTGGGGTTTACCACGTTCGAGGACGCGGGAAGCGATGTGAAAATCGCCAACGGCCACACCGTCCGCTCGCCGGGGCACGGGTCCGTCTCGCTCGCCACCTCTCTTGGCGGTGTTGTGACGCTCGGCAACACGCTCTACGTCCCAGGCATCACCACCAACCTGCTCTCCGTGCGCGCCATGGCCAAAAAGTGCAAGGTGACGTTCGAAGACGATGACGTGACGGTGGAGCAGGACGGCGTGCTCGTCGCAACCGGCCGAGTCAACGCGCGCGAGCAGTACATGCTCAACGGCTCGACTCTCTCTGGTCCCTCCGCCCGACGCCCGGCGGCGCCGGTGGCCACTGCGGCGGCCACCTACGGCCAAGCGGCGCCCAAGGGGCACCTCTTGCACCGCCGCTTGGCCCACCTCGGGAACTCCAACGTCGCCAAGCTTGCCACGCTTGTCGACGGGATGGACCTGTCCGCGGCCGACGCCAAGGCGACCGACCACGTGTCGTGCGAGCCCTGCATCGGGGCGCGCCTTACGCGCCGACCCCACGAGGGTGAGATGCGCGCCGCCGCCGAGGTGCTCCAGGTTGTGCACGTCGACCTCATCGGCCCGTTCGAGCCGTCTCAGGGGGGAGCGCAGCACTTCATGTCCGCCCTCGACAACTACTCGGAGATGGGGCTCGCATCGCCGATCAAGCACAAGTCGGACGCGGGCGCCGCGCTGCGCGACTGGATCGTCCACTTGCCACACCAGACGGGCACGAAGGTCAAGATCATTAGCTGCGACGGTGCGGGAGAGCTCACGACGGACGCCGCAATGACGGCCTTCCCTAAGGAGTCGGGCATCCGCATCGAGCCCTCGGCGCCGTACACGCCGCAGATGAATGGCAAGGCTGGGCGACTCAACCGCACGGTCGTGGAGCGGCTGCGCGCGGTGCTGCTGAAGTCGCGAGTGGACAAGCGCATGTGGGCGGAAGTGCTGATGGCCGTCAACTTTGTCCGCAACCGGTCCCCTACGGCGGACGGCAAGACCACCCCGTTTCAGCGGTTCTACGGGCGCAAGCCCGACATGTCGCGCCTGCGGGTCCTCGGCAGCAAGGTGTACTGCCTCCGCCCGCCAAAGTCAGCCGACAAGCTGGCGGCCAAGACCAGGGGCTGAGGGGGATAAAGTTGAGCTAGATATATCCGCACAGTTTACTCGGATACATCCGTATTCATGCCGTAGCTGCGTATTCTTAATGTACTCTGTCCATACACCTACGATTATAATGTGCCTTAATAATTCTCTGAGGTCAGGATATAATGTAATCAGAGTGGAGATACTTTGCCTGAGTTT
>ENA-ORXT01006084-ORXT01006084.1-marine-metagenome-genome-assembly--contig:-NODE-6084-length-11422-cov-11.677391_pt1 | contig 11422 bp, 11 predicted proteins | sample MGYA00237868_ERZ511482 | MGnify/ENA metagenome assembly ERZ511482 | reverse complement strand
TTATTCATACAGCAGCTTGGTTTGCGGTGTTCCTAAAAGGCTATTCTTATGGTACGAGGTTATTCACTAGGAACTATGAGTCTCCGAGCAGTTCTCTAGAAACCGAAGCTGAATTTTCTTTATTGCTTCCTGCGGATATGCTTCTGAGTGATTTTATAGAGAAACTTGCATCTCTTGAAGAGATATATAAAGAGCTTTGTGCATTGCATGGTATTTCATACGCCGATTACCCCCTTCGAATATCGAAAGTTGAGTCTGGAAGCCTATGGGTAAGAATATTTGGAGAAACAAAGGTAATTGAACTATTGACAGACATAGTGAGATCATTTATTGCTTTTCTTCATCGAAACTATACCCGAGAGGGGAAGATTGGGGCCGCAGCAAACAATGTAGAGTCAATAAGTTCAGTTCTTGACTTGAGAGAACGATTGGCTGCATCTGGTATCGATGTTTCCGAGATGGATGACCACCTAAAAAAGGCTTCCGTGGTAGTTGCGAAGGATCTAAATAATGTGTTGTCGGGACAGTCGAAAGTAGTACTAAATGGAGAGCCTATGCAAATAGGATCAGTCTCGCAAGAATTGCTTGATGGGCCTGCCGAACCGCTAAAAATAGAGCACAAAGAGTAACTAGAATTCAGTTCAGGCCAATATTCAGGACGCCTTTAGTAAATTCATATATTTAACGTTGTGCAAGGTATGGAGCTTTAACACAGCAACATAACATTACGCTGAAGCTGTCAATGGACCCGTCATCGGAACCTGGTCTTCGCCCAGAACCCAATGTCGCCTCCATTGCACCGTAAGCGCCAACGAATCAGGGTATCTGGCGTTTCAATCTGCCCCTACTTCATGTTCCACGGTAAGAGCGCATCGAGCGCCTCTTCCGTGTCCGCGGCTGTGATATTGCCGATCACCCACTTCATGTAGGCGTACGGTTCGAGTCCATTTGCTTTTGCTGTTTCGATGAGCGAAAACATGCAAGCACTGGCCTTTGCACCTTCCGGTGAATCACTAAAAAGCCAGGATTTTCGGCCCAGAGCAAATGGCCTGATGGCATTCTCAACCAACACATTACTGATGCGCAGCTGCCCATGTTCACAGTAACCGGTAAGATGATCCCATTGGTTGATGAGGTAGTTGATCGCTTTACGGGTTAACGTATCAGGAGCAACCTTGGGCTGCTTCTCATCCAGCCAGTGTTTGAGCTTGGCCAGTTTTGGCACTGCAAATTGCTGTCGCTGTGTGTAACGCTCATCATCGTCAAGCTCCGTCCACTGACGCTCGAGTCGGTACAGGGCATCGATATGTGACAACAGAACCATCGCCACACTGGGCTTGCCTTTGGCAGGCTTTTTCTGCGCCTTGATCGCTTCGACCACTTTGCGTCTGCCATGGTCCATGCAACCAATGTGTGATACGCCTAGGAGCATGCACGGTTTGTCATAGCCGGCATAGCCATCGCTCTGGACATAGCGCCCACTGAAGTTCTCCAGCAACCTTGCGGCCACTTTGCCCCCTCGAGACTTGTCATAATTGAATAAAACGACCTCCCTGCCGGGCGGACCGCCACGCATCACCCAAATCCATTTATCACCCGTTGGAGCCATCCCAAGCTCTTTGAGTACTTGCAACCGTGTTTCATCAATCTGCAGATAGTCACTGAGCATAAGGTGGGCATCGAGCCGCTCTAGCAGTGGTTGAAACGTTACAGAGAGCCGGATAATCCAGTTGGCAAGCGTTGTTCGCGTTATCTCACCGCCATAGCGAGCCAATATTTTCTCTAACCGATACAGCGGTAGGCCATCGGCGTACTTGGCAATGATCAACCACGCCAATAGGCCAATGGAGGCAACGCCCTTACCGATCGGATGCACTGGCCGGGTGGCGCTCTTGACGCAGCGCTCGCCTTCTTCGTCCAGATAAACCGCTTTTTCTTGCATAATCTGGATCACCTGCGCTTTGGCAGGGATGATATCCAGCTCTTCTTTGACCAAGACGAAAAAAGTCTCTATGGCACCTTCACGCTCCTCGTCACTCAGATAGACGAATGTCTGTGTGCGTGGCAGATCAGCAGAAAAGCCTTTGCGACGTTTTCTCGGTTTTCTGACAGGCTTGTCGCTGTCATTATCCTCGGCCTCGTCCTCTTGCTCATCAGGATCAGGTTCTCCGTCTGCCAGCAGTTCAGCCTCATCGGCCAACCAATCCTGTTGCGAGAGATTCTTTTCGCTACTGGCCCCGAACAGACGTTGATCCTTGAGCCGCAGTTTTTCTTCCAGTACGGCGATCAGCGCCTGTTGATTCTTGATCTCAGCTTGCTTCTCTGCCAGTGCCTTATCCTTGTTCTCAAGCAGTTTCTGCTGCTCATGCAACGCCACCATCAGCGCATCTGGAGTCGGCGATGTGCCTTGTCCTGTGCGCATGAAATCAACAATGGTGTTGCGTGAAAACATGCCTTGTATTATAGCAAATCGTGCTTAGCAAACGGACTCATATTGCAATACTTTATGCGGTTTCATACGTGCAATGTCGTACCCGTCAAGTAGCCAGTTGAGCTGTTCACCATTGAGCGTCACCAGCTGTGTTGTTGCATCAGGCCAGTGGAACTTATCCTCAGCCAGGCTCTTGTAATACAGCACAAACCCATTGTTCTCCCAGAACAGTATCTTGAGTTTGTTGAACGCACGATTGCGAAAAATATACATCACGCCCGAAAATGGATCATGCTCGAATTCCATTTGAACCATGGCGGATAAGCCCCGATGGCCGCGACGAAAATCCACAGCATGCCGGTACAGATAGATCACTGGCACATCAGCACTGGGCCGTAACGTATAGCGTGTGTTCATAGTTGCTCAACCAGCCGACTCACCAGGGAAACGCTGTGCTCATCGATACCCTCTATCGCGATACCATTGGGTAACAGGATGCTCAAAGCGCAATGGCTCTGCGTCGGGCTGACAGTAACGGCAATGAAATCGCTTGACGAAGCCTTCGTACTCTTCGTGCCCTTACCGTCACTATTGGCCTTGCTACACCAGTACACCATCTGGTGATAAACCAACGAAAACTGTTGGCAGTACGCCGCCTTCGATAATCCCGATTCGCGCCACTGGCTCACGTGCCTGTGCCAGAACGCCTCGCGGCTGAGGGTTTGTAAGTGTGGTGATTCAGATGTGGGTTTGGACTGCATGATGTGCTCCTTTCAGGTTGAAGCACAGCTTCGCGCAACAAGCGAAGGCTTGTCTAGACGTCGATACTTAGGCGCTTACCCTAATAACGGCGGTCTTACCAAAAGCCTTTGCAACTCCAATATCAGTTCAGACCTTTATGGCTAGGCCAAATCGGATAAAACAGACAGGAAACTCTCTTCTTCCCACTTTAGATCATCGTTGCCCATATCAAAATAGTACTCATATATTTTTAGTTGGTATTGATCTCCAATTGTCCCACAGTACTGTAGGCCTGAAGGTCTACCGCTAGCACGAGGACATAGTAAAACAGCAGTATGTACAGAAAAGCAGAGTGCATGGGCGATAATTTGATACCTATCAACTTCTTTTAAACGGGGTTTGTATTTTGCATCGACTAATACCCTATTTACCCTGCCAAGTTTGATGATGAAGTCTGGCTTTGCTTCTGGTTTACTTCTGTCCAAAAACAACGACTGTTGACCATCGAAATTCCCATCAAGTACAGACACATCGGTACCTATCAAATTTGTATTAGCTCTTAAAACGTTTAATATATATTTTTCAAACACAGCAGACATGTCCACACAAAAAGAGAGCATGCTCAAATCATCACCTTGTTTCGATAGTGAAATACTCATGTTGCTAACTATAAACCTACATAGCTTTGCAATATTGACATAATAATTTCTTAAGGTAGGAATCTTGTCATAGGCTAGCAGTTCATCTACAGAGTCGTTAAAGCTACCGCTGGCATCCAAAGGCACAGATTCCAGCAATTCTGAATACTGATACAGTGTTTTACTTAGCTCGGTCTCGTCTGAGTAATCTCTCGAGAGCTGATTTAGACAAAACCAAATCGTGAATTTTATCAGCCTGTTCAATGGATTATCAGCCGTAAACTCGTAGCGATCAATAAAAACTTTTGAGTAGCTACCTCTCGACCAATTTTTCAATACAGTTTGTCTGAAATTTATGCGACCTTTGGGAAATGAGGTATTTTCGGACGTCGATGAGTAATTTTTGTAAACCCCTTCGGTGGAAAGTTTTTCTAGCTCCTTTGCTAACGATTTTGCGAAAAATAAAAAGAAGTTTTTTGATCCCTCCGATATTTCTTCATACCCTCTTTGAAAAAAGTCGAGTGATGTTAGTTCATCACCCGATCTACCTACGATATAGATCAGATTCGAAACAGGGAATTTTGGCTTGATATTCACAGCCAGCCTGCTATTGAGAGGAATTAATCCAATACGTCCACCTGCCACAAGACTAAGCTTGTCTGATTTCGGCTTGTAATCAATATCAAAGTACTTTCTTACATTTTCTTGAATATCGAAGGAACCATCTGGAGCAATAATATTGTCAATTGGAACGTCGATTTCTTGCAGTTCGATCGCCTCAATTATTTTCATATGCCATTGAGTAGTTCTGCTTTTTCAGTGGACAGCAAGGATTTAAAAGAGGCCAATATCTCTTCGAATGAGCTTTCCTGAAATCTGAACATTTTCTCAAATAGAAAGAATAACTTGTGGTTCCATAACCGCACAAGATCGTCTTCGCTAGTGATTCCTTTAAAATATGAATGCCCAATACCGTGCGGGCTTTTGGCATTTGCTTTGTTAAAAAATGCTATCACTTTACCCATTAATTCATTTGGCATTCCGGCTGACAGCACCATATTCTTTAGTACTTCAATATCCGCATTCAACAAAACTCTATCGAACCTCCGCTCCATGGCATCGTCTAAATCAACAACAGATTTATCGTAAGGATTCATTGTGCCTATTACAATTATATTTCTGGGTATCGCAGTAGTCCTTCCAGAATATGGAAGCTCAAATTGAATTTCCCTGTATTCAGTTTCAATGTACGTCAACAACTCTCCAAAAACACGACTTGGATCGCCTCGGCTGAACTCATCAATCACAAGAACATATGAGTTATCTGGATTATTCGCCGCATCCTCACACAATTGGAGGAATATTTTTTTTTCGACCTGAAATAACGGAGCTGCGGACTCACTTACACCAGACTTACTTGGAACATACCCCTCAATGAAATCGTCATAGCTATACGAAGGGTGAAACTGTATCTGCTTAACACATCTGGGGTTTCTGTTCGCTATTCTCAAGGCAATACGTGAGGCTAACCAAGTTTTTCCTGTTCCGGGTGGTCCAGAAATAATGACGCCCGAGCTCCCTTGTTTTATCAATTCCTCAATCTGATCGGCTATTACATTCCCATCTATTTGTTCGAGCATATCATTGACTTCAGCTTCCTTCTTTTCATCGACATCAGCTTTCACGACATCTGGTAAAACGGGAGTGTAAGTGAGGTAGGTTGCCAAACCTGGGTAAACATTCTGGAGGCTTTTGTAAAAACTCCCATCGACCTTGTTGAGAGCGTAGAACAATCCCGAGATATTTTGGTTTTCTTCTGCATGTCGAACGAGCTGAACTGTTTGATTGCTAGATGAGTTGATACCCAAAACCGGGATTGCAGAGCACCAGTAATATGCATAGGCAGCATAGGCAAGAAAATCTTTTTTATCAACAGAAGCCTTCAATATAAATCTTATTGATAATTCAACATTCCACTGATCGCTGTAGCCCGGTCCACCAGTTTTACCGGTGACCTCACCTATCGCTCTTATGCCTTTTTTCCAATCAGTTTCAGCGCCTTTGTTATTATCAGAGCCGAGCCAAATAAAGCAAAAATCACCTACCCCCACTTCTGTTGGAACTTGTGCGCATGCGACTGTTAATTGCAGAGGTATAGTCTGTTCGCCTTGCAACCCATCTATCTTACGAATGTCTACAACACTATCCTTTCCGAGCCTAACGATTACAAAGTTGTTCATTTACTATCCAAAGATCTCTAGTTGCTTACTACTCGCAAACTCTATATTAAAAGCGTCGGAAACCTTTTCGTCGACCATTCTGAAAAGCGCATCATTCAAAGGCCTAAATAATGTTCGGTTTTGCCTGCTGACCCTTCTTAGAATTCCTTCAGCTGCATTGGAGGTTAAAAAATACTTATCTTCAACATCTCTTGTCTCAATCACATCTACAAACTTAGAAGCCACCGGTTTCACTGGCGCTGGTGAAACAGATTGATCTAAAACAAAGTCTTTGTAAGCACACCCACCTGACTGCCAGCGAATTGAATCGTCATCGAGAATTTCTCCAAAATTTCGTACACGCGAATATTCACCATGAAAACTATTACTGGCGACTCTTGCAATTTTAACTAGCCTGTCTTTCGAGAATTTACCCTTATCCAATGAATGTTGGTTGTCTTCAATGCTTCTAACAATTCGCGAACCTATCCACTCAACAACTGCAACAGAAACAGCATTTCCCAATCCATGATAGCGAAGCGTGTCGATATCTTCGTCAGACTGGGAAAACTCTTTCCCAGGAAGCGACCATCCAACGGGAAATCCTTGAAGCCCCTCACATTCTGTGGGTGTTAGGCGGCGAACGCGGTCGTGATACGAGATATAAGAACGACTCCAATCAGTTCCTGTATGCCGACCAGATGTTGCAGCCAAGCAATAAGCCACTTGAGGAACAATAGCTTCAGTTTTCTTACAAATTGATGGATTCAAAAATCCATTGCGTGCGTTGCCTGGAGGAAGAGACGCCTGTCGCTCATACAAGTTCGATATCGCTTGCTCAAGCCCCAGCCTACTAGCTGATATGAAAACTCTAGGACGTGATTGCGGGCTACCGAAATATCGTGTGTTAAGCACTCGCCAAGAAACTGCATATCCCGCATTGGTTAAAGATTGAATTACAACTTTAAAATCCTGGCCTCCGTGTGAACTTAACAATCCCATCACATTTTCCAGTATGACAATTTTTGGTTTTTTCTTTCTAATCAATTCAAGAAAAGGAAAAAATAGACCTGTGTTTTTACCCTTCAAACCATCTCTGCCCCGCCAACTACGCGCGACAGAAACATCTTGACAAGGAAAACCACCACACCAAATTTGAGCATCTGGTAGGTCCGTGACCCCCACTTCTCGAATGTCTTGGAAACCCGGTACGTTTGGCCAATGCCTCCGCAGAACGCTATTACAGTAATCGTTCAGTTCACAATGAAATGCTGGTGCAATTCCCACGCGTTGTAAACCTAAATCGAAGCCTCCTATACCGGCGAAAAAGGAGTTGAAACTAAACTTAGATTCCTTGTCCCTAACTAAACTTTTTCTAATAACGTTATCACCCATTTAATTTAAAACCTCTAGATAATTAACAACAATAGAATCAAAAACAAACCAAGGTAAGATCATTGTCACTCCTTGAGGTTGACTGAACTTATTGGGGTGGGATTTTTAAATAGATCTCCTTGCGATAACTGCTGCTCCTTGTCCAAGAATTCTCGGATAAAAGTTCGGAGTACCTGTGCTGCACTCTGATCTCTCTCACTACAAGCCAAGACAAAAGCGTCTCGAAGAGCGGGTTCGATTCTAATTCTCAGGCCAGCTGATTTCATTTGGGATATCCATTGGATGCACATTGGTTACACAACTATAGTCCGTTAGTAGCCCGCATGTCGATAACAAACGAAACTACGAACTCCGTGTCAATAGAGAAGTGACTAGACCTCAGTTTGGAAACCTAAAAGGAATGGCGTTACCATTAGAAAATACCAGCTATGCATCCTTTTGGAGATGATCGGAATAATGGCTAAAAATCTCACCAACCTCACATTCAAACAGCACGCAGAGCGCTTCTACTGCATCCAAGTCCACGCGTGTCGCCGTCTCCTTGTAAAGTAACGTCACCGTACTCCTGTTCAACCCAGTCTCCCTAGCCACATCAGCAATCTTCATCTTCCGCTCACCCATGAGCCTCGACAGATAACATCGAATCACAACCCTCTCCAAATACCACTCAGCATCATATTATTACCTTGTAAGTGACATTATCACTAGCAAAATAATATTCTGAGCGGCAATATACTATTCTGAATGACGAATTTTTATCTGACCGGTGATTATGATGCATAGAAACAAAATCCGGTAACGAAAAAAAGTGCGCGTCCACGACCTTAAGCATTCGTACGGTAGAAAATTGAGGGCGGCAGGGGGGGGACCAGCTTTGAAGACAGGCAAGACTTTCTGGGCCACAGCTCCGACCGTGTTACTACACATTACCCGGCAACAGAACTATCACGACTCTTGGAAGCAGCAAACAGCGTAAGCAACCAGACTGATGGGCGCGAACAAACCAAGATTTTCGTGCTGCGACGATTGAGTGTAAGCTGATTTAATTGCATCCAGGTCACAAGAGTGACTCCAAAATAACTAAACGGGCCTGTTAGCTGTTTTACACAGCTCGATATGCCTGATCAGGATCATTGGGCTTTTCTGGCCGTGTCATGGCGATGCGGCCATCACTTAACAGCGGACGCAAATAATTCGCACGGACCGTCTCAACATTGCGAACCAGTAGCTGTGCTAATTCTTCCGCCCGATAATTCCTGCACTGGCACAAAGCAACCACGATTTCACGGACTACTTCTGGCGGGCGCCGCTGACCTACCGCGCCGACCTGGGCCGCGAGCTCGCCGGGCAGCTCGTTTAGCAAACGCCGCCTTTCGCTGTCCTCGACGGGGTCGATTTCACCTGATACTCCGTTGGGGTTACTGGATAAGGTGTCCAGGTTGCTAGATAAGCCCCTGAGGTTACTAGATAAGCCATCGGGGTCACTAGATAAGCCGCCGAGGTTGCTAGATAAGCCCCCTACCTCTCTCAGCATTTTGTCTGTCGGTCGGTACCAGGTCGCAGAGCCCCGCCCCTCCTGTTGTAGCAGACCGGCATCGCGCAATTTCTTGAGGCCGTGGCTGGCAGTCAGGGTATCTACCTTGTTGATATCTCGCCAAGTAGCGTTGTCCATAGCACCAACTTCGCGTGTCACTATGAGGGCTCGCGCCTCCGCGTCTGAGAGTTGTAATTCTCCAAAGCGCGAGAGCCACGCCAGATCATCAGGGCCTAGAAAATGATGAAAGAAAAGCCGAACGACAAACTGCTCCTGACCTCGGTCTGATTCAAAAAGTGGAGGCGCTAACCCTGCCTTTTCACACATTTCGCGCATTACCCTTACGCCACTGCCCTTTGTTTCAGCGAACCGGGTGTCGTACAGGGCCGCAGCAAGTTTCGGATTACGCGGTAACGAACCCGGCTCACCCAAATGCTCAAGCGATTTAAGCGAAAATCCGGGGTTTCGAATCTCCAGACGATTACTGTATCGGATGATCTGTACAGGTGCATGTGTGCGGTAACTGCGATGCATGAGAGCATTAACCACCGCTTCGCGGATTACCCGCTGCGGTATGGCTGGAGTATCAGTTCGTTGCAAATCACCCTCTTCAAGCCCAAACGCCTTCGGCAGATCATCTAGAATTGCGGCTTGTACCCTGCGAATGAGACGAAAGAGAGAATCTCGTATCTCAATGCTGTCGAATCGACGCTCCGGGTCAGGTACCCAGTCACGACCGGGCACTCGAATGTAGTCCACCCTTGTCATCGGAAAACTGCGGCGCAAGGCAATGGACTTGCCAAACAGTACCAATCCGGCAACCGTTGGTTGACTCTTGGCATTCTCATTGACGCGTACGCATCCCAATGCCTGCAGCAACTCTTCGTCTGACCAGCGCAGCTCCTCAGCATCTGCATTGGCCTCACGACGCGATTGCCTGTAGTCAGCGATAGCATCGGGTGAGAAATCCTCAATGGCAGCATCACCGATTAGGCCGGTATCGAAACTTTCCTGTTGTCGATTTTGGTAGAGAACAACGAGATCGTCTTCAGTGCAGCGCTGGTCAGTACTACCAATCCTGCGAAATGCACCTCGCGGAAGTCCTTGAGCCTTCAAGAAGACAGGTTTGTCCTGCGCTGCCGCTTCAGGCACGGTCACGACAATAACGGCCTTACCGTCTACCTCTTCCGTCTTGATTTCAATACGCAGTGGGCGATTGAACATGTTGGCAGCCTGACTTGCTAGGTCAGCACTGTGCTTATCCGGGTCATCAAGACCTACTATTTCATAGAGGGAAGCAACGCCAGCTCTTCACGCTGAGCACCGAGGAACAGCCATCCTCCACCGAGCCCAGGCTCATTGGCGAACGCACACACAGTTTCCAGCAAAGATTTGCCAATCTCGCTGGCAACCTTGACTTCAATCTGCTCATTTTCGTCCAGCAAATTAAGTCGTTCCAGCAGTTCTATTGCTTTCACCAAGCCCGGGACCTCTCTTATTCACACCACGCCCACTTTACACCGACTCGACGTACTCAGCCCCTATCCGACTGAGTTTGAGCGCAGAACTCCCGCTTCATATCTGAGGCCTGAACACTATAAACCGAGATTTTACTTTGCGGTTGGCATCTACCGTGAAGATGACTGAATTGCTGACATCCTTTGGCTAAGCAAACTATCTTCGTCGCGCCAGCACTGCCGCGTATTGCAGAGCCGCCAACACATTTTCACGTTCAAGGTCGGGGAAATGGACGTTTTCAATAGTCCGTCTAGCACCAAGCTGAGCAACGATCATACACACAATCAAACGCATACCTCTGATACACGCCTTGCCTTCCATGGCCTGAGAATCACGCGTAATTCGACAAAATATTTGTTGGTTGTTAGCCAATGGCTCGTTACTCAGTTGTGAAATCATGGCCAGTCGCTTCTGAAGATGTCAATCGGTTAGCGGCCTGCAGACTGAAAACGGTTATGCAAAAACAACAAGCTGAAAATCTGATCAAAACTGGTGAGCGTTCCGGGGTACAAGGCCACTTATTCCCGCTACATTCACGCAGGCAAAAATCTCGCGGATGGGGAGCTCAATAAGGTCATGGTCTTTATGGTGGCCAGGGACGAATCGAACCGGGGGGCGCAGCCTGCCGACGCGGGGATTTTCAGCTCCACACATCCAAATCTCTAATTATTTCAATAAATTAGCTCACATCACTCAAGCTTCTAGGGCACAGCACACAGCGATGCATCATTCGCCAACTCAAATTACCCGTACGCTCGTGTTGCGCATTGGCTTCATCGGAGCGAGCTTGGCACTTTTCGCATTATGATTTGATGTAATTTGATAAATCCTTTTTTTTTAGATTTTATCAATTTATGTGGCTCCCAAATCCAGTTCTCGACGCCCTCAGGGCGATTGTCGTAAGCGCGTCGGCAGATGAGATGGAAAGCCAACTTCTATATTTCAA
>ENA-ORXT01006083-ORXT01006083.1-marine-metagenome-genome-assembly--contig:-NODE-6083-length-11422-cov-11.991803_pt1 | contig 11422 bp, 7 predicted proteins | sample MGYA00237868_ERZ511482 | MGnify/ENA metagenome assembly ERZ511482 | reverse complement strand
CTTGAATTTGAGCTTGAATTTGAACATTAAATAAACCAAATGTCAATTGATTGGATAAACTTGTCAAAGAAACCAATCAAATGCACTCCCTCTAAAAATCCTATAACTACTCATACTAAAAAACACTTTTTTTCGTTTCTCGAATTTCTTACTTTTCAAAGTACCTTTATATTATATCTCCCGTCTTAATGAATGTGCTTAAAACACATAAATTCACTTTTAATTAAAAAAAAATACTTATTATGCTCAACAACTTATTAGATGGTATGAAAGGACAAGTAGCTTCTGCTATCTCAGAAAAAGCTGGTATTGATATGGGACAAGCGGAAAAAACAGTTCCTTTAGCTGGTGAAAGTATCAAAGAAGGATTAATGGGTGCTGTAACTGGTGGAGACACTTCTGGAATTATGAGTATGTTCTCTGGTGGAGACATGCAGTCAAGTTCTATCTTCCAAACTATTTCTAGCCTTTTCATGAGTAAATTGGGTGGCCTTGGAATTGGTGGTGGTTCTGCTACTGCTATTTCTGCAATGGCTTTACCAATGATTTTGAATAAAATCAAAGGTGCTGCTTCTAATGATGCTGGAGAAGTGAATACTAGTGGCTTAATGTCTGTTTTAGGAGGTGCTGGCGGTGCTGCTGGTATGTTAGGCGGTCTTGCTGGCGGTGGTGCATTAGGTAGCGCAATTGGTGCAATGACAGGTGGTGCAGATGCAGCGAAAGATGCAGGTGGCGGAATGCTTGGTGGCCTAATGGGTAAAGTATCAGGTGGCGCAGATGCAGTGAAAAATGCAGGTGGCGGTGCAATGGATGCCGTTAAGGGCGGTGCTGGAGATGCAACTGCTGCTGCTGGAGATGCTGCGGAAGGTGCAGGCGATTTGGTAGATGGTTTGAAAGATAAAGCAGCGGATGCCTTAAAAGATAAGTTAGGTGGTATTGGTAAATTATTTGGATAGTCTTTCCGGATAAGTTAATAACCTACTTAAATTTATTAAAAATGCCTTGCAATCATTCGATTGCAAGGCATTTTTTTTGAGACCAAATGTAGGGGATACTTTCAAAGTATCCCCTACATTTAGCCTAATATTTGTAGCACTACCATTTTTTCAAAGTGGTTTTTACAAAACTATTGTTTAAAAAATCCCTGCCTCTAAAGAATCTACCTATCTGAGTAAAGTGACATCCCCTCTATATAATAAAGTCACTTGGTCTGTAAACGTAACAGAGATAATATACACATACACGCCTTGCTCGATTCTTTGCCCTTTTAACCGACCATCCCATAACTGAACTCCAGAAGGACTTGGTAGTACATCTTCTAAACTCGCTACCATTGTTCCCCAACGATTGAAAACTCTAGCAAAATTAATTCTCTCCACGCCTACGCCTGAATAAATTTTGAAGTCTTCATTTAAATCAAAACCTCTACTATTCGGAGCGAAAGCATTTGGAATAAAAATGTTTCTATTTTTATCTACTTCCACTAAGACAGACGCTTCAGCTACACAACCATTTTGGTCAGTTACTGTGATAGTATAAGTCGTATTATCTAAAGGACTAACGATAGGATTTTCGCATAAAGGGGTAGGACAAATAAAATTCGTATCTAGATCGGAATCACTTACCCAATTAATATCTGCAATAGGTAGCGGGCTAAATATATCTGGATTTAAAGAAGTTTCGCCCCCTAATTGTACTTCTGCTACGAAGGTTCTACCCGTATTTTCTGCATCTGGAAACTCAATATTAATGGCTTCTGGTTCTGGTATATTCAATACTTCTTCATAAGCACAACCTAAAGCATCAAATACCGTCAATAAATGTTCTCCTGCTTTCACTTGGAATACCTTGTCTAAGGTTTGGCTAGGAGAATTATCTATAGAATAGGTAAAATCGCCTCCATTTCCACCTGAGAAACTTAGAGGATCTGCTACAATGGTTGTTGGAAAATCATTACAGATAATCGGGTCAAAAGTGACGTTGTAAGCAATTGCTGGTGGTTGTGCTACCATGTAACTCGTACTACCACTACAGCCTTCTTCATCCGTTACGGTGACTTCATACAGGTCGGGTGCTAAACTGGTTGCTATAGCAGAGGTGCTAGAGGTGTTATTTGTCCAATTATAAGAAAAATCTCCTGGATTACCACCACTCACACTAAGGGCTATTTGACCATCTTCATCGCCTGCGCATTGCACATCGCTAGTATTATCAAAATCAACAGCTACTAATAAAGAATCAGGCTGCATGATTTGGATGGTATGTTCTGCTATACAGTCATTTGCATCTGTAAAGGTAACGGTGTAGCTACCTACGGTCAAACCAGATAAATCTTCTGTATCGTCACCTGTAGTCCATTCGTAGGTGTAAGGCGCGCCTATATTATTAGGTGTTCCGCCTATTACTGCTAAATCAATAGCGCCATCTGCGCCTCCAAAGCAAGTAATATTATCTGTATCAGAATTTAAAGCATCAAATTCTAATCGGGGTGGACTCTCTATCTCAACGCTATCTGTTGCTCTACAAATCCCTACCGTTTCAAAAACTAATAATTCTATTAAACCACTACCTAAAGAATCGGCAACGGATTCAGCAGCGCCTCTTGTTTGCTCATTATTACCCCAAAAGAAATCAAAATCGCCAGTAGTGCCATCTGCATAAGTAACCATAGCTGTTGCCGTACCATCTCGCTCATTTAAACCATTGTCAAAACAGCTCGTTCCTCCTATATTATCAAAATCTATAACTATTTCTTGTTTAGAACCTAATTCTACGGTAGTATCTTGCGTACAACCATTTGAATCTTCCGCTTCTAATGTATACATACCTGCCAGTACATTGGTCAATGAATCCGCATCCTCTCCTACGGGTACATCGTTTTCATCGGTCCAAGTATAGCTAAAACCTGCTGCGCCTCCTATTGCATTTAAGCGTATCGTTCCATTTGCTTCTTCAAAACAAGGCACTTGTGCTACTTGAAATTCGGAGAAAAAGATAGCAGGTGGCGCCGTTACGACTGCGGAGTCTATGGTTGTACAATCATTTTCGTCCGTTATCGTAACAAGGTAAGTATCTGGGCCTAATTGAGCAGCAAAGTTCGTAGTGACACTACTATTATGAGACCATTGGTATCTGATAATGTTTGCATCTCCTCTCACTGCATTCACTTGAAGAAAAGCATCTGAATCAGAATTACAATTAACAGAAGCATTTTCAAAATCTGTAATACTAGGTCGAGCTGGGCTACCGATAACGGTGTCTAGCATAGCTATACAATCATTGGCATCTGTTACGACTATAAATACAGAATCGGGTGACAGAGCAGTAGCTATCGCATTGTTAGCTTGTCCCATTCCTCTAAATTCCCATGCGTAGGTATAAGTGCCTAATCCTGTGCCGCCTATCACTTCTAATTCTGCTCTACCGTCTGGTACTCGGCAGTTAGTGGTGCTCTCTATGTCTATGTTTTGTATTAATAAGGAGTCTGGGTTGACTATCTCGAATTCGGAAGTGGTGGAGCAATTTTGTAAGTCTGGATCCGTGCTGTCAATGGATAATTGTATATTATACATTCCAGGAGAAAGATCTTCTATTTTTGTTCCTACTCCTCCTCTAGTTTCAAAAGGATTGACGGTATTCCCGGTTGGTGAAGTCCAATCAAATCTCAAATCTGTACCAGTAGGAACTCCCGAAACATTTCTGAATACCTCAATAGCTGCATCGTCTGCATCGACACAGGTAATAGGATCAATCATTGGTTCTAAAGTTAAGACCAAGGGGGAAGTTACAGCTCCTGAGTCAATCGTCATACAACCACTTTCATCTGTAGCGGTAACTACATAAGTGCCTACATCCAAGTTTTGGATTACTGCACCCAACTGCTGATTATCCCATTCATAAACTATATCACCTGTTCCACCACTTGTTCCAGCTTCCTCTAAAGATATGATACCATCATTAGAACCGGGACAAGTAGCTGTTCTTGTATTGGTTATGTCTCCCAATTGAATAGGCTCGGGCTGTGGTAAGCTTTGTGTTTGAATAGCTCTACAACCATTAGGGTCGGTAACAGTTACAGAAAATTGTCTAGTACGGTCCGTAAAAGGATCGCTTCCAACAAAAAGGTTTGTGGCTGTTTGAGTCGTATTTCCATTAGACCACTCAAAGGTATAATCGTCAAGACTAGAAGTGGGAAGTGGGTCTGTTAGAGAAAAATCATTGTTAAATACTTGTACGGTTAAAATACCAGTACTATCTCCAAAGCACCCTGGCAATTGAACAATTCCAGGGTCTATTGTTAGACTTGTTTCTGTAATTTCAATACCCTCTTCTCTATCAAAACCTATTCCCGAATCTCCTATTATGAGCGTATAAATACCAACAGGTAAATCAGATAACGTGGTATCCCTAAAAGGTGTATTTACTACATAAGAGGTAGTATTACCATCCTGATCCGTCAGATCAATCGTATAAGGAGCAATGCCACTTTGTATATTTACTACAATTCCTCCATTCGACTCTCCCAGGCAGGCATCTAGCGTATTATTTATTAATACAGCAAAACTACCATCGGGAATATTAACGCTACCAGGTATTGAAATTAGTTCAATAGGCTCCCCACTTTGAATGATTTCAATTTCTAAACCTCTAGGATCATCTACAATTTCAAGTGGGGTATTTCCAAATTCTATTCCTGTAAAGCAAACTCTAAATAAAGTATCGCCATCTGCTAAACTGGCACTATTACCAGAGGCATCAAACCATTGACCAAATAAAGAACCATTCGCTACCTCAGAAACACCAAAATCACCAGGTCTTAAAAAGAATCCATCTCCTATTTCTATATTTTGGTATTCTAGAATTGTAGGATCCCAAGAAAATGAAAACTGTAAGCCATCAATATTTGTAAAGTCTTCTACCGTAACATTTGTACAGACGATTTCACCTTGTGTAATGGTTAAATTTTCTACTATAAAAGTAACAGAAGAAGCATTAGGATCATTGTTGTTAAGACATTCAGTTATGGGTTGAGTAAAAGGAAATTCACAACCTGACCCATCTCGAATAATAATTTCATAGTTACCATTTTCTGGCACTTCAAAAGTTACCCCTTGACTACGTCTAGGATTGTCACCAATCGTTATTGTTCCCACTAGGTTGGGATCATCTTGGTTAATAATAGATACAATCTCGTATGTTTCCATATCATCTATCTGAGGTAAGCCCCCTTCAAGTACGAATCTTGCCATACAAGGAGAACCAGCAAGCGGACCATTACTAACTAAGCCAATCGGAGGTACGGGTTCACCACTACTTGTCATATCAATATCAAAACTCCCATTACAAGTTTTACCATCACTCACTCGAACGGTGTACATACCTTCACTAGGCACAGAAAAACTAATTGGCGTATTAGCAATTCTAGATTGATCATCTCCTATTGTCCCTGTAATGTTTGGATCTGTGGCATTCGTGATGGTTATATTATATTGTGTGGTATTATCGTCAAACTCAGGAAGACCACCATCAATAACCATACTGCTTGTCACCGTACCATTACAATCATTGGCGACGGGGGCATCTAAATTAAGCAATTCAAATTCATTCAAATAAATAATAGAAAATGCCTCTTCTATATTTACATCTACACATGGACCTGCTGGATCTCCTTCATAACCTGCCACCAAACCAGTACTTAAAGAATCATAAGTAATAGGTGCAAACCAAAGTTGGATAGGTCCACCAAAATTAAAAAAATCTTGTAAGGTTAAATTCCCCTGAATGGTGTTTTGAAACAGTGCATTTCCAGAAGGATCATCCACGTATACAAAAGGACTTTCCGAGTTGGTTGGAGAAATGCTAATATTTGGATCCGATAGGATAGTATCCAAAAAGAAACCATCAATCGTCGGCGGTCCATTTTGGTAAAAAGCGTAGCCAATACCTGGTTCCGTATCCATATTAGGGTCTCCTGATAAATCTTGATCTCCATTATGGTTTACCATAAAGGCATCTTCTGCACATAGGTAGATGGGTTGAGTCCCGTCTAATCCATTGGATTCTAATATGTTAGCATCATTGCTGCTACCTACAAATGAACCAGCAGCATACTCAATAGTACCTGCCTCATTACACATCATAGCGGATCGAGCATGATTTCTTGTAGTAGGCTTCCCTAACGGACCTGTTAAAAAGATTTCTCTAGGAACTTGTGCTGATAAGGAACAACACATAAGGATGAAAAGCGCGAAAGGGATTATGTTCTTAAACATAAGAAGCAGAAATTATTTTGAGTGAATCAGTTAGAAAATTGAGAATGGAGAATGGAGAATGGAGAATGGCAAGTGTTTCGTATATCTATAGGTGCTTATGACGCTTGCAATTCTCCATTCTCCATTTTCAATTCTCAATTCCCATAAACATGCTCTTAAAAACGAGCCATGAATGTATTTATTGTTTTCCTAAATATGCGGCTATGTCGCATAGTATACAGTGGTTAAAATGGTTCTTGACAAGGGGTGTAAGAAATTAATAAACTATTCTAACTACCTTCCATTATCTTACCCTTACTAAGAACGAAGGAACCTACTCAGAGGTGCAAAAAATGTTAAGAATAATGATAGTAAGTGATAGGTAGCTGTCTTGTGTGGGAATGTGCAGTTATTTTTTTGAAGCGTAATCTTAAAATGTGCTTCTCAATAATCGGCAAATATAGGCTTTTTTGAGATAGATATAGGAGAGCGCAGGGAAATTTAGAGGCTTTGACGTGTGTAGAACAAAAGAAAGATATTTTTTTTACCACATAGTCACAGTAGTTCACATAGTTAGTCTTAATATGCGCTTATAAATACTATGAATATGTGGTGAAAAAAATGTACTAATTGATTAGTCATCTGTATAAGTTTAGCTATCTTTAGTCATTATCTAATTTTAAACACCTATTTATTATGAGAAAATTAACAAAGAGTTTTCTGAATGAATTGACTTATGAAATTATCGGAGCTGCTATTGAAGTACACAAAGAAATGGGGCCTGGTCTATTAGAAAGTATCTATGAGTTATGTATGATCGAAGAATTGAAACTGAGGGGGCTCAAAGTACAATGTCAACAATCTGTTCCAATTTTTTATAAAGATAAAAAGACTAGATGTTGAATTAAGATATGATTTGTTAGTAGAAGACTGTATCGTTATTGAACTAAAGGCAGTAACGAAAATGATTCCAATCTTTGAAGCACAAGCTATCTCTTATGCCAAATTGCTACGTATTCCGAAAGCAATACTCCTAAACTTTAAATGTACTAACATTTTTCACGAAGGTCAAAAAACATTTGTTAATGACTTTTTTCGGGACCTACCTGATGAATAATAATTGAGATACTGCTATTTAATTTACCACATAGGCACAGTAGTTCACATAGTTTTGTATCATATAAAACTATGTGAACTACTGTGCCTATGTGGTAAATTAAATAGCGGCTTTTTTATGAAACTGAGCTGTTTTTACTCAAAAACTAGATTTCCAAAGCGGAAATTCCGATTTCGTTCCCCATAAATAATCATATCATTTCGACCTACTTGTTTACAAACTTTAGGACGAGTGGTAATAGAAGCCTCTGTATCGCTAAAAAGCGGTTGTACCATTACTTCCCCATTCTTGCTTATTTCTGCTAGGGTAATCACTGAATTTCTTCCCGTATAGGTATACCATTTATTAGGATTCTTTTTCGGTTCATAATTCTTGAAATTATCATTGAACACGAAATAGAATTTATCTTTGACGATAGACATGGCATAAGAAGAAAAATAGCCGCCATCATTAGTGGTAATCTGTTGTTTAGGAATACGAGCGGTCCATTCTATTTCTCCACTTGGTTGAATGTTCACAACAATGATGTCATTATAATAATATTCGTATTCCTCCGCATAGAAATTATTATTGTAGAAACCAGGACGATTCCGAAAACCAATGCCAGCACCGCCATATAGGCCGCCTCCATAAAAGTCATTATTATTATTTCGTCTTTGTACATAATACTGTTCTGCCACTAAAACGGCACCACCATCACTACGCAAAATAAGGTCATCTAAAGCATAGCGGTACAATTCAGGTGAATTTCCTTTCTTTGCTGATTTTTTTGCTTTTTCGACCTTATTATCAGATAAATATTCTGTCAAAAATTTAAAATCGAATGCTTTTAAATTTTTATTATAAATCTCCTTTGTGACGGGATTTAAACGGAAGAAATAAGTGCCTTTTACACTATAGTTTCCTTTGTCAGAATAAAAACCAGAAAAAATTAAATCCCCTTTATTATCCACTCTAAAGGTAAGATCGGTGATGAATTTTTTATTTAGGTTGATTTTATATTCTTCTACTGCATTACCGTTGTTTCTATAAGCAAGAACTACATATTGATAATTCGTATTTTTTTTGAGCGCTTTGCCACCTTCATAGATGATGCCTAGCATATAGACGTTTCCTTCGTTGTCTACTTTATATTCTTGAACCGCAAAATTTTCGTCGTTAAAAGGCAATTGTACTTCTTTTTCCCAAATGGGTGTTAATTGATTATCAAACACTTGTAAAGAAAATCGCTCTGGTTGTCGCTTCTTTTTGGGCAACATAGAATACAGCAATATTTTAGAAGTATCCTTCGATAAATCATGTCTAAATCCCCCTTCTTGATAGCGATTTTTGGTGTCTACCTCCGCCAATTTAGTTAACTTCTTACTAGGTCGAAGGGTCGCCTTATTAACCGTTTGTGCAAATAAGTAATTCTTTTTCTTCGCTTGATTATTAAAAGAGGTTAAGAAATACATATTGCCACCAGCTACCAAGACATCTTCAAAATCTCTGCGTTTGTTTTTAAAATTCAAGTCGAGTTCTTCCGACTTTTTTAAACGCATTTCGTTTTTATCATAATACTCTACAAAGATGTTGGGTTTGGTTTTTTTATTGCCCAAACCTTGTACGCGCAGTGCATAAAATCCTGTTTGGTCAGAATGAATTATTTTTGATAAAAAACTATTATTCGGCTCACTGTAGGATTCACTCCAGTCGATAGTTGCCATTTTATCCAATGGTTGTGCGAGTAGGGTAGAGCAGAATCCTATTAAAATGAGCGGAAGCCATAGATAAACCTTCATGTTAGCTATTTTTTATTTCGAGATGAGTAGGTTTGTTTATTGGTTTATTTGATTATTTATGATTAGGTACTTATTAGTCCTATATAAACAACTAAACGCTTACTACTAATAACGCTTTAGTAGCTTATTATACTTAATGGAAAGGTTTAAATATTTCTTAAAGTTAAAAAAGGAGAGATGTATCTATTAAACCGAAGGAACTGAACACGAGTAGTGAGGTTCTGTAAAAGATGTTTGCGTATAACGTAATTGCCAAATTTATTTGGCAGATTCAAAACACGCCAGATTTTAGTCTAAAATAAAACAAGCGGAATCTGCCAAATAAATTTGGCAATTACGTTATACGCAAACATCTTTTACAGAACCCTGAGAAGGAAATCACCCAATAACCAAAACAAGCAAGCCCATTAAAAAGCAATAAATAGCAAACCAACTTAATTGGCTTTTTTTGACCAATTGAATCATCCATAAGCAGGCGAATAAGCCAGTGAAAAAGGCAGCAACGAAGCCAGCTAATAAGGGAACTGCTAGTTCTTCAGAAAGGACGAATTTGCCATCTAGCACATCTTTCGCAATTTTACCAATAATCAAAGGGACGACCATTAGGAAAGAAAAACGAGCTGCTTTTTCTCGGTCTATGCCTAATAATACAGAAGTGGCAATAGTCGACCCTGAGCGAGAAATGCCAGGAAGAATCGCCACTGCTTGTGCCAGACCAATAACTAAGGCATTCGGAAAGCTTACCGTTTTATTGGTGTTTTTGGCTTTATCTGCTAGAAATAATAAAACACCTGTTAATAAAAGCATTCCGCCTACTAGCTTTAATTGTCCTTCAAATAAAGCTTCTAAGGCATCATCAAAGAAGAGACCAACAATGGCAGCAGGTATCATGGATAAAATAATCTTCATAGAAAAAGACCATTCTTCATTCCATTTGGCTTGTAACAAGCCTTTGAGGATAGTACCAATATCTTTTCTAAAGACAACGATGGTACTCAAAGCAGTAGCTGCATGAAGCACTACGCTCAATAATTGTTCGTTTTCTTTCAAACTTTCCATACCCAGGAGAGCCTGGCCAATCTCTATATGTCCGCTACTACTTACTGGTAAAAATTCTGTTAACCCTTGAATGATTCCCAGAATGATGGCATCTATTATTCCCACAGTGGTATTTTTAATTTCCGAAGGAAAAGAAGTGAGAAGTGAGACCGAAAAATTATATTTTTCTGTGAGAAGTGAGATGTATGACGTGTTCCTAGACGTAATTAGACGTTTTTTTTGAAACACAAAAGGAACAAAAGAAACAAAAGTGTTTTCACAAAAGTTTGCTGTATGTTTTACGTTTTACAAGTATGCTTCAAAAATAAAAAACTTTTGTGAAAACACTTTTGTTTCTTTTGTTCCTTTTGTGTTTCAAAAAAACGTCTAATTACGTCTAGGAACACGTCATACATCTCACTTCTCACAGAAAAATGTAATTTTTCGGTCTCACTTCTCACTTCTTTTGTTTAACAATTTAAAGCTCCACAAACGCTGATGGTTTGACCAGAAACATAAGTGGATAAATCCGATGCTAAGAATAAACAAGTATTCGCAACCTCTTCTGCTTTGCCTAATCTTTTTAAGGGAATATTTGCTAGAAAAGCTGCTTTTGTCTTTTCGTCTAATTCCTCCGTCATATCTGTTTCTATAAATCCGGGTGCGACTGCATTGCAGCGGATATTTCGAGAGCCTACTTCTTTGGCAATGGATTTCGTGAAACCAAAAATACCCGCTTTAGAAGCAGCATAGTTGGCTTGTCCCGCATTCCCAAATTCCCCAACCACAGAACTCATATTGATAATGGAACCTGCCCGTTGTTTGAGCATGGGTCTTAACATGTGTTTGGTTAAATTAAAAACAGACTTCAAATTGGTGTTAATCACTTGATCCCATTGGTCTTCACTCATGCGAAGCATTAAATTATCCTTCGTGATACCTGCATTATTAATTAATACATCTACTCTACCAAAATCTGCTAGGACTTGCTTGATTAATTCTCCGGATGCCTCAAAAGAACTGGCATCTGATTGGTAAATATTTACTTTTACGCCTCCTGCAGCTACTGCTTTTTCGGCAACTGCCTTTGCACGGTCTGCGGAAGAGTGATAGGTAAAAGCAATCTGCGCCCCTTGTTCGGCAAATTTTTGAACAATAGCCGCTCCTATTCCTCTAGAACCGCCTGTAATTAATACTACCTTATTGTCTAATAACTTCATTGTTTACTGACTGAT
>ENA-ORXT01006082-ORXT01006082.1-marine-metagenome-genome-assembly--contig:-NODE-6082-length-11424-cov-4.899092_pt1 | contig 11424 bp, 12 predicted proteins | sample MGYA00237868_ERZ511482 | MGnify/ENA metagenome assembly ERZ511482 | reverse complement strand
GTGCCGGAACAACAAGGACGCTTCATCTGTAATCCCTGGTTTAACAGAATGAATCTTCGCCCATCTTTCCGGAAATTCGTTTACCCAGCCTTCAACCTCCGGGCGCGGACCTACAATCGACATACTACCGAAAATAACGTTGAGAAGTTGCGGTAGCTCATCAATTTTCGCCTCTCTCAGCACTTTCCCCACTACGGTCACCCTACTTGTATTCCCCGCGTCAAATTGTTGTTGTGAGTCGTCCATCCTTCTGTGCATAGTCCGAAACTTAATAATACGAAAGCTTGCTCCACGAAATCCCTTCCGATCTTGTACATAAAATATGGGCAGTCCCGATTCTATAACAATCGCCGCAGAAACAATTACGAAAAGGGGAACTAGCGCGACTAAAATCGGACATGCTACCAATACATCAAAAGATCGCTTGCCGAAACGGTTATACATAGTGAAATCTTCTTAGCCCGGAGCAGGCGGTCGTCACAATTTTCTCCCTGTCGGCCATAGCCAACCGCTCATATCCGGAAGAACCATGCGGCGGCCTAAAGTTTTCCTCAAAATGTTTATTTACGGCACAAATGTCATCAATCTCGCAGAACTTGCAGAGATCCGCCAGCACATTGCCATCGCTATTTAAGTCTTCATACCGGAGCCGGAAAACTTGCGTTGAGGGTACCGCTGCTAGATCATCTTCACATTTCTCGACACAGCGATTCCATTGAGTTGCGCACAGTTCGGTCAAAGACAGGCTCCTGGAGTCGGCATCCATTCCTTTGTACCTCGGACCCCAAAGCTTTGGCGCACTCTTTCGAAAGCCTGGAATTCCTACGGACCTTATTTGATTCGCTAAATACCATACACCGTACCGGTAGTTTTGAGGTGGGAAATATCGAAGTTTCTCTAGTATATACTTATGTTCTGCGGGGGTCTGCCAATTTCTCATCGCCGACTCGATCACGTCTCTCCCATCTCTAACAATACGAACAAGCTTGGCTTCAGGAAACAGCGAGGTCACGTAGTTTGCTCGCAGTACGTTAGGAACGGATTTTTCGATGATCGTAGAGTAAGCTCGCCCTCCCGCTCGAACTTCCGCCATCCGCTCTAAATTGTCCTTGATAAATCGTCGTGTTGAGGCTGGCTCGTACACCATGCGGAGCTCATCATGATCAACATGCTCCTGACCTTTTCGCCAGATATATCCTACGTCATATGGTATCGCTGTTGTATCTTCAGCGGCGCCTAGGCAGTCTCGGAGAAACTTCGTGCCGCTTCGGCCCGCTCCTAATATGAAGACAAAAGATTTCATGTGTATCGGTCTCGGCCAGGGAGGTCCTGCGGAACTCGTCGAAATATATCTGAACGCAGCGAAAGCAACTACAGGCACTGGCCCGATGAGAAAGATCACTTCCGTCAAAGCAGCGTCCGACAGTATGGAGTAGGTGAAGCGTCGTGAGAAGTTCGTTGACGAGATAGAACCGGTGATGCCGTGGGCGGAGTTGTGAGTAGGCTGACCAAGGTGGGTACATGTTCACGGCGCCGCTGCAGGCGATCAGGCCGATCCAAGCGGTTCGTGCTCAGCCCGGCAGGCGCGCGGTGCCCAGCGGCAAGCGTGTCGTCACGCCCTCCGCGCTCAGCACCTCGGTGCAGATCCGGCGCAGGAACGGATACAGCGGCACGTCCTGCTGACGCGCCGTCTCGCTCACGCTCAGCACCTGCGCCCGGAACCGATCCCCGCGCCGCGAGTGACTGGCGAACGACAACTTTCGCCAGATCACGTACGGGCGCAGCGCCCGCTCGGCGCGATTGTTGTCGAGCGGGATTCGACGGTCCGCCAAGAACGTCCAGAGCATCGATTCGCGCTTGAGCAGGTGCCGGCACTGACGCCCCGTCCGGCTGTCAGGCGCGAGTGCCGCACCGCGCTCGATCTGTTTGCAGATGCTCCGTCGGAGGCGCTGCATCCGACGCCGGTAACGCGTCTCGTCGAGCCGTCCGTCATCGAGCCGGTGGCGCGTGCGGATCACCGCCCGGGCCAGCAGAAGAAGCCGCCGCCCGATCTGCCCGCCCACCCCGGACCGCTCCGCGATCGCGGTGAAGTGACGGATCATGTGAGACCAGCAGAGCTGGCGGCGCGTGCTCGGCACGCCGTTGTAGCCGACGTAGTCGTCGGTCACGAGGAAACCCCCGAAGTGACCGAGCAGCTCGGCCGCGGCGGCCATGCCGCGCGAGAAGTGCACGCCGAGGAACGTCGCCTGCGTCGTCACCATCGCCCACAGCCACCAGGAGCCGGCGTGCTCGCGGTTCCCGCCGCGCGGATGGCGCGTCTCGTCCGCATGGGCGACGGCGGCGCCTCTGACGTGCTCGGCGATCGCCTCGTAGGGGGCGCTGAGCGCTCGGCACGCCAGCCCCTGCGCCTCGCTGATCGCGCCCGTGGAGAACGCGAGACCCCACTGCTCGGCGAGCAGGCGCTGGATCTGGCGGATGCTCGAGCGATGGGCGCCGCCCATCAGCGCGATCCACGCCACCAGCCCCGGCCCCATCTGACCGCTCGGCACCGTCTGCGGGATGCGGGCAACGTGACGATCCCCGCACCCCGGACAGCCTCCGCCGAACAGCTGATGCTCGGCGCAGGTGTAGCGCACGACGGGCAGGTCGAACACCTGGTGACGACACGCCGGCTCCGCGTCGATGACCAACGCGGTCCCGCAACCGCAGAGCGCCGGCGGGAAGTAGCGGTGGATCTCGTCCACCTCCGACTCGGGCAGCAGCGCTCGCTCGTGCTTGCGATGCCCTGGCTGCGCGCCCTTCCTGCGAGGGGACTTCCCGCGCGAACCGGGGCGCCGCGGGCGGTTCTTCTTCTGTGACGTCGAATCGCTCGAGGGCGGCTTGGAGGAGTTGCGGGAGTTCTTGTCCAGCCGATCGAGCAGCTCCTGGTTCTGCGCGCGCAGCTCGTCGTTCTGATCGCGCAGCGCCCCGACGCCAACCCATAGCGCGTCGATCTGCGCGGCGGCTTCGCCGAGCGTGCGGGGCGGATCAGGGCGGTCGGCGGGGAACACGATCTGGGCGGGGAACGTCGCGAGGGAGCGGGCAGATCAGAAGGTAGACCGGGAAATCACGTCACGCCAGTGTCTACGCCGTGAACATGTACCCGACGACATCGGTCTCCTGATCGGTCGGTTGCACGAGCGCCTGACGAGCCGCCCGGAATTCGTCGGATCCCCCCGGTCGTGATTCAGGCGGAGAGCGGCTCGTATAGGTGACCGTGCCCATCAGTCGACACGTCGAAGCACTGCTCCCTTCAGACTGTAGGTGACGCCGTCGGAGACGATCTCCCGCTCGTGGTCCCCACCCTCCGCAGGCAGGTCGATGCGGTTGCCCTGCTCGTTCATCCATCCGATTCTCCGGGCAGGCGTACCGACGACGAGCGCGTAGTCGGCGACGTCGCGGTTGACGACGGCTCCGGCACCGACGAACGCATAGGAGCCGATGACGACACCGCAGACTATCGTGCAGTTCGCGCCGAGCGTTGCTCCCGCTCGGACGAGCGTGTCGCGGTATTCGTCCTTTCGGCTGACGGCGGAGCGTGGGTTGTAGACATTCGTGAACACCATGCTTGGGCCGCAGAACACACCTTCTTCCAGTGTGACGTTGTCGTACAGGGACACGTTGTTCTGTACTTTGCATTTATCACCTACTGACACACGGTGCCCGACAAACACGTTCTGCCCCAACGATACGCCCTTGCCGATCACAGCTCCCGAGCAAATGTGCGCGAAGTGCCAAACCCGGCTACCTTCACCTATCTGGGCACCCTCGTCTACAATCGCTGAATCGTGCTTTGTATAGTCCATCTTTGGGCGCTCTACTGCGACTCTTTGAGCGCGTGCAATAAAGGATGGTAGTCGCCCTGGATTTTCACCGGTTTCGAACTGCGAATATGCGCCACGGTTTCAATAGCCACCCGATTCTCCTCCAGCCCAAACCCACGACCCGCGAGAATCTCCTGGTAACTGATGGTGTGCAGATCTGTGAAACCACCGGAGAATTCTATCTCCTTGCCATTAGCCGTAATAGAGCGATGGGTTCTGGACCCTGAGGCTTTGGCCGAGTCTGGCAGATCGTTCTGATCGATAGACAGGAACCAGCGAACCCGAGCATGCTTGTACTCTAGGTAACCTGATGCACGCGTAGTTTCGTTGACGTGAACCACATTTTGTTGCAGCTCACCGAACACGAAATGCAGCATGTCGTAGAAATGCACACCGATATTGGTGGCGATACCGCCAGACTTCGGCTCCTCGCCTTTCCAGGACTGGAGGTACCATTTACCCCTGGAAGTGATGTAAGTGAGATCAACGTCGTATTTCCCATCCACCTTGTTGGCCGCAACCTCTTCCTTAAGGGCGATAATGGCAGGATGCACCCGCAGCTGCAAAATCGTATTGATTTTCTTGCCAGTGTCCTTCTCAAGGTCTTGAAGACCATCAATATTGTGCGCGTTTAGCACCAACGGCTTTTCGCATATTGCATCCGCGTTGGAGCGCAGTGCAAACCGCATGTGAGAATCGTGCAGGTAGTTCGGTGAGCAAATAGAAACGTAATCTATCGCCTCGTTACGCCGGCGCAGCAGATCTACGTGTCGGTCAAAACGTTCGAATTCGGTAAAGTAATCCGCATCAGGGAAGAAGCTATCGATAATGCCAACCGAATCGTTCTTGTCCATGGCCGCAACCAGACTATTACCGGTGTCCTGGATAGCTTTCATGTGCCTGGGTGCGATGTAGCCAGCAGCACCAATAATGACGAACTTTTTCATATACAACGCCTACAAAAAATTAAGGTATTTCCGTTACCGGGATTGCAACTGAGCGCTCATAACCGAGGGCTGTCGAGCAGGATTAGCATCTCGCGGCATTTTGCTCGCGCTTTCAACAGCGGAATCCACTGCCTGGATAGCCGCCAACACACGCCGAACATCGTGCTCTGTCATAGTGGGATGGCACAGAAACGCGATGCTGGTTTCCCCTAACTCTTTGGCAACTGGTAGCCGCTGGGCTGGCCTGGAATTCGTGTTATCGAACGCTCTTTCCAGGTAGATTTCCGGGCAGCTGCCAATCAGTGCGGGTATACCCTGTTTTTGCAGTAACCCCAGCAGTGTGTCCCTGTTCCAGTTCTCAGGCAATTGGTCCGGTTCTACAAACGCATAAGCTCGATAGGGCGACAGCGTGGCGTAATCGGGTACCGGTGGCACTCTGAGCCAACGAGTAGCCGCACAGACCTCCCACACACGCTCCGCAATGGCCAGCCTCTGGGTTTGCCACTTTTCTAACCGTGCTAACTGAATTCTGCCAATGGCAGCCTGCATTTCAGTCATGCGCCAGTTAGTGCCTATGCTCTGGTGCACCCATCTGAAACCTATGGCCTTGTTTTCCGAGTACACGTCATCCCATGCCTTGCCGTGATCCTTGTATGACCACATGGTTGACCAGAGATCGCGATCATTGGTGGTGACCATGCCGCCTTCTCCTCCTGTGGACATAATCTTGTCCTGACAGAAGGACCACGCGCCGATATGACCGATGGAACCTACAGACCTGCCTTTGTATCTTGCCCCATGCGCTTGAGCGCAGTCCTCGATGACTTTGATACCGTGTTTTTCAGCTAGCGCCATGATGGGGTCCATATCAGCCGGCATACCCGCCAGATGAACCACAATAATGGCGGTTGTCTTTGGGGTAAGCACCGCAGCGATGGACTCGGCCGTAATGTTCTGAGTATTGGCGTCTACATCGGCGAATATGGGGCGTGCGCCCGCCATGACGACACAGGACGCCGACGCAATAAAGGTTCTGGGAGTAACAACCACTTCGTCTCCCGCCTTGACAATCGCTTTGAGCGCTACATCCAGCGCCAATGTTCCGTTTGCCATTGCTACGGCGTGTTCTACACCGCAATACTGAGCGAACTCACTTTCGAAATGGCGAGCCTGTTTGCCGGTCCAGTAGTTTACCTTGTTGGATAGGAGCACTCTCGAGACCGCATCTACCTCTTCCTGAGTGTAGTCTGGCCATGGGGCGAAGTTACTGTCTAACATCTGTGCACCTTTAGTGAGATGGCAATCATTGCCTTGAAGGTTTTTTATATCTTTAGTGTAACGGTTACTTCTCACTAGCAATCTGTTATCCGTAAATTGCTCGACAGCAAGCAAAACTCACCGGCTTCGGGTGGCAGTGTCTTGCAGTCAACACAAAACACTCTTTGGCCAACAACGTTGGTAAAGCATCTGTTGATAATCGCTTCATTTCTAACTAGATCACAACTTGCTGCTACTTTTAACATTACCTTAGCGTCCTATGATTCCATTCTGCCCAGCAAATCCAAATGACTATTTTTGTACGCCACTTTGTTTTGCAGCAAATGTATTCGTCTGCCACGTATCTCAGCTAGTCTATCTAAAGCCCTGCTGTCTGGCAGTCAAATTAATGGCGGCATATTGAGCATGTGCCGATGACATTATAGACAGACTGCCCTTGTGAATCCGTGAACAGACTCATTATTATTACCGGCTAGAGACTTCACAAGTCTATATTTTTACAGCAATTCTATACTTCGGCCTTAAAGTATAGCTGTGCAACTAGCCCGACTGACGATTGCTAGCTTAATTGTTAGTGAGCGCACTGGATTTCAGCGTTTTACGGTGGAAGCTGATTTTACGATGACTCGGTAAGCATTTAGATATTGCTTCAGTCGCTTGGCCCAATCTCCTGCATATGTGGAAAAACGAAGAAAAATCAAGAACAAAATGACCGATTACGATAAAAATTTCGCTGGCAACGGTCTTGCCAGTAGATTTTTCCACATAAGCGGCTGCAAATGTCCCCTGCTTCAGCGCGCTTCCTGGTGCTTGAGCGTGGTCCCTACGTTCAGCATGCCGATCAGGTCGCGGACCGTCGCAACAGTCCAGTAGCCGCACAGTCGACGTTTCGTGTTGATACGCCAGATGGGGCTGAGCTTAATAAGCGTTGGCAGTTCAAATTTGTTGCTGAGATCCGGGCTCTCAGAGGGTCCTGTAGGCGAACGCCTCCACGAACAGGGCTCGTTCCGTGCTCATGTGTATTTTGACGGTATGTCGGGCTTCCCGGGTTCGTCTTCGGTTACGGGGCACGGGTACATGCTTTACGACGGTGAACACAGGCGCAAGGCTGGTGCGGCGCTGATCGAGGGGTGGAATGTTCCGCGCTTTCGGCTGGATCACGGGCGTTGGACTGAGCGGACAGAGCTTTACGTCATTGTTGAAGATTTGCCGAAAAACACAGATACGGTCAGCATTGACCCCGAGGACCAAACCCGCCCGGTGGTTCGATATTCGGGTCATGGGGACTACTTTATGCGAGGGGTTGAACGTGCACAACGTGAACTTGAAAAAGTACTGTCACCGCTCCCCGTTGAACGAATCGAATTCATGCCGCTGAACCAGAGCGAAGCACACAATCAGGGGACAACAGTGATGGGCGACGACCCTGCCACAAGTGTGGTTGATCGGAACTTAGTGCATCACCAAGTGCGCAATCTCTATGTGCTGGGCAATTCGACATTCCCAACCGGTGCGCCTGCAAACCCCACGCTGACGAACACCGCCCTCGCCACACGTGCTGCGGAGATGATGGGATGAGAGTCTCACGTCGCAGTTTCATTGCATTAGCGGGTGTAACCGGCATCGCAGCGTTGGCCGCGCCACTGATCTGGCAAAGCGAAAAGGATCTGGTCATCGGCATGCTTAGAGAAGAGCTGCCAGACTTGCGCATGGACCCACAGAATCTGAGTGATTTTGCCGACGGTTTCTTGCAAGACTACAAGAACTCCCTGAGACGGAAGACCACACTGACAAGCGCGCGAATGATCGATATTTTGCCAACAACATTGAGTGACAATGTTGTGCCAGGCCCTGTCAAGTCGGCAATTGATTATCTACGAAGCGCGCTGTTCAACGCTTTTTTCCTTGGCACCGATTATTTTGACGTTTATGAAAACACGGAGCAAAAGGTCACCTTCTTTTTCATCCCGGATCCCTACACAGTCGGATGCTCAAATCGGTTAGCGAAGTACGACTTATAAGTGTAATGGGGTGTCGTGCATTTCTTAAATGAATCAATCTGGGAAATTCGGTCAATAAGTGATATTTGTCAAGTTTTAAGTAGTTAAACTTTTGTCACGAGTATGAGGATTGTTGTGGGTCGCCGAAGTAGGCAATAATTACGGAATTCCATTACCCTTGTCGCATTCTAGACTCAGAATCACAAATGAAGAATCGTAAGGGAATTGTGCTGGCTGGTGGCACCGGATCGCGTCTATGGCCAATTACTTTGGGTATTTCAAAGCAATTGTTGCCAGTGCACGACAAGCCGATGATTTACTACCCGCTATCAGTGCTCATGCTCACCGGCATACGGGAAATCGCTATTATTACTACACCCGATGATCAGGCACAGTTTCAGCGATTGTTGGGAGACGGCAGCCAATGGGGGGTCGAATTTACGTATATCGTCCAACCTTCGCCAGATGGATTAGCACAAGCCTATACATTGGGGGAGAGCTTCTTGAACGGATGCCCGTCCTCTCTTGTTTTAGGGGACAACATATTTTTTGGACACGGGTTACCCGATCAGCTACGAGCAGCCGACTCTCAAGAATTGGGTGGCACTGTTTTCGGATACCAAGTGGCCGACCCTGAACGCTACGGCGTCGTCGGTTTTGACAAGACTGGCTCAGTAAACTCGATAACGGAAAAACCCTCATCGCCCGCCTCTAACTACGCGGTAACAGGGCTCTATTTTCTCGACTCCACCGCCCCGCAAAGAGCCAAGGAAATTAAACCCTCTCCCCGAGGTGAACTGGAAATTGTGGACTTACTAGAGCATTACCTTGCCGATGACTTGCTGTCCATAGAGTTGATGGGCCGCGGCTATGCCTGGTTGGATACAGGTACACACGGATCCCTGCTAGAGGCTGGGAATTTCGTCCGAACACTACAAAAGAGACAGGGGCTTCAAGTGGGTAGCCCTGATGAAATAGCCTATGAGCAGGGCTGGATTTCTCAAGAAGCACTGGAAAAGCGAGCTGAGTTATTCGCAAAAAGCGATTATGGCCGGTCGTTGCAGCGTTTGGTCAAAAAATAGCGCTACAGCTACAATTTAGTACTCTATCAGGAGAGTTCTGTCATGGTACAGGAATGGTGAGAAGGGACTATTGAGCGTGTTTAGTAAAACACAGTCAACGAAATTGTCGCTAGCTCGAAATCCCTTCTGTTAAGGATATAGTCGCCGGTGAATATCTCTCCAAATTACATTGATTAGATGCCTCAACTCGGTACACACATTTTTTTCACACTATTGGCCGTATCGCTCTTTCCTCGAGTCGCGCTATCGAGCTCGCCGGTGTTAATCGAAGACGCGGAAACGGAAACACTGCTGGCTGGGATGTTTATGACCCTACCCCCGCTGGAGCGTCTAACTTGGCCGTCGGTGGGAATTTCAATTGCAGCCCGATGGGCACAACAGTTAAACCAGCGTATCTGGGCATTGATTACACTCGTGTCTATTAGGAAAAAGACACACCGTAAACAGCAATATATACTTCCTAATTTGATCACTTCTTTCTCACGCCACACTAGCGTTCAAATCTGCTCATGAACTCTAGGGAGAAGACGAATAGCGCCCCAGGTACCGGATTGAGACAGACATCATGATTCTCGTAACAGGCTCTTCTGGATTTGTGGGTAACGCGGTGGTTGCACACATTGAAAAGCAGGGGCTTAAATCTCGCCAGATTTCAAGAAACCAAAGCGACTGTAACAATCCCAACACGCACTTTATTCCGTCTATCGATGAGAGGACCGATTGGGGCCCTGCTCTATCGGGCGTAGAGGCCGTTATACACTGTGCAGCAAGAGCGCACAGAATGAACGAGGCAGGAGACTCGTTTGAGAAATACGCAAACGTTAATACTGCAGGGGCAGTGAAATTAGCTGAATCTTGTATAGAACATGGCGTAAGAAGACTGGTGTATGTATCCACTATTAAGGTGTGTGCTGAATCTACTCTGCCAGGCGAGATTATTGGTCCTGATCATCAATTATCGCCATCGGATGACTACAGCAAGACGAAGGCTGCAGCAGAAACAAGATTGCAACAACTGGCCAATGACTCTGCACTAGAACTGGTTATTGTTCGCCCCCCTCTTGTTTACGGGCCGGGGGCGAAGGGCAACCTTGAGAAACTAGTGAAAATTGTAAGAAAAGGGCTGCCACTGCCACTGGGTGCTATCAACAATCGCCGAAGTATAGTGGGATTGCAAAACCTGGCTGATTTTCTTGTGCTGGCAACCCACCATCAAAAGGCCGCTGGACAAATATTCAACATCAGCGATGGGGATACAGTATCCACTACCGAGCTTTTAAAAACTCTAAGCGTTGCCATGGGTAAACGCTCGTTGTCAATACCAATTCCTGCGGCCTTGATTCAACTTGCAGGTCGATTAACAGGTATGACAGCTCAGGTTGATAGATTAACCTCCAGTCTGGAGGTGGATTCAAGCTCTTGCTTTGAGCTACTGGATTGGCAACCACCGTTGAGTGCACGTGAATCTATTGCATCGTTAGTTGAAGACAATATAAATAAAACATAGCTAATGAAATTATTTCCTATCTATCAAATTATTAAACGCTGTTTGGATTTCGGTATTTCCTTGATCTTGGGACTCCTGCTTTTTCCCGTCATTTTGGTAGTTGCTATTGCTATCAAAGTTTCATCGGAAGGCCCCGTCCTATTTATGTCCCATCGAGTTGGCCGGAACAACAAGCTGTTCAATATGCCTAAATTTCGTTCCATGAAAATAAATACACCCGCAGTTGCCACTCATTTGCTCGAGAACCCAGATTCTCATTTGAGCCCGATTGGTGGGTTTCTACGCAAATCAAGTCTGGATGAAATACCACAACTTTGGAGCGTTATTGTTGGTGATATGAGCCTGATAGGTCCACGTCCAGCCTTGTACAATCAGCAAGAATTGATAGATATGCGTACAGAACATGGCGTGCATGAAATTCAACCCGGCGTGACAGGGTGGGCCCAGATAAATGGCAGAGATGAATTATCTATTGCGGAAAAAGTAGCTTTTGACATCGAGTATCTTAAACGCAGAGGCATGTTGTTAGATTTGAAAATATTGCTCGGAACTGTTCAGGTGGTTTTGAAACGAAAATCTGTTTCACACTGAGATAGACAGCAGTGTTTTGCAAGATAGTTGACGCTTAAATCTGTCAGGCTACGACCTGATTGTTCGTAAGCGGTCATTTGAAGGTGTGGCGGATAGTACTTGACAATCAGCCGCAGCCAAGCATTTAGTTCGCGGTATTTATCGGTCGGGCACGAC
>ENA-ORXT01006081-ORXT01006081.1-marine-metagenome-genome-assembly--contig:-NODE-6081-length-11426-cov-4.263724_pt1 | contig 11426 bp, 6 predicted proteins | sample MGYA00237868_ERZ511482 | MGnify/ENA metagenome assembly ERZ511482 | reverse complement strand
GGGCAGCGTAGCGCGGGCTACGATACAGCTGATCTCCACCGGACCGGGAGCAATACAGGTAGGCGCGTTCTTGTCTTCCACCAGTACGTCTAACCAGCAGAAGTTCCTATTGCCTTCAGCGTCCGTTACCTTGAGGCCAACGCGAACGATGCCGAGGTCGGCACAAGTCAGCAGCAGTTCCTGGTCGTATACTTCGGTAGCAATGTTGTCAGCATTTACGCGGGCAATCTCCAGCCTTACACCGGAACAGTCATCGTAAGAACCGTTGTCAATCATCTCAGGCGTCAGGATCGCAAGACCCGTGCTGGCACCACCGGCAGCAGAACCGCTGGAGATGCTGATGTTCAGGCCGTCTTCACAGATGGCGACCGGAGCGGTTCCGTCTTCTACGCAGAAGGGGAAGTCAGAGAAGTTCGTATTACCACACTCATCGGAGTAGGTGTAACGGAGCAGGTGACAGCCAACGGGGATGGCAGAAGTTACCTCTGCATTGCTATCGTTGAGGTCAACGTCAAAAGCACCAATTGGCGTAGCGCTCAGGTCAGCACCGGGGTAGATGGTGGCGGAGATCGTTACGGTAGAAGAACAGTTGTCAGAAGCGCTGATGCCCGCGTCGAGGCGGATGTAAGCAGCACAGATGTTACCAGCGTTGGTATCGAAGATCAGGTCACCGTCAGCAATACCGTCGAAGTCGCGGTCCTGTGAAGGGCCACTGAAGGTAGGAGCAGTAGTATCGCCTACTTTCACAACTTGGGTAAAGGTGCGAACGTCGCTTGGGTTACACCAGTCAATTACGGTGTAAGTACGAACGAACTTGTAAGTGAAGGGGCAGGTAACGATGGCCTCGCCGTCAGAGAAAGTTACACCGATGTTACATACTGCATCGCCGGCACTGAGGTTGAACGTGCGACCAGCAACTTCCAGGAAGGGGAAGTCCTGGGTGCGGGGAGCGGGGTAATCAGCGCGGGTGGGGTTAGCCGTTCCACACTGCTCGTAGTTTACTACTTCTTCGATGTTATCATCACTCAGGTCATCCAGTGAAGGGCGGCTGAAAGTAATGGTGTAAGAAGCAGTAATGCTTGGGTTGCCTTCACCAGCAGCAGCGGTGCAAACAGCAATTTCGGTAGCCGTGAAGTTGCGCGTCAGCACAACGTCTTCACAGTTAGGATTTTGTGGGTCGTAAACGAGTACGTCGTTTACACAAACTTCAATCTGCTCCGTACAGCCATCCGTGAAGAGGGGTACCAGCGGAGAAGAACCACCGGCAAGAAGGCGGTTGCGGAGAAGGGAAGACATGGAACCGGGTACGGTAGCACCGGTGGCAGAAAAGACACGGTAACACCTGTTAACCGTCTCGTTGAGCGTCGTCAATGTGTTACCATCGATGTCAACACAGAGAAGGTTTACGTCATCGGGGGTGGTAATAACTGCCGGAGGTGTCTTGTCTTCAGCATTAACGATGCCCCAGCTGGTTTGGAAACCGGTTACGGGAACTAAAGCACCATCATTAAGTGCGGTTATGCGGTACTGGAAAGCACCACAGCCGTCTACGACAGGACCGTTAGCGGGGTCGCTGTCAAGAACAACGATCTCAAAACGTTCAGGACCAGGCGATTGACCGTCTCCATCGACGTCAAAATCACCCGCAAGAACCATTTCTAAAACAACCAGCCCCTCACAATCGTCGTCAAGGGTAAGATTAATTTCAGTAATGTTGGCCACGTTGACCTCAAATACCTGAGCAGAGAGCCCGAAGGATAATGAAGCCAGCAGCAACGTGAAGAATAGACCACGGCTAAATGCCGCGTTAAGTAAATGTCGTCTCATGTTTTCGTCTTATTTTCTGAGATAATAAAAAGCGTGCAATTGCACAAATAATGAAAGCTGTTATATGCTCTTTTTCTAATTGAAAAAAGCAAAACTATGGGTCGAAACGAGTGAGCAAACCACACGAATCAGGTTCGAAGGTAGTAAATACTGCCATTAGGTCGTTATTACGCACACATTTTTTATCCGTAAAGGGCATATTTAGTCTAAAAAATAGTTTTATCGTTAAAATTCAGGATTCACCACCTCTTGGAGTCGTGGGCACCCCCCGTATTTATCCTCTCATCAAACCTTACATTAGCTACACTTTGTAGCCAGACGCTCTGCCTCCGGCGATGACTTGCCAATCACTCATAGGAACATCCTGGTAGCTGGTTAAACACGCATGTTTCAGGAATAATGAACCAAAATAACAAACTTTAAGTTTATAAATAAAATAATTGAAATTTATTTGCATATTTGCTAATCCATGGCGCAAAAAGCACTTCCCGAAAAATTTATCCAGGACACGGTTGCCGAACAACTCAACCGAAGATACTATCGTCGGGATGCTGCCTACACCAACACAGAAGTCTACACAAAGCTAAAACGCGCGGATGTCCTGCTTGCCTTTATGCGTAGCCGTAAGCGTCCCTACGTAGTGGTAGTAGAAGCTAAAAGCAGGACGACGATCCACCAGCTCAAACTCAAAGGAAATCCGGATCGAACCCGCTGGTTGGGCAGAATCATAACGGTGATACTGATTGTATCCCTTTCCGCCATCCTCGGCTACCAGTGGTACTTCAACGCACTCAACACCCTGCTGTTACTCAGTCTGTTTCTCGCGGGCTCAGCCCTCATTTCATCAATTGTTAGCCGTTTGGAGCTGAGCATCGCCAGTTCCATCGGGGCCATTGAGCAACTGGCACGTTACCCGGCCAATGAAAAATGGATCGCCATCGGAGAAGACAGTTTCGTACGGCCAGCGGAATACCATGTACTGCGCAAACAGTGCCGCAAGAATGGGATCGGACTAATTGTTGTTTCCCGGCGGGGAAAGATGTCGCTTAGGGTCATTCCCGAACCCCGGCATACCTTTAATAACTATCTGGGCAGCTACGGCAAGGAAAAAAGTATCCTGAGTACCATTAGTAAAAAGCCCGATTACGGCCCTACCCCACCCGAGCGGCGCAAAAGGTGGCGGCAGTTGCTCAACGCAACTCTTCTGCTGGCCATCGTTGGCACACTGGCCATCATCAGCTATGAAGAGAGCTACCGGCCGCTGATCCCGGATCCGTTTGAGGAGTCTTACCTGCCGCAAGAGCCCGAAAGCGATAAGATAGAGGCAAAAGAAGAGGTTGCGGGCGCAGACGCAGGTGCAGAGGAAGAACCTGCGGGGTGCATTGGCCTTTCCGTCACCCAGCGGTCTTTCATCGTAGTTGACGCTCTGCTGAAAGAAAGGTTAGTGGCGCAAAGGGTGGTCGAGCTGAAAAATGCCGGAATAGAAAGCATAATCACCATCCCTACTGACTGCCTTAACAGCTGGCCCGCCCCCGGGCGGATAGCCTTATATACAGGTATCGTTTATCCAGACCGCCCGGCCGCCGCCGCCGCCGCGAAAGAATACAATTCACTGCTGAAGGAAAAAGGCATCAATAAAGCCTACGGCAGGCCCGTTAAAGTCCGTCCGTAAGGGATCGTTTACTTACCTTCGCCACTCAAACCAAGGCCCATTTTCTTTTATGGCAACCGTAATCAGCTTACTGAATCACAAAGGAGGCGTCGGGAAAACGACCAGCGCCATCAATATCGGTGCCGGGCTCGTAGAGCTTGGCAAGCGCGTATTGCTCGTTGATCTTGACCCCCAGGCCAACCTGTCCCTTTCGTTGGGCATCGCCCGCCAGCCGGTCACCATTTACGAAAGCATCATGGGTGAGAGTGATCTCTCTCCCTTTATCGTCCGTGACGGTTACCACGTAATTACCTCCAGCCTGGACCTGTCAAGCGCCGAAATGGAGCTCGTCAACGAAGCCGGCAGGGAGTTCATCCTCCGGGAGTTGTTTGCCGGGGTAGACGATGATTACGACTTCATCATCATTGATTGTCCGCCAAGCCTCGGCCTGCTGACGCTCAATGCGCTTACGAGTAGCCAACAGGTCATCATCCCGCTACAAACGGAATTTCTGGCGCTGCAGGGCCTGGCCAAGATCAAGCAGGTCATCCAGAAAGTAAAACTCCGCCTGAATAAGGAACTGCACATCAGCGGCGTTTTAGCTACGATGTATGACCACCGCAAGGTCCTCAACCGCGACGTAGTTGAGACCATCCAGAAATATTTCGGCCCGCTGCTGTTTGAAACATATATTCGGGATAACGTAGCTTTGGCAGAAGCTCCCGCCAGCCGGCAAGACATTTTCGGCTACGCCGGAAGCAGTAATGGCGCAAAAGATTACCTCGCCGTCTGTAAGGAAATAATCGACCGCACGGAGAACCCAATTCACCTGCGGGAACGTTCCCCTAAAGAAAACACCGCCAAGTAAACCCGGCACCATGGCAAAGAAGCGCTTCACCGACGATCTTTTCGGACTCTTTGAGGAACCTACGCCCCAGGCGGAAGGCCCCGCAAAGAAACCCGACAGCGTTGCGCCCAGCCAGGCCGAAGAAGAGCGCGTTGAGGTTAAAGTTCCCACCCCCAGCCCCCGGGCAAAACGTAAACTGTCGAGCAAGAAATTTACGGCCGATCTCGACAACTTCCTGAGCGAAAGCTTCGAGCGGGAAAACACTGCTCCCCCAACTTCCAATGCACCCGCGTCCGCGCCCAAAAACGCTCCACGCCCACGTCGCCGCAAAACCGGCCTGGACCTCCTCATTCGTTCTACCGTTGCCGACGAAGACCGCTCCACCCGCGGCGGCAACACCGCCGAGACCAAACGCGTCACCCTGATCTTTAAAAAGGACCACCTCTCCGAACTGAAGGTGCAGGCTAAAGAACGTGGGATGTTCCTCAAAGATGTGGTGCAGGAAATGGTGTCTAAGTATTTGGAGGACGAGGGGTAGTTGGGTAGTCTGGTAGGCTACCGCACGCAGGAGGCGGGAAAAAGTAAAAAATGCTAATCTCCGCCCGGAGACTTCTGCCATTCACCAACCATCTCTCCTTTAGGAAACGCTTCTGATTCCATAAATACCGCCTGGAAGATCTGCGAACATTACATGCTACCAGAAGAAAAAGACTAACAGGAGGTTTCCCATAAAGGGAGGCAAAAATTATCAAAAGCCACCTTCAGCTCAATGTCTGAAGGTGGCTTTTGAAAAAAGGATAACCGGTCTGTACCTGGTAGTGAAATTTACAACATACTGGTGTACACGGTAAGCGGTGAGGAGCCCTGAACAGTGCATGGTGGCCGTGGCTCTAACAGCCCGTGGAGCGGTGGATTTTTCAATTTACCCCGAAAACTCCACCAGGAAAAAGGGGTTGGCACACGCCCCGGCTATCCCGACCCGAAGGTCTATTCTATTAGGTCAGTACTCCAGTTAAGTCCCTGAATAATCGTATCAATTTCTCGAAAGGCCCGGCCGATTTGATCTATCTCACTTTGAATAGACGTGAATTTCAAAGTGGTTGTCTGGTTATTATAGCCATGGCTATGGATCACCGAAGACTGGCGTACCTGCCGCATCTTTTCCTGTAGAAGTTTGAGGGCGTCACGCTGGGCCAAACCTTCCATCAGGCTGCGTCCGTCCGGCAACCGGGTTTGAATATTCGTATTGTTTATTTTGACAACGATCTGTTCGAATTGCTTGACAGCCTCCCGCAACTTCGCCAGGAGCTTGGTGGGATCTTCCTGGGGATTTGCTTGATTATGGACAATGAGGTTGGGGAGGATGCGTGCCGTAAGCTGATCAATTTTTCGTTGCAAGTCAGCACGTTGTAGAAGCGCTTCTGCTAGTTTCATGGTCTTTATCTTTTTAGTGGCCTCTAATTTACAGAAGCCTCTCTATTTTTTTGATAATAAATGCCCTGTGTTCCGAATAAAGTTGCGCCTGCGGGGGTACTTCCCGAAGAGAAAATTGAGAAATGTCGCTTCGGGTACTGTGCAGACATAACCTTCCCAGCATCTTATCGTTATATTGAACACCATTGGTGCCCAAACGATCTGCGATGCGTCTATCCCTTTACTTTTTATTGAGTTTGTTTTCTCTTGGCGTATTTGCCCAGACCTCCCAGGTGGAGTTCGGTAAAAATCGGGTACAGTACCACAAAGACTTTGAAGATTGGGAGCAGTACGAATCCGACAACTTCATTACCTATTGGTACGGAGAAGGGCGTAACCTCGGCCAGTCCGTCGTGCAGATGGCGGAGTACGACTTTGGCTACATCCAGAAAATGCTGGAGCACCGGATGAACGAAAAGGTGCAGCTGATCGTGTATCGCGACGTGACCGACCTGAAGCAAAGCAACATCGGCAGTGAAGAAGTATTCACCCTGCCCGGCAACCAGAACCTGGGGCGGAGCACCAGTTATATTTCAGCAACCCAGACCAAATTCCTCGGCAACAAAGCCTTCGTGTACTTCAACGGCGACCATACTGACCTGCGCCGGCAGGTACGGGAGGCCATGGCCAGCGTGTACATTGAGCATATGCTGTATGGCAGCTCCGTGCAGGAGGTGGTGCAAAATGCAGTATTACTCAACCTGCCCCCCTGGTTCAAAAGCGGGTTGATTGCCTACTTGGGCGAAGACTGGAACACCCAGAAAGATGAGCAACTCCGGCAGCTACTGATGAGTGGGGAATATGAGACCTTTAAAGACCTCGCGGCAGATTACCCCCAACTCGCCGGCCATTCATTCTGGCACTACGTTGCCCAGAATTTTGGCAAGCCCACCGTATCTAATCTCCTTTACCTGACCCGGGTCAACCGCTCGGTGGAAAACGGTTTTCTGTACATCCTTGGGAGTAACTACGACAACATTCTGTTCAACTGGATGGAATTTTACCGCACGCGCTATACCGAAGACCTGGCCAGCAGAGCAACGATCACCTCGACCGAGGTGCCCATCAAAAATAAAAAACAACTGCCAATAACGGACGTAAAGATCAGCCCCGATGGCAGTAAAATCGCCTATGTCCTCAATGAAATCGGCCGCTATAAAGTATACCTTCAGGACTTGGGCAGTGGCGAGCGGGAGCTCGTTCACAAGGGCGGGCAGCGCAACCTTTTGCAGGCCACGGACTACAACTATCCTTTGCTTGATTTCTCCCCGACGAACCAGGAGCTGGCCGTTCTCTACGAATACCGCGACCGGCCGCGCCTGATGCAATATGACATGAATACGGGCAAGGACGTGACGAAAGACCTCGACATTACCCTGGACCGCGTTTTCAGCATGGCCTACATTGATCCCGGATCAATGATCCTCTCCGCCAGCGCTTTCGGGTATACTGACCTGTACACTTACCTGCCGGCTACCCGATCCTCCATCAAGATCACGAATGACTTTTGGGACGACCTCGATGCCGTTCCGGTCAACGTCAGGGGGCGCCGGGGCGTAGTCTGGTCAAGTAACCGCATTGATACCGAGTTGAAGCTTGCCCGCCTGGACACTACCCTGCCCATTTCAGACTATGACCTCTGGTATTACGATCTTGACGCAAAGAGCGGTGAGTTGGTCCAGGTGTCTGACACACCACTGGCCAATGAGCGGCAGCCCGCCGTTATTGACGGCAGGCATTTCAGTTACCTGAGCGACGCCAGTGGCATCTACAACCGCTACCAGGCGCACCTGGAAGAATACATCGATCACTACGAGCAGACGATCTACCTCAACGACGGTAACGAAATAACGCTGCACGCCGACAGCACCATGGAAACGCTGGATACGGCAATGGTGGATTCCGTCGTCGTTTTCCCCATCATCAAAGAACGGGCGATCGTGGAAGCCGCCAGCAACGGACAGGCCAACATTGAACGGCAAAGCAGCAGTCGTAAGCTCAACAAAGGGGTTGAGCTTTACCTAGCTGACCGGGGGCAGCTGGTGAGAACGTTTGCCTTCGATACGACGCAGAACGTACGCCTGACACCAACGGCCTACCGAAGAGAGAGCTACCGGGCAGCGGGGCAGGCCGTGCCGTCCTTCACCAGCGGCGGTACGACGGGGAACAGCAAGGATGGCAACCTGATTGCCCCCAACAACGTAAACCCAAACACGAGCCCGGCCGTAGAGGAAGATGCTTACCTGTTTCAAACCAGGTTTGAAGACTTCGTTACCCCTCCGGACCCTTCAGAGGAGAACATCCTGCTCAGAGAACCAACGACGGCGGAGACCGCCCCACCGGCACCCGCAGCAGCAGACACAACGGGCACGCGCCCTAACCTTACGGTCATCACTCCGCCCAAGGTCAAAAACAGCCGCCGGGCCGTCAATGCACTTCTGAAGGGCGAGCGGCCCATTGCGGAGCTGAACCGAATCTACAAATTCAACTTCGCACGCATCAAGCCCTACCGGCTCACCTTCCGGGTCAACTACGTAAAAACAGAAGCCGATAACGATCCGCTCTTCGCCGGCCTGAACAACTTCAGCGCCAACCCTAACGGATTTACCCAGCAACCGCTGGGCATTCTGTTCAAGGGCAACGTGATGGACCTTTTTGAAGACTACTCCATTACCGGCGGTGTTCGCATCCCCACCAGTTTCAATGGCACGGAATACTTCGTTACCTACGAAAACAGAAAACGGCGGCTCGACCGCATCTTCTCCGTCTACCGCCGCAACCGCCGGCTGGAAAACGGCTTCTTTAACGCCCTGCGCCCCAACCAACCACGGTTGATCGAGGAAAACACGCTGCTGGCGCAGTACGGCGTCCGTTACCCGCTGGACGTCTTCCGCTCCCTGCGGGCCACCGCTACGGTTCGCCGCGATCGCGTACAAACCCTGCCCACTGAGCTCGCTGCCCTGCAGGAAAGCGCCGCCAACCAGGCGCGGGTAGGCGCGAAGGTGGAATACGTCTTCGATAATACCCTCAACCTGGCCACCAATCTCCGGATGGGCACCCGCTATAAGGTGTACGCAGATTTCTATAAGAGCTTCAACATCAGCTTCAGTGAAGGTGGAGAAGAAACGGGCTTTGAGCCCGGCTTCCTGGGCATCTTTGGTTTCGATGCCCGTCACTACCAGCGGCTGGATCGCCGTAGCATCCTGGCCCTGCGCCTCGCTGGTTCCACCAACTTCGGCGGCCAGAAACTACTCTATTACCTCGGCGGCGCGGACAACAGCCTGATTAATAACTTCAACCAGGGAATCCCCACCCCGCAGGGTGAGAACTTCGTCTTTCAGGACCTCGCCAATCCGCTGCGCGGCTTCGACATCAACATCCGCAACGGTGGGACCTACGTCCTCAGCAACGCCGAGCTGCGGGTACCCGTCTTCAACTACATCTTCCGGAATCTGCGCTCCCGTCTGCTGCGTGATTTCCAGCTCGTTTCCTTCTTCGACGTTGGCACGGCCTGGTCGGGCTCCGACCCCTTTGATGAGGATAACCCCGTCAACATTACAACCTACCCCGATCCAGGCTTACCGTCTGCCGGGCCGGTTTCCGTGCGTGTCCGCCGCTTCCGCGATCCCATCATCTATGGCTATGGCTTCGGAGCACGCACTACCCTCTTCGGCTATTACATCCGGGCGGATTATGCCTGGGGGGTGGAGACAGGGATCCGGCAGAAGGCGAAGTTGCATATTTCTTTGGGGTATGATTTTTAGGGGAGGGTGATTATTGGTGATTTTTTCAGGCAGAAAATGGCTACATCTTTTTATAAAAACAGTTCTGCTGCTACACAAGTCTGCCGCTGTTATATACCTCTCCCCCGGCCCCTTTCGCTGCGCGGCTTCTCCGTCAGGCTCTTCGAGCCTACTCCGAGGTCCAAAGGAGAGGGGTGACCCTTCGATCAAGTTTTCTTTCAAGAAATAGAGATGTTTCGCTATAGCTCAGGTCCTTTGTGATAAACAAGCAAAAGGTATGCCTACCGCCTCTTCGTTACTCGGGGGTTGAAACCTGCCGCTGCGAAGCAGTCTCAAAAAAATCTGTGCCCTAATCTGTGCAAATCCGTGCCAATCTGTGCTTCATTTAAGCTGCGAAGCAGCTTTCTTCTCCCCAAACGCCCCCACCCGATCCACCGCATTCTGCCGGATATTCATCCAGAACAGGTTGTAATCCCCGACGTGGTAATTTTTGGTATTGAAGAAAATGTCTCCGAAGAACCTGGGCTTATTGGTAAACAGGCCGTCGCCGCGGATGTCGGCCCAGACGAGTTCAGGGAGTAAGCCTGCATCGTAGTTGTAGAGGACGCCGCCCCGGTTGAGGCTGGCGGGGGCGCGGCCTTCGTTAATCGTCCAGGTAAGCGGGTTAACGACCGCGATGTTGGGCACCGTATCGCGGTATCCTTCTTTAGGGACAAAGTCTTCGCGGTAGGTGCGCCAGCTGACGAAGCAGCCCGTCTGCTCCGGGCTTTCACACACGAGGATGCTACGGTAGGCATTCCGGGAGACCGGCATTCCAATGAGATAAGCGGCGACCAGCTGGTCTTGCAGCGGCTGCCCATCAAAGCGATCGGCGAGCAGGCGTTTGGCGTGGGTCGTCCCCTGGCTGTGGCTGGCGATGATGAAGGGGCGGCCACGGTTATAGGTTTCCAGGTAATAATCGAAGGCCACTAATACATCATGATAGGCGGTGTCCAGCGCGCGTTCGGACACCTCCCTCCCTTCGGGATAATAGACTTTGATGTTGGCCTGCCGGTAGCGCGGAGCGTAGACCCGGCCAGCTGCGTTGAAGATGCTGGCGTGGTTGGGCATCACGAAATTGTCTACGGATTCATTGATCTTTTCGTCGGTCAGCCTGGCGTTCCACAGCTCGTTCTCCCGGCGGGTTTTGAAGTAGACGGTGGGGTGGATGTAGAAGACATCGGCCATGGCGGTGAGTTGGCCGTCGGTCAGGGTGTCTCCGGGGGTGCGGTCGGCGCCGTCGTCCGTGGTGGGGAGAGCGGACCAGTTGGCCGCCTGGGTGTAATCTGGGGCGGGGGGAACAGGGAAGTCGTTTCCGGGGGGGAGATCGGGGAAGGTGGCGCAGGCGGTTAGGAGGAGGGACAGTAATAATCCGGGGAGGAGAGTGCGGCAGGGGGAATTGGTCTTATGCATATTTAGGTGGAAACGGGGACGGATAAGAAAGGTTTGGGCGCGGGACCGCAGGTGCAGAGGGAGAGACAGAGAGCAAGGCCGGATCGCGGATTACGCGGATGAACGCGGAGGATGATATTCTACCAGGAGCTTCCCTTAAAAATGGTAGAAACCTTTCTAAAGTGCTAACCCCCCCAATAAAAATCACACTATAGTGCTATTTTAACTTGCGAAGCTTGAGTAGCAGCACTACCTTTACTAAAAATCACATTATAATGCTAGTTTCTTCACTGGGGAAGATGGTAAGACAAAGAAGGAAGGATCTGGGAATCACTCAATCGACTTTAGCCGACCTGGCCGAAATAAGTCATAACACCATCTATAAATTTGAAAAGGGACAAAACAACCCATCCCTTAAAGTGATAGAAAAGATATTGGCCGTATTAGGGCTGGA
>ENA-ORXT01006080-ORXT01006080.1-marine-metagenome-genome-assembly--contig:-NODE-6080-length-11428-cov-16.218483_pt1 | contig 11428 bp, 11 predicted proteins | sample MGYA00237868_ERZ511482 | MGnify/ENA metagenome assembly ERZ511482 | reverse complement strand
TGTACTGGATTTGTACATGTTGAGTAACTTCACGTTCTCAGCCCAAATATTCGTTCTTGACTCACCTTCCTTGACTTGTGCACTCCAGGGCGTGGTGTTAGAGCCATCACTTCTCATGACATAGCATCCAATAAACTTTCCCAAATTCGAAAAATCGCATGGATTAGTACCCACCAACCTGATAAGAAATTCGTAATCCTCCACTCTGATCATATTTTCACGAAAATAAAGCAAGCTTTCGTCAATCCCATCAGTTTTAATGAGGTAAGAATGCAAGGGACAGAAATTGTCCCGTAACAAATCTATTTTGTTCTTACCTACAAACGGTTTGGACATTTCGTAAACAAAATCGTAGTCCTTCAGTGGGATGACTTTGGCTAGCTCCACGCTTGCAAATGCCACAGCGGCATTACTTTCACTCAGTGTGGTTGTAAGCATCGAGTAAGCTTGGCTATAGAGAAAATCGTCGTAGTCAAGAAACCCGAGATAACTATTTCCACTCTTCATATGGCAGTTAATCCCCAGGTTCATAAGTTGAGACCTAGCATCAACATTCGATTCGTCCTGGAGATTAATTATCTCTGGCTCTTGGTGCTCAGGAAAGTACCAGTTCCTGGACAATATGGCTTCAACAGTTGCAACTTCTGAGTTGCTAAATCTCTGGAGAACCACTATTGGTTTCACAGATACGTCGACTTGTGTGTGCAGAGAGTGGAGCGCTCTCTCTAAGTACGCAGTACTGTCGATGTCATGGAACCTGATTACACAACTGACACTCATATCGCAACGGTCTCTTTCTGATAGCAAAACACAATCCTTTGACCGTGACGCATGCAATAAGCTTGACAATTCATTGAAACTCATCTGAAATATTTTCAGAAGTAACCTGTATTAAAATTCGGCTCCTCAAAAGAATCTGTGGGTAGAATCTGATTCAGGAAGGTCTCCCATAGCGTGATATAGCGCTATTTCTATACCTCTGAAGGTACGGAAGCCATACGTTTTTCTCATGGTCAGTTTTGCTTTGTTATTAAAACCCTCCAAGACACCGCTTGAAAGTTCGCTACGGGCCTTGAACCGGTTCATCAGAAGCGAGCGATGTGTGCGCAAGGTTTTGGCCATTTTCTTCATCGGCTCTATTTTGGATCTCATTGTGCGGGTGCACCACGCATCGAGGAACTTGCCAGCATAGAAGGGACTGACGTATGTCCAGAATTGCTGGAAGTCTTCTTTGAGAAGGTAGGCTCTGATTGATCGTAAGTTGTACTGCACCAGTTCTGCCAGTTTGATTTCCTGCTTGTCAGTCAGATTCGCTGGACGCTTGAGCAGGATGAATCGGGAGTTGGTTAACAGAGGTTCAAGTCCATCGGCTTTCATCCGTTTACTCTCTTCAGCTCTAACCTTGTCGATAGCTTTACTCATCAGTGCCATGACATGATAGCGATCAAGAATGTTGATGGCGTCAATGGCCTTTTTCTTGAACACTTTAAGATACGGCTTCCTTTGGGCCGCGTAGGCATATCACTGCACACATTTTGTAACTCTGCGCTGCGTTCTTAACTCAGCCAGCGGAAGAAATAGAGTAGCATCTTGGTTTTTCGATGCTGGCCTACCCAGAGAAGCCGCTTACGGCCTTGATCAATTTGATACACCACAGTCAGGTATTTATGGCCTTTTTGCCACTGTTGCATATTCCGGCTCAACGTGAACAGTCATTCTGGCTGAACGTGAACACCGATTCTGATTCAACGTGAACACTGATTCCGGTTTGAACGTGAACACTTTCGCCGATTTTCCGGAATAGCTGTTCACGTTGCCGGAATAGGTGTTCACGTTCAACCAGAATCCTATCTAACGTATTGATCTTTCAACCTCTTTGGGTGATCGTCCCTCAGTTTTTTCGAGGACAAACGATGCCCGCTCCGAGGAATTCAATGTAATGTGGCCACCATTAATATGTGGCCATTGTGCGCTAAGTCATTGAAAGGACCATTTCCATGTAGAAGCATAGCCACATAACTTTTGTTCACGACTGCGATGATTTCCACTCCCCCATATAGAGTTCGGAGATTGTCATGCTAGAACAATATTTCTCAGGTCCTACAACCGTCGACCGTATTCGGGCCTCGTGGATTCGAGAAGCCATTGAACAATACGTCTCGTGGCTAGCCGAACAAGGGTATGCGGCGAGCAATGTCCCTCAAAGAGTCCCTATACTCCTGCGCTTTGGTGACTTCGCGAGAGAGCATGGTGTAACAACGTTAGGCGAGTTGTCGGACTGTGTTGAACCTTTCATCCACTATTGGTTGAACTCGCGAAAGCGATCTTTTCCGAACGATGAGTCCCGCAACCAGTTTATTAGCTCCATCCGCGGTCCTATCTGCCAGTTTCTACGTGCGGTGCTTCCCGGTTACCATGGTGGCATCCGTGGCCACGATTTACCAAGACCGTTCATTGATCGCGTGCCAAAGTTCTTCGACTACTTGGCCAATGAGCGAGGGCTCTCCACGGGAAGCCTGGATCAGTACGATCATCATTTGCGCTGTTTTGAAGCCTATCTGGTGAATATGGGGCTGATTGAACTTAACGAGCTTTCGCCTGCTGTGCTCTCCGGATACATCACAGAAAGAGGCCAGACATTGAGCAAGCGCTCGGTGCAACGATTCTGTAGTGTTCTGAAGGTTTTTCTCTCGTACCTTAGCTTTGAAGGATTAACCCAACGCGATCTCAGTCCAGTTATTGTGCCACCGCGCAACTATCGCTACTCGAATATTCCGCGCTCGATTACGTGGTGTGAAGTTAAGCAACTGCTGGCATCGATCGATCGCTGCCGTGGCGTTGGCAAACGCGACTACGCCATCCTTTTGTTGTTAGTTACTTACGGACTTCGTGCCCGGGAAGTAGCTGCATTGCGACTGAAAGATATCGACTGGCGGCGTGAACGATTGCATGTTCCAGGACGTAAGGCTGGTCACTCAACCACCTTCCCGCTGTCACCGATCGTGGGGCAGGCGATCGTTGACTATCTTCGTGAGGTCCGCCCTCCAACCACCGAACGTACACTGTTTTTACGTACCAGAGCACCGCATACTTCGGTCTCTCACAGTGCCATCTCTCAGCTTACAAAACGCTCCTTAATCAACGCTGGTATCAGCGTGCATCGCCCCGGCTCTCACACATTGCGTCATACCTGCGTGCAGCGTCTCGTCGATGCACATATCTCGCTCAAAACGATCGGTGACTATATGGGGCATCGCACTGCCGTTGCGACCGGTGTGTACGCCAAAATCGATATTGACGCACTTCGCGAAGTTGCCTTGGGCGACGGAGAGGCACTGCTATGAGTGAGCAGACTCAACAATATGAGAGCATCCTTGCCAGCGGCATACGCGATTTTGTCAAGTACAAGCGTGCCTTGGGGTGCCGCTACGACGGCGACGAGAAAAAGTTAATACTACTTGACCGCTATCTCGTGGAACAAGGCGTCAGTAAACTCGATGATATTACACCCGATGTGTTGGATCGTTTTATGAGCTCTCGGGTGCGTGCGCCGAGTAGTTTCAATAACCTGCTAAGTACCGTGCGACAGATTTTCAATTGGTTGGTTTTGCACGAGCGTATAGGCACGTCGCCGCTGCGCGTCGAGTCAAAACGCTGCGGACCACGATTGCGACCATTCTTGTTCGATAAAATTCAGGCTCGTTATCTGATTGATGCCGCAAAAAACCTACCGGATACGTCGAATGCGCGTATGCGCGGGGAGATCTATTCGACGATATTTGCGCTTCTGTATGCGTTAGGGCTGCGCGTCAGTGAGGCCACTCGATTGCGTGGCAGTGACATCGACTTTGAACACAAACTGCTCGTGATTCGACAAACAAAGTTCGACAAAAATCGTTTGGTGCCGTTTGGGCCGCGTGTCGAAAGCAAGCTGTATCAATTTCTGCAGCAGCGGGAACGGCAACTGGGTCGGCTAGAAACTGATCACGCAGTTTTCACCTTTTCCAAGGGATCCCAGTGCTCGATTCACTCAACAACCGTGAGTTGGGTCTTTCACAAGCTGGTTATCGATCTTGGTCTCAAAGCCGCCCCCGGCGAGACTGAGCCGCATCTTCATTGTCTGCGGCATTCGTTCGCCGTCGCTACGCTACTGCGCTGGTATAGAGAGGGAATCGATCCAGCCGAGCGTTTGCTCTATCTCTCTACGTTTCTAGGACACGTCAGTCCAGCATCCACTGCCGTTTACCTGACAATCACTGACGAACTACTGCAGGCTGCGAGTCAGCGCTATGAGAGTTTCGTCGCACCAGTGCTTGAGGAGGCCAAGCTATGAGCAGCCTCACGCTTGGCAGCGCGGTCCGTGGATTTTTTGATGACTATATTAAGTGCCAGAAGGGTCTGCGAATAAACACGGTACGTAGTTACCGAGACACACTGCGATTGTTTCTGCTTTTCGTTGCGGATGACACTGGGCGGCAACTCTCGCGAGTAAAACTCGTTGATCTTACTGCCGAAGTTGTCCGCCGATTCCTTAATCATCTCGAAGCAGAAAGGCATAATCACATACGCTCTCGCAATCAGAGATTATCCGCACTTCGTGTCTTCTTCGAATATCTAGCCCGGCAGGATCCCGAGATACTTTGCGAAACAGAGCGTGTCGCTGCCATTCCCACCAAGCGCGTACCACCGCCTGAGACATTCTTTCTCGAACGCGACGAGGTCCAGTCAATGTTTAGCGATCTGCCAAACACCGGTAGGTTCGCCTTGCGCGATCGCTGCCTATTGTTGTTTCTCTATAACACCGGGGCCAGAGTACAGGAGGTTGCGGATCTGGAAATTCGCAACCTTGATCTTGAAGCGCCATCGCGTGTACACCTTCACGGCAAGGGTGATAAGTGGCGGGTTTGTCCGCTGTGGGAGGAAACAACTTCACTTTTGCAGCAGCTTCTAGCGAAGCGGCGATGTGACATGGCAGACGAACAGCCTGTGTTTATATCCCATCGAGGAGGGGCACTGACTCGTTACGGCATCTACAAACTCGTCCGTCGCCATGTCAAGGGGATAAAGTCTGAGAATAATATCCACGGATCACATGTATCACCGCATACGTTTCGACATACAGCGGCCTGTCACCTGTTGGAGTCGGGTGTAGACGTTAATGTGATCCGAGCGTGGCTCGGGCATGTCAGCTTGGAAACCACAAATCGTTATGCCGAGATCAACACTCGAACCAAGGAGGAAGCACTACGACTCTGCGAGCCTACGTTCGAATCTAACGAAGCGTCTCGCGATACACGAATTTGGCGCGACGACAACTCTGTGCTCGAGTGGCTTGAGGCACTGTAAAAGAATATGTACCCCAATTCCCGCGATCCACCTAGGAATATCAGTCACTTATTCAGCAACGGCCACATATTAATGGTGGCCACATTACATTGAATATGTGCCAAGGCACATATCCAATGCGTCACATCAAAGAAGTACTGCGTTTACGCTTTCATGCCGGGCTTTCCATCCGACAAATACGCGCCAGCACCAGGCTCAGTATCGGGGCCATCCAGAAGCTTCTGAAGGAAGCTGAGCGACTGGAAATGGCCGTCTGGCCACTGCCTCCAGAGCTCGACGAAGCCGAGCTGGAACGGCGGCTCTACCCCTCGAGCACACTTAAACGCTCGCACCGTTTCGAACAACCCGACTGGCCTACCGCCCACCAGGAGCTCAAGCAAAAAGGCATGACCAAGCAGCTGCTGTGGGAGGAATATCAGAAGGCTAATCCTGAGCGTGCTTACAGCTATTCCCAGTACTGCGAACGCTATCGTCAATGGGTCAAAAAGCAACGTCGTTCGATGCGCCAGACTCACCGAGCTGGAGAGAAAGCTTTTATCGATTACGCCGGAACCACCATCCCCGTTGTGGATAATCGCACCGGTGAAATCATGTTCGAGGCTGCCATTTTTGTTGCCGTTATGGGTGCCAGCAACTACACCTATGCCGAGGCAACTCGATCCCAGAAACTCCCCGACTGGTTGCAAAGTCACGTTCGCCTGTTCGACTTTCTTGGCGGCGTACCAGAGGCGGTAGTTCCCGATAATTTACGCAGTGCTATCAGTAAGGCCTGTCGCTATGACCCTGATACCAATCCCAGTTACCAGCAACTGGCAGAGCACTATGCGGTGGCGATACTGCCAGCTCGCCCATACAAACCCAAGGACAAATCGAAAGCTGAAAACGGGGTCTTAGTTGTACTTCGATGGATTCTCATGCGACTAAGACATCATACCTTTTTCTCTCTGGGTGAGCTTAACCAATGTATTCGTGAGTTGCTGCTCGATCTCAATACCCGGGCGTTCAAACAGCTTCCTGGCAATCGCAAAGAGGCGTTTGAGCGACTGGACAAACCTGCGCTACGCGCGTTGCCACGACAGCCCTACCATTACATCGATATCAAGAACGTGACCGTCAATATCGACTACCACGTTCGGTACAACGATCACCACTACTCGGTACCCCACCAGTATGTTGGCGAGAGACTGGAGGTTCATGCATCAGATGCAACAGTTCACGTCTACTTCCGTGGCAATTTAGTCGCAACACACTTGAAAAGTTGTGGTTATGGGGACACCACCGAGGCGTCACACATGCCCGAACGTCATGCAAAACATCTTAAGTGGACACCAGCTAGGCTGCTTAATTGGGCAGCCAAGATTGGACCTGATACTCGCCAATGGGTAGACGCTCAACTGAGCCTGAAAGATCACCCAGAACAAGCCTATCGCATCTGCCTGGGTTTGCTCAATCTAAGTCAAGACTATCCAGTTTGTCGTCTCAACGATGCGTGTCGTCTTGCCAATGCTGAAGGCCTGATGCGCCTCAAACAGATCAAGTCTGTACTCAAGAGCAACCGAGATCAATTGCAAGTCGCACTTGATCTAGAGAGCAATCTTCCCCAATCCCACGAGAACGTTCGTGGTTCCAGTAGCTTTAAATAACCAACCAGAGAAAATCAACATGAATGCACAAACACTGAACCGTTTACGCGAACTGAAACTCACCGGCATGGCCAACGCACTGGAGCATCAACAACAGCAAGTGTCAGCCTTTGAAGGGCTGGCATTTACGGAGCGCCTGGACCTGCTGCTCGAACGCGAGCAGATACTGCGAGAGAACCGCAAGCAAGATCGGCTCATACAACAAGCACAGTTTAAACTGCAGGCCAATGTGCAACAGATTGACTACGCTCATGGTCGTAACATCAAGAAGGAGGTGGTGGCACGCCTTGCACAGTGCGACTGGATCGAACGCCATCAGAATCTGTTGCTCACAGGTCCCTGCGGTACCGGTAAAACCTACCTTGCCTGTGCCGTTGGACATGCTGCCTGTCTTCGCGACTATCGGGTGCGTTACTTCAGGATGTCGCGACTGTTTCTGGAGTTGACTCAGGCCAAAGTGGATGGCAGCTACGGCAGGCTGCTCAAGCAATTGTCCAAGCTCAGCGTACTCATACTGGATGACTGGGCACTCGAGCCATTACAGCCAGCTCACCGGCATGATCTGATGGAGATTCTCGATGATCGCCACGGCAGCAGCTCCACCATCGTCATCAGTCAATTACCCACCAGCGAGTGGTACGACAGCATCGGTGAAAACACCTTGGCAGATGCCATTCTGGACCGGCTCATGCACAACGCCCACGACCTGAAACTGCAAGGTAAATCGATGCGCAAAGTGCTGGGGCAGTTGACGGAAGGTGAACACTTGCAGTAAAAAGAGGACTCGCCGATACGTTGGATTGTCAGGTGTTCACGTTCAGCCGGAATAGGTGTTCACAATCACCGGAATATGCAAGAGCTGCAGACGATCGTGCTTGTCAAACAGACAGAATCCGACCGGCATGAATTCGAGTGCAAAACGCAGCAGCGCATTCTCCACCAGAATGTCACCCGCTGAAATGGCTTGCTGGGACTCAAAAGACCGCGCAGACACGAGTGCAGATTCTGCTCCATGTCGATGCGCTATTTCTGCGTCATCGCTGAGCGTTTGATCAGAGTCATTTGAGTCTTCTTGGGACAATTGTGGCTACCTTCTGCCATGAATACTACTTCTACACGAGTAGACCCTGCTCGATATCAGTCGTCTGCTCGCGAACGTGGATCTACTACACCGGGTTCCCGGCACTGCGAGGGTGGCAGGTGATGTATCCGTATATACTATCGACAGGCTATTTATCGGCTTGAATTGGACGCAATTTTGCGACTATTTGCGCCTTTCTACAGGTTACATCCGAGTTTTAGCCGTCAGTACGACACGTTTTCCACAAAGCTGGCACTATTGAAAAAGGCCGCCAGCACCCGGCAATGGATAAGCTCGACATGAGTGCAGTACAACTGAGTAGCCGCGGGGCACGAAACGGGCCCGCGCACGCTGCAGGTGTCGATGATGGTTCACGCGTATCGCTGGATCAGCGGACGGTAAGGCCTCTCGCAAAGCTCGCAAGAAGAATTGTTGAACAATGGTGCCTGTGAATAAACAGCACACAAACCGTGGCATTGTTCTCATGGTGCTGGCCATGGCTGCATTCGCCATAGCTGATACGTTCATTAAGCTATCAGCAAACGCCATGTCGTCTGCGCACACCGCGTTGTTGCTGATCAGTGGGTCCCTCCTGGTTTTTATGGTACTTGCCATCGTGCAGAAGCAACCACTACTCGACAAGGCAGCGCTATCACCCGTTTTACTTATTCGCTATGTGGCAGAGATTGTCGCCACGTTCGGTATGCTTCAGGCACTGCGCCTGGTACCGCTGTCCACCGTAGGTGCAATCCTTCAAGCCACCCCATTAATGGTATCTGTAGGTGCCGTATTTCTCTTGGGTGAGCGTATGAGCTGGCGGCGCTGGAGCGCCGTCGTTGTTGGTTTTCTTGGCGTACTGCTCATCGTTCAACCCAGCACACAGTCGTTTGATATCAATGTTCTCTGGGCAATTCTTGCCATGTTAGGACTCTCTGCGCGAGACCTGACTACCCGCGTCACACCGGCCAACATGGCCTCCTCTTCTCTTGCTGCCTACACAATGGCGGCCGCAGTACCGTTTATGCTTATCTGGGTGTTGGTGAGCGAACCCGACCTGCTACCTGTATCAGTGGACTGGGGGTTGGTGGCGGGTATGACCAGCTTTGCAACCGCAGGCTACCTGATGATCATCACGTCAATACGCATCGCACCAGTGTCCGTTGTATCGCCCTACAGATACTCCAGACTGCTCTTTCTTCTACTGCTTGGCGTGATCGTGTTCGGTGAGCGACCAGACGCTCTGATGCTGTACGGTTCAGCCATTGTCATTGCTGCCGGACTGTATACGATGTGGCGTGAGGGTCGTCTGGAAAAGTCGAGTGATGCTACTACACCGCGACATCAGCTTTAATGGCATCGTGAGGGTGATATCCCATCACCTCAAAGTCATCTAATTTATAGTCATCAATAGAGGCCGGTTGCCGTGTCAACTTCATCTGTGGAAATTGCCTTGGCTCACGTTTGAGTAGCTCATGCGCCTGATCGAAATGATTCAGGTACAAGTGCGTGTCCCCACCCACCCAGACTAACTCGCCTGGCGTAAGACCAGCCTGCTGTGCAAGCATAAGCTGCAGGGATACAGCTCCGACGAAATTGAAAGGCGCACCCAGGAAGAGATCTACCGATCTTTGCAGCAACAGACAATTGAGCTTGCCGTCAGACGTCACGTGATATTGATAGACCATATGACACGGTGGCAGCGCCATCGTATCCAACTCACCAACGTTCCATCCATGAAACAGCATACGGCGGCTTGTTGGATTCTCACGCAGAGTAGTTACCAGGTCAGCTATTTGATCATGCTCGCGACCGTCCGCCCCCATCCAGCGCCGCCATTGTTTGCCATAGACGGGGCCTAGCTCACCCCAGCGAGCCGCAAATTCATCGTCGTCTAATATGTGCTGCTCGAAGTTTTCCTGAGAGATTTCGTCACCTGTCTCTTTGCGGTAACTCGCCAGTGGCCAGTCAGACCATATGCGGACATTTTCGCGAAGCAATGCCTGGATGTTGGTGCCACCTGACAAGAACCACAGCATCTCTTTTACCGCAGTCTTCCAGTAAACAGCGTATCGGGATGGGACGACGCATGCGTTGTTCAATCCGTTGGATTTCATGGCCAAACTGGTGGCACTGGTACCCAAGCCTCGGACGAACCTCACGGGGCCGCCTACGGACGATTTCATGGAGTTCTGGCACCGAACAGTCGGTACCGAGAGAGCGTGACACCGCTAAGTGTTCGCAAGGTAGAGCCTGCCAGCGCTGATGTAGAGGCCGATGGACGGGAAGAGCCGAATCCAGTAGCGGGCAAGCGTAAGGGGTTGTGCTGTACGGAAGGCCGCCCCGCAAAGAGGCTCAAGCGAGTGTTCAATCGGGCCGCGCAGGTGGGGCCGCCTAGGTATAGACGTGAGTGTATGCAGTGCGTGTGGCGGTCCGATGAAGATAATAGCCGAAAGTCGGACCACAGCATTGAAGATCCGACGGTCATCGGTAAAATATTGTCGCACCTGGAAGCCACGAGCTATGCCCAACCGTCAGGCTCAGCCACGTGTGCTGTTGGAGTACGGGCGCGCCACCGCCAGGGATTTGTTAGCTCCCACAGGAGCACGAATGCCCGATGGATACTGCACAAGGGAAAGAGGCGGGTAGGACGATGGTTGTGCGTTAGAGGTTGGTCGAGTGCCAGATAGGTGACGGAGTAGATTGGCCGGGAGCTAGCGGTGCTTCAAATAGTCCTTGGGCAAGTCATTGCAGCCGATTCATTGATGAAAAATACCTGGTTAAGTGATTTTGTGCGTGGCTGCTTGGTGGTGGTAGGTGGTTTATCTTCCTATACTCACCTCGTGCTCGGAACGCTCGGTCAAAAAGCAATCTCCCCCAATATAGTCAAGTCTCTGGATGGTGCACGGCCCAGCACTCAGGTAAGGGCCGTGCGTGGCTTGATGTTTAGTGTTTTGATAGCTCTGGTGCTGTGGCAGCGGGGACTCCACCACCGTATGCGTGGAGCGCTGACACCGCTAGTGGCTTTGCGTGCTCTGATGGAGCTACTGGCGACGATGTTTTTTCTGACGGCGTTGGTCTTGCTCACACTTGCCAGCATAGCGGCCATTTTGCAAGTCTTGCCACTGCCTGTAACGCTTGGAGCAGCGATGATTTTCCGCGAGCCTGTTGGATGGCGCCGCTGGTTGGCTATTATGGTTGGCTTGATCGGCGTGCTGATTATTATTCGCCCCGGCACATCCGGCTTTGAATCGGCCTCATTGCTGTTGGTGCTATCAGTTGTATTTGCCGCGGCCAGAGACTTGTCTACGCGAGCGATGCCATCGGCATTACCTTCTTTGCTGGTCACCGCTGCTACGGC
>ENA-ORXT01006079-ORXT01006079.1-marine-metagenome-genome-assembly--contig:-NODE-6079-length-11431-cov-9.032588_pt1 | contig 11431 bp, 17 predicted proteins | sample MGYA00237868_ERZ511482 | MGnify/ENA metagenome assembly ERZ511482 | reverse complement strand
GCGGATCAAGCGGCAACAAACAGTGAGTTCTGCTCGATGCAAGGTCCTGGCACAGAATGCGGGCTTTCTATTGGCTTTGATGATTTCTTATTGTCGTTTTAAACCAATAGAGTGCTCTTATTCAGAGTCAGTCTCTGTCTCTGTTCCCCAGGACAAAATTCGGGGATCAGCAATACCAAGAACCAACAGAACAACGTCCTGTGTCGCTGTCAGGGTCTCGTTTGACGTGCACAGCGTCTCGATTTCAAGTACCCCTGCAACGTAAACTTGCCTCAGAAAATGATTATAAGGGGCTCCTGGGGTGGACAGCGGTCAGTGTTTGATCATCTTCACTAGCACCCTGAGCCAAACTCCAGAAACGTTTTCGCGTAACTACGCCTCGAACCCGGCTGAAGAAAAATCGTGCGAAGATTGGCAAAATCGTCGCGATTTACTACCATGCTACTTGCGTACTGACCCCGGTGGTTTTCAGATTGGTGCCAGTACGTCTGAAATGGCTGTACTGAGCCATACTCGACCCCGCTTTTCCACACCGTCTACACAGTCAATATATTGCTGATCCGCCAATTTCGTCCTTATCGGTCAAGACCGGGACTGCTTCGTAAAACAGGTCAACCATTGGTCTATAACAGCAGCAAACAGCTACTGAGCGCGAATCTACGACGCACTATTGACTTTAAAAACGGCCAGGTCTGTGCAGAATCGGGAGTCTCTGATTTCTTGAGATATTCTTTCTTTCTTAGTTGTGTCACGGGATGAAGTAGCCTGGAGCAGTTTGTTATCGAGAATTTTTGAGATTCTGAGAAAATCTCAGACCAACAAGCGCGCCGATTGTGCGCTTGCGGGCCGTATTGGGACATTCTGTGGGACCCGACATGCACTGCTGTCGATCCTCATGGCCAATCAGAAACATCTCTGCATTGCTGTTGCACTCCCGTTCTCGGGTGATGAGGACAAAATTGGGGGGTCAACAATAGATGGCATTTTCGCACTTAAGAGTTGGGACTCCGCCAGCACCGTTCTAACACTGTTCAGCGACATGTCTGAGAGCCTCCCCCCCCCCCCGTCACAGCTCCAATCGAGGGCGTCACCGCACCCGCTGAGACGAGTTATTGCTGTCGTCCCAATTATGGCGGATACTGTCGATTTCAAGTGGGGTAATCAACTGTGTGCAACTGTTTCTCAGCCCTCCATTCAGCCGGATGAAGTCGTTCGACCAATGGACAGTTGACCGAGACCCTATCTTCACTTCGACCACATCGGCCAACATCGGGTGGCCAGCAATACCTGGCCCACCTTTGTGCCACGAGTGCGAGCGTTCCTGGGCATGATTTGTATTCAAGCAGCGGCTTCATGTGAGATGCCAGCTGAAGAGCTGTCGTACGGGTCCACACCAGCTGAATACGATGCAGAAAACAGAAGCGTCTGTTATGGTTCTCTTGCACCACCTGGCCGGGAGAATTGCAAACTCTTTCTAGCCCTCCTCGCGCCGGGTCCTGTCCACCCGCCCCGAGCCGCGCCCAAAAGGCCAGACCAGAGCAAGGACAGAGAAATATGAACATGCAGCGCCCCACCTCCGTCGTCGTCCGCATTCACGCCGTCCGCCACGGCTATAGGTGCAGGAGGGGCCGTAGGAGCAAAGGAGGCTGTGGAATGAATTGGTTCAGTAAGAGAAGAATGGACTGTCGCGCAAGAATGGGCAGGAGGGGGAAAAGAGGCAGTAGAGAAGAAAGAGCAGTAGGGAGGATAGAGGAAGTGAGGAAAAAGGGGCAGTACGGGAACAGGTGATAGCAAAAGCCACAAGGATAGAGATGTTCAAACGTATCACGGGACGGACTCACATTTCCGGGGGGACAGCGGCCGACCAAACCGTTCGCAGTGCAAGCAGCATACCCTGCTTCTTGTCGTTCCGCTCCTCACGACACCGGACAAACATGAGAACCAAAAGTAAAAGAAGGGAGTGGGGGGCGTCAACGATGCGCAGCTCGGATGCGGCCGGTTCCTTCGGCGCTAGAGAGTGCCTTCACACCGGCGTGACTCGCGGCCGAACCTTTACGCGCGACGACGCCGGTAGCCACGAGCGGTCGCTGTCCCGCAACCGAAAGCCTTTCAGGCGCAGCAGTGGTGCGGGTGGGGGTGGGCTCGCGAGGGCTGCCGGAGGGTGGCAGGCACGCCCAGGTGGCATCATCGAACGCCGAAGGCCCACATGACGCCGTTCCCTAGGGAGTTTCCACGTCGGCTGACCCTCTGAACAGAAACATACAAAGCATTAATGAGTGATCGCCCGAACCAACGGGTTGTCAGAAAGCGGCGACAGAGGACGATATGCTAGCCTCTGTTTGTGAGAACAAACGACCATTGACCGCCCAGGGGTGCTCAAAGTGCGGAAAAAATGTGATTCAGATGCCCGTGCGAGGCGTGCCGCCCTCCACGCTACCGAAGGTAGGGAGTGCAGGGTCTACTCACTAGGCTAGTAGCTCTCGGCACGGCGGGTGATTTCCAGATCAGTATACTGAAGCGTGACATCTCGGCTGACAAGGAACTTCTACCCCCGATTCTGGGGCAACCTTACGAGGGTGACCTCAATGTCAACAAGATATATGGGTGGCCGTGAGCGCGGTCTACAAGCACGTGACGTCAGATAACACGAGATGTAACCGGCCGAAATATTGCTGGCGCGGGGGGTGTGTGGGGCGTCGACGGAGGGAGGGCATGGCGCTCCTGCGCAACTGCGGGGTTTGGGGGGGGGGCGGATGCGTATCCGGCGCTGATGGAGAGTGCGTTGCTTCTGAACTCTGCGAAGCGGAGGCGTTGGCATAGCCGCAGTCTTGCCAGCAGGAGTAGTCGTTACGTTCATGACTGACCTGCGGGATCACTGGTGGTTCGGTGAGGGCCACGTACAGCACAGCGCAGCCCTCAGAATGACACTTGTAGCCTGCGTTTCACTGGCTGGTGGGGGGCCATTGGAGCCAGAGTCACCTCAGCATGGATATCACTTTCGGGGTACATGTGGTTTTAATAACGTTGGTTGAACTACTCGTGTATTGGGACCGACCGTAGCTCAGCAATAGAACAAGGTCTATCGCCGTCGCAACGAGTAAGAAAGATATTTTGTTGCAGGTCATCTGATGGGGAGCCGGGTGGTGCCCACGACGGCGACTTCGGACTCATGGTAATTTTGTACAAACTAGGGCACTGGTCGATCGATCATCCGATGACCAGGTATTGTCAAGAGTGCCGGCAAAAAGATTGGACAGGGAGGCAAACAAACAATAAAAAATGAAAAATGCGGAAGTAACCCCCCAAAGGACATGCCACAGGCCAAGTCGCACAGTACGTGGGCTTTGGCCGGTCAAAGGTGCTACCGCTGGCAATTTGCCAATTGCGGGCTAACATATGCTACATACCTTCAACGCTAGCTTCGAACCTTCCCGGTGAGATCCAGGAATGGTGACACCCGATTGGGTGTTCTCGGACTCTTAGGGGCCCGCGCGGGCGTAACAGCCCGGGCGGCGAGAGTCGTGGAGGGGCGCCGATCCGTCCCGATCGGGGGGGTGCCGGTTTGCCGGTGTCGGCCACGACCTCTCGACCACGCGCACGCGTGCGTTGGTGGCCGTCGGCTTGCGCTGGGGGTCGGGTCGACGCTTACGCGCAGGCATGCTCGCACAGACGGTTGCACACATGCGGGTGCGTGGGTGCGAGTGCGGGTGCAGTCGCCGGGGTTAGGATCCGTGTTCGCGGCGGCGCGTCGAGCAGCACGCGCTGGGGATACCCTCGTCGGCGCCGTGTGGTGCCAGCTTTGTCGAGGTTTGGCTACCACGGCGACAAGGAGATCGTCGTGAATTGGTCCCGTGGTGACGAGGGGGTGTGCACCTCGTGACCGGTTCACACCGTGCCTGGTTTGGGGTAAGCGGCGGCTGATGATACGGCGCGTCCTTGTGTCATCGTGCTCGTCAATATGCTGAGGCCTAGCGGCAATGCATGAATCGGGGGGCGCTATCGCGAGGTGAGCAAACACAAAGTTGGGTGGTGTCGCGGCGGGTGTCGGTGAGGTGACCGGGGGTGGCGTGTTCGGCGGCAGCGACGGCGGCACGGTTGGGGCTGCAGGCGACGTGCCCGATGGCTTCGCGCAAGGGCGGCAAGGGCGGCAGGGTCTGCGGCGCGGGCGGCAAGCCCGGCGGCTAAGCGCGAAGGCGGCAAGAGCGGCAAGGCCGGCGGCGCGGGCGGCTCGCCCGGCGGCTGAGCGCGAAGGCGGAAAATGCGGCAAGACCGGCGGCGCGGGCGGCTTGCTCGGCGGCTGAGCGCGAAGGCTGCAAGGGCGGCAAGGCGCGCGGCGCGAGCGTCTTGCCCGGAGGCTGTGCGCGTGGGCGGCAAGAGCAGCAAGGGCGGCGGCGCGAGCGGCTTTCCCGGCGGTCAAGCGCAAAAAAGGCAAAGGTAAATACCCGGAGGACATCACAATGGTCGACCCCGCAGCGATGGCTGTGGACGGCGGCAACGCAGACGGCGAGGCGCGCGTGGCGCACTCTGGTGTGGGCGAGGGGCCCGACGCGAGCGCTCCACGGACCTGGAGATTGTGCGCCAGTTTCTGCCTAGCGGCTCATACTGCACACAAGTGGGCCCTGTTGAGGTGGTCGATGGGATCCTGGTCATTGCTGACCAGAGTCTTTACGACGCTTGCGCCCGCAACCGGGCTTGTGCGCACACCCTGCGTATTCACGTGCTGTATGAGGCTCTTCCCGGCTTCGTCGGCGTGCTGGCCGAGCTCGGGACACTCAGCCATACTGGTGACCACGTGGCCGAGGTCCACGAGGACCCGTTCATCGGGAACCAATGGCCGCAGCGCCATATCTTCGAGGTCATGTCGTCTCGCAACGAGGTTGTTCGTTACCAAGTGCTTTTGCAACAGTTCGACCGTTTCGTGTACACCAACGATCTGTTGTTCCCCGTGCGGGGGACCGAGACATTTGACGCGGCGGCCAACTCGTTTTGTCGCTTGTTGCGGAACTGGCCGAAGGCCGTCTTCATCGAGCTCTCGGTGGCCAATAATCTCGCAGAACCGATCGGACACGCCGCCGGTTTGGCGGAGTACCTCGATCAGCTTACGCTGGTGGCGACAGAGAAGAACGACGCGGTCTGTATTGACCGAAGTTCTCGTATGAGCGAGATGCTGAACCCCTCCCGGTCGCCGCTTTTGCCGACAGACCATCGTCGGGCGGCGGACACTTGGATCTTCCGCGGGCCCGGGCCACTGCTGACGGAGTGGTCAGCAGGACTATTCAGTGCGCCGCGGACGTTTGACTTGTCTCGTTGGCTTCCGCCGGTCCCCGATTGGGAGCCCACCACGGAGGATCAGGTGGCGACCCAGGTTGTGATATCGTACCTGGCCGACTCGTTGCGTAACGAGTACAGCTGCGCCTGGCAGTTCGTGTACTCCGAGTACTCCTGCAACATGGTTGCCGCGTGGATTTGCACCCTGCAAAAGGAAATGATCTTTGTCTGTTTGGACCAGACCCTACCATACGTATACTGTGAGTAGGTGTTTTTACAGGTGTAAGTGTCTGAACTCCCCTACCCGTAGGCCGCAAGGCAGCGGGCACCCACACCCAAATCAACAATTGAGTAAGTAGCCGTGGGTATCTGTCAATTACGACCGACAGCAGAATTAAAGCCAGAAGAGCGCGCATTTTGAATGCACTTATGTCGTTTTACCTCCGATAAGTACCAGGTGATCTTTGGAGTTGACTTGATTACGAAAACGGTTCTGGTTGGAATGGATTCTCCGAACCGTGGTGTGCTCGCGAAAGGGCACCCGTTAGAATTCTCACGCGAGCCGTTGACAACGCCGCAAACAGGATGACTCACGTGACGGAACGGATCCGACATGCTCGGGAAACATAGGCGATTGGCGCTGCTAGAGGTCGGTAGCTGTTCCAAGTCAATCAATTTCGGAATTGATTCGTACCCGTGTTTCCAAGGAATATTTCGTATTAACACACGTAAAGATATACGTGGCGAGCACTCGTACTTGAATTCAGAGATTTGTATATACCGTACCCGAAGCTGAAAACGATACTTATGACAGGGCCTGGTCTGGACGAGAAGACGCTCCATCAAATCAACGTCTTGGACCCGTCCAAACTACGGGACGCACCGGACAGCGAGGCTGTATACGAAGTATACCGCAACATTCGCCGGGCCGTGGAGGTGTTTCCGTGGGGCGTTTTCATGAAGGACGTGGTTCGGCGAGACAACGAGACAGGTGATGTGCGACACGTGCGCGTGACGGTCGATGAGACCTACGAGTACGACGTTGGCCTCCAACACGAGTGTGTGGACTTCGACTGGGCACCGGACACGAACGCGCCGGGCCTTTTGGCTCATGTCACGTCGAACAACCCTGGAGTGTGGCGCCGCGGTTGGAAGACCCACCGGGAAGGGGCCTATGCCGCTCGTGGCGACCGTGGTGGTCAATACCGACCGCGGCCGCAGCGTCGCAATCGTTCGCGGTCGGCCTTGCTGGGGCGTGCAATTGAGGCCACTTGGCCGACGCGCGCGTCTCCCTCCGAGGCGGTTGCCATGTCTGGGTCGGCGCGCGTGCGCGACGTGTGCCTTCGTGCGCCTCGTTGGGCTCCTCCGTCTCCGGTGGCGCATGCATGGGTTTAACAAGTCACCTGTTTGCGCCGCGCTGTTAAGTACGGCAATTACGAGCGCTTTGCTCAGCACCTGTGGGCTGTTCAGCCACAGAAGGCGATCGCGCCGACGCGCTTGAGCGCTCAGAGCATTCTGGGGCGTCGCGCTCATGCGGACGGGGCGCCTCCGGGTGGGGTTACACCGTCGGCGCGTAACACGCGGGCGCGTTGCCTCTCCCAAGAGACGGGGGCCAACGTTGGCTCGCGTCATAATTGCCGTCGCGACTCGCGTTGCAGCGACAAGGAGGAGGAGTAGGGTTCACTGCGGAGTGACTCGCTCGGTTGACCATGGCGGGAGGGTGTGTTCATGTCGTGGGGCTTGGGCCTCTACTGTGTTGGTTTTTCTTCATGTTGTTGGTGTTTGGCGTTTGACAAGTTGGTGTCCATTTCGCAGTTTCCTGTTACTGATGATAGCAATGAATAAAGGGGCAGGCCAGCATGGCCCATGGTGTGGGAGTCTTATCATTCGCATCTGATGATACAATCACTTGGTACTCGAAACAGGCGCGTATAGCGGTAGCATATCAACTGGTGTTGGTCCGTTGTGTAATATCCACGGTTGCTTCCTCTGTGGTTGTCACCAGGCGTCTAAGATCGTGTGCAAGTGCTGTACCGGGGATACAAGAAACCCGTTGTGGAGCACTAGCACAGAGAGATCGCTTCCGATCAGTGTCGCTTGCGCGGATTTTGGCGACCCATCTGTGTACGGGCCGTACTCATGGCTCAGCCGAGGGAAATGCCGCAAAGAAAGTTGGGGGTCATGCGCAAAATTGCGCGTCATGGAGGGCAGGGTCGAATAAAGCCACGCGACAGAAACCTGTGCCTTAATTGCGGCGCTGGTACTTAAGTCCGCCAATGAGACATTGGCATGGATAACTCCGTCACCGGTGACATGGACATGTTGCACAGTGGGTATCCACGTGGGGTCCATCACGAAACTGGCCACGGCGGTGAGCCCGGCTTGTCGGCGACTTCTCCATGTAGGCGTTCGCCAATCATACTCCGGTACATGCTTCTTCTTCTATCTAAGAAAGCGCACAACCATGTTGTGGGGGAGGTTTTGCAGAGGCTCCCAGGTATCATCATTCGACCTGTAGTCGAACCAGCGCACCTTCGCACAGTAGATTTTACTTGTCTTGCGTAAGTGTAGGAGTTTGTCGATCAAGTACTCGTCGGCGGATGCCGGGGGTGGCTTGCGTTGGTCTCAACCATCTAGCAGGGCGCGAAGGACCGTGTCCGTTGTCACTGGAAGAGGAGCTCGGGCGACATGATCACTGCTGACGCTTTCTTTCTCCCTGTCAATGTCAATGACGAATGCGGATGCATCCGCATCCGCGTCCACGAACACGAAGGGTCCAATGGCCTTGCTTTGCAGCTTGTTTTGCCGACCGTGGTTGGTCGTGTGGACGTCGTCGCCGATCTTGACGTCCGCTTTGCGAGTTGCTACCAGGGGTTGTCAGAACACGTATTTTTGGCCACATACGGGCGAGAATACGGATGTGAAGTCGTTCCTCACAAAACCTAGCACTCCGGCGGGATCAAAGGTGCCCTCGACGTGTGACATGCGCCTCTTTCGCAATGCGACGCTCTTGATTTTGGACATGCGCTTTAGAAAATCCTTTAAACGTGACCAATCAACGATTCCAGGAGACGCCCAGCGGGCTTGGGGGACCCTCTCGAGAGGATCTTGAGATTTCTGAAACAACGGTTTGAGGAAAGCCGACGCCGCGCCAGACTTCGGCGTTCGCGGCAGGTCCATTGCAGACATGGCTCAAGAAGGTCTTCCGCGTTCACACGTGGTGGGCACTATCGCACAGGCCGGCAAATTGTTGCCTCGATAGTTCCTACGGCTCTGCGCCCTTAATGGCGCGAGAGTCTGGGAGGCACTGCCCACTTCGTCGGTGATCTGGTGGACAAATGAGAGAGCGCCAGAGCGTCTCTATTGAGAAAGGGCCCTTCAATAGATACCCCACTTGTCACCGGCACACGGACGGCGTGGAGGCTGGTCACGACACAACGAGTTGGTGCCGTCGGTATCCTTCACATTTTCAGGAATAGACTCATCAGGCGAGGGCTGCTCTGACGCATTGGGCAGCACATGACAGCAATGGGCTCTCCGACGCTCTTTCTGGCTCCCCATATCGTGGATCCGGGCCCATCGGCCATTCTAGCTGGCATCCCACTGGGGTGCGTGCCGACCCAAGAACTGGCCTCACGAACTGAGCGTCTTCTATTTCGCGCCTCGCACGAGTTCCCTCGTTTTTGGCACGTCTGGGAGGGGTCTCCCCCCGGCGTTGGAGCCGTGTCAGGTCGGTCGATCGGGGCCATATTGGACGGTCGTCACAATTGTCCAGCCCCGTTTTCCTGCCTGCAGACAGCAGGATTGAGAGAGTTAGTGCTAAATTTCAAATACTTTTCTGTAGGTGACTGCCCATACCCATCACCTCTACAGGTAGCCGAATCAAATGACACGGTGGCAATGACAGCCTTTGGGGCTGGGTAGCGGCTGTCGTCCCGCCCCCAGGCTGGTGCTTGCCCAGCGGGTGAAGTGGCACCAGAGGTGGAGTCAGAACGTATCTGAAATGGCATGTGAAATGACAAAAAGTCCAACGGCGATGACGGTGACGGCGGAGGGTGCGGAGGGGGCTCGCTGCGACAGTCGGCAGCCGCGGGGTGACCGATGGTTGATGGCTCCTGGGGCCATCTGAGTGGAATATAAGAGAAACAATGATCATAACTATGAACGGGGGGGTATGGGGAGTAGAGAAAGTGGGGGGCAGGGGGGGGGAAGAGGAAGGGGGGGTAGGGGCGGAGAGGAAGGGGGAAAGGTGCGGTTGGTCGACGACCCAAGCGGTAGTGCTCGGGCAGAAACAAGCAAGACGAAGACGGCAGGGTAGGACAGCTGCCCGGGGGCAGGGACCAGCGGGGCGCTCGAGGATAGCATGCGAAGGAAGATGGGGAGTGATGGCGGTAGGCAAGGGATAGAGGTGGGGAGGGGATAGATCCCTGACGCAGTGAGTGCCACGCAAGAAGCTGCAGGCGGCCGCAGACGGCTTCGTTGGACAACATCATGCTCTCTCGAAATCGAAGTGGCGCCCTTCGAGACAATCATCATCGCAGTTCGTCGGCCTATCATGTCCTGGATCATCCTGCAACAGGACAGATCTACCGGTTAAGCCAGTCACAGGTCGGATTCAGTAGACGTTGATCTGCTTGAGAGGCCCGCCCAAACGGCACCCAACCCTGAGCAAGCAGGAGGGGAGCTCTGACCTGGCCAAAATCGCACACGCCGTGACGCCCCCGTGCCGCCAATGTTGTGAAATGGGGGCTGTAAGCCGCGGCTTACAAACCTCATCTTACAAGAGCTGGTCGGACACCGAGCTGGCGTATGTGGCGCAGCGGGCTCCATGAATGGCCAGGAGAGGGTCAGGAGAAGGACGGGAGAGGGACGGGCGAGGGCCGGGAGAGGGACGGGTGACGAACGGGGGAGGGATGGGAGATGCGCGCGGGGCGAGCGGACCAGTGCGCAGGGGTGGCCGGGCCCAGGCGCGCGAGCGTCGTGGGTCTGCGCGCGGCTGGGCGTGAGGTGGTCGTGGGCCGGAGTGACCCTCGACGGGGGATAAGAGGCGGGCCAGTCGTGTCGGGAGGGACGACGACGTGGGTAGGAAGATAGAGCCTTTTATCTCACATGGTAGCTCCCTTGTGCGGTCTTCTTCTTCCTCGGTTGGTGTGCTCGGAGCACGCTGTGTTGGGACCCGTGGTGTCCCGGTCGGGCGGCTTCTCGTCTCCTCCCCTGCTCCTCCTTTGCCCCCCTTTTTCTCCTGTCTTCCTCGGGCGGCGTGCTGCTTGTGCGCTGCAGCGGTCGGGTGGCTTGCCCGCTGGTTTGCCCCTCGTCTGAGTCTTTTGCCCTGCTCTCCTCCTTCTCCGATCTTTGACATGGCCGCCCCCGCGGTGCCCCTGTCTACCATGCCGTCGCTCGACCTGACCGCTCCGGCGGCCACCTCCGCGGCGGCTGCGTGTTCCACCTCGGCGCCGGGGTCGGATGCGCCCCCGGTCAACCGCGTCCTCTTCTCGGAGGACGCTGTCGAGGCCGAGACGCTCTACGCGCAGACCGTTCGCCATGTGCAGGCGGACAACGCTGGTGGGGTTGCCCAGGCGGCAGCCTCCGAGGCCCGCCGCGCCTCGGCGCTTCGGGCGGCCATCAATGATCTCGAGGTTCTCTACGAGGCGGTGACTACGGCTGATGAGCGCACGCGGCGTCGGCTGACCCGTGCCGCTCTCGTGTGCCGTCGCCCGGTGCCCGCGTGGGCGCAGCCAGGCGGTCGGTACTGGCCTTTGGAGATGGCTGACGCCGACGTTCGCCGGGTGGAGCAACTCCTTGCGTTGGGCTGGTCGCCCGCCCCGGATACTCTGTCGGCTGTGGCGGCGCCGCTGTCTCCGTCCGCCGCTGCCACCGGTCCCTTCGTGGCGGCCGCCGCGGCACCTGTGCCCGGGGACTCTGCTGCCCCGGTGCTGCCCGGGGTGTCCGCCGTGCCTGCTACCTCCAGCTCCGCTCCTGTCTGTGCTTCTGTCCCGCTGTCGCCCCCGGGCTTTCCCGCCGTACCGCCGGCGGTCGACGCCTCTGGTGCTACCTGTGCCATCGGCAGTCTGGCTGCCGCTGGTGGCTCGCGCGGGAACGACGGCGGGGGCTGCGTTCCCGTCGGTGCAGCTGACGCTGGTGCCTCGGGCGCGGACGCCGGGAG
>ENA-ORXT01006078-ORXT01006078.1-marine-metagenome-genome-assembly--contig:-NODE-6078-length-11431-cov-11.559538_pt1 | contig 11431 bp, 11 predicted proteins | sample MGYA00237868_ERZ511482 | MGnify/ENA metagenome assembly ERZ511482 | reverse complement strand
CGTAAGGAAAATTTAGTGAAACATATAAGAAAAAGAACAATTCAGACGGGTAGATTATTTTTTTCGTCTTCCCTTAAACTAAAAAAACATAACTGATACCTTGATTATTTTTATAAAATAGCCTAATAAAGCATTGATTTTGGAGTGACACTCATTACCTTTGCCGTCAAACGAATGATACACATATTTCAAATTCTTAATTTAGTTTAATCTCAATCGTTCATTTTTATTTTCTATGGACTATTGATTGTAAACTATCGACTAAAAAATTATAACCATGGGATTATTTTCATTTCTCAAAAATGCAGGGGCTAAAGTTTTCAACAGAAAAAAAGAAGCACCAACACCAACACCAACAACCTCTGAAATAGATACGGAGGCATTATTGAATGAACAAAAAGCACAATCGCTCGAAACACTCGTCAATAGTATGCAACTCGATGTCAGCGACTTAGACATTACAGTAGATGGCGAAGTCGTCACGATTTACGGTAACGCACAGACACAAGCCGACAAAGAAAAATTAATCTTATTATTGGGTAATGTAGAAGACATCTCTGCCGTAGATGATTACGTAAACGTCCTCAATCCGGACGAAGCAGCAACAGACAGCTACGACCCAAATACTAATACCAACGAGCATACGAACTTCAATAAAGGCGGTTCGCAATTTCACACGGTCGTAAAGGGAGATACTTTGGGAAAAATCGCTAAATCTTACTACGGTAACGCAATGAAATACCCGACCATCTTTGAAGCCAATAAACCAATGCTTACCGACCCAGATAAAATCTATCCCGGTCAGGTCTTGCGTATACCGGCGATTGCGTAATTCGTTGTTCGTTTAATTCGTTATTCGTATATTCGTTAGTGTGTTGATTTGCCAAAGGCAAATCAAGTATGACGAATAACGAGTAACGAGTAAACGTTTTTCACTTATTTTTTGCCAATTATCGAATAATTCGTTATCTTTGCGCTCCCAAAAGGAATACTTTTGATATAGTGATTTTTGATTTTTTGATTTTTTTTTGCTTCGCAAAAATCTCAAAAACGACATAAAAAATTGATTTTCAATTTTTTATGAAAATCAAAACTCACAAAATATAAAATCTAAAATCACTAATTTTTAAAAATAGGGTTATGAAAAAGGATATACATCCGGAAAATTATAGAACAGTTATTTTCAGAGACATTTCTGCTGGAGAAGAATTTATCACGCGTTCTTGTGCGCCAAGTTCAGAAACGGCTACTTTTGAAGACGGCAACGAATATCCATTAGTAAAATTGGAGATTTCTTCTGCCTCTCACCCATTCTTCACTGGAAAAATGAAATTCGTAGATACCGCAGGACGTATCGACAAATTTAATAAGAAATTTACCAAGTTTGCAAAAGCAAATCCTACCAAGCAAGAGGAGGAAGAAGAAGGGCAAGAGCAACAACAAGAAACTCCCGCAGAGTAGGCATAATAAAAAATATTACGTATTTTTACGAAAAGCGTCGGCTAATAACCGACGCTTTTTTTATTTTTACGCCGTTATTTGGTAAATCAGGTAATTGGTGCATTAGGTAATCAGGTATTACTAATTTTGCTACGCAAAATTCCCCCAATTACCCAATCAACTAAATTTAATGGAAAATATTATTCTATTCGACGACGAGAAAAGGAAGCAATTATATCCTTTGACCATGACACGTCCAGTGTGCGAACTCCGCATAGGCATCCTCCGCATCCGCGAGAAGTGGGAATTGTGGTTCAATAACAAGATCTCACACATCACCGTGCCGCATTTGCAGGAAAAATTTCCGATGCGAATGCGTAAGCGCAACCTCATTATCAATGGCGGTATCTTGCCCACGCCTATGCTTTGCGAGGAAATCATTGAGATGGATGAGGACGATATTTTACTCAAAGGCGAGGTATTTATTGCAGCAAAAGTCAGCTCAGACAGCCTCGACATCCTTCAGCGCAACGCCGAATTGAGTGGTTTTCGGAAGATACAAAGCAAAGCCGATTTTATTAAAATCGAAAATTGTTGGGATATATTCAGCCGCAATGGCGAGGCGATTCAGAGTGATTTTGAAAAATTGACGCGCGACCGCGTTTCTGCGCCATTGAGTGATACTAATCGTTTTTTGAACCGAAAAAATATCTTCATCGAAGAAGGCGCGAAAGTCGAATTTGCCACGCTCAATGCCGAAACCGGACCTATTTATATTGGTAAAAACGCTGAAATCATGGAGGGCAGCATCGTTCGCGGACCGTTCGCGATGTGTGAAAATGCCGTTCTAAAAATTGGTGCGAAAATATACGGACCAACGACAATCGGACCATACTGCAAAGTCGGTGGCGAGGTCAACAATAGTGTCCTCACGGGCTATTCAAGCAAGGGACATGAAGGCTTTCTCGGCAATTCCGTCTTGGGCGAATGGTGCAATATCGGCGCAGATTCCAACACTTCCAACCTCAAAAACAACTATGCCGAAGTCCGCCTATGGAACTATAAATCAGAGAGTTTTGAAAAAACAGGCTTACAATTTTGTGGCTTAATCATGGGCGACCATTCCAAGTGCGGTATCAATACGATGTTCAATACCGGCACGGTCGTTGGCGTCTCCGCAAATGTCTATGGGGCAGACTATCCGCGTACTTTCATCCCCTCCTTTTCATGGGGTGGCGCGAGTGGCTTCACAACCTATCGCCTACCAAAAGCCTTTGAAGTAGCCGAGCGCGTGATGAAACGTAGAGGCAAAAAGTTGGATGAACGGGAACAGAAGGTTTTGGAGTTTGTTTTTGGGGAAAGTAAGGTGTATCGGAGATGGGAGTGATTTAATTCTAAAATTATCTAAAACTTATTTCAATCAAAAAATAAAATTCGATGACAAAAAATTTTAAAGTTGGCGATTTTGTAGTAGGCGATGGCTCTTTTGCCAAAATTCTTAAATTGGAAAGCTACCCTAATGACTGGGAATATAGTAATGGTTGGGTTGCAGAGGTGGAGTTAATATCCTCTAAGGAGATAAAACGATGGCCTCTTTACAGAATTCAAATTATTCAAACTACTGAAGAACATTTAATTAAGATGGGATTTAAAAAACCCGAACATCAAAAAAATGCACATGTACTTGCATATATGCTTGATGATATAATTATCTCGAAAACTGCAATTCATAACCTTGAAGATATAGCGGGTTACACTGTAGTAGATGAATTTGATTCAGGATTTTGTACGACAGATTTCCGTAAGTTAAATAAGGAAGACATCATAAAATACAAAGATGCTGATTTTATAGACATAAAAAAGTTCTATGCTGACTTTCATTGTGTAATGAATATCAATCGTTTATTTGACTACTTGAAAGAGGAAGGAAAGCCAATTGAAGAGGAAGAAAAGATGAGAATAAGCACTTTGAAATTTGATAATAAATGACATATTTAATTTGGTTTGCTTGCAAACAATAAAAATCGTAAATTGGCTGATAATGATAAACAAAGTCACCATACAAAATTACAAATCTATAAAGAATCTATCCATTGACTTGGGTGGTATCAATGTATTTATTGGTGCAAATGGTTCTGGGAAAAGCAATATTTTGGAAGCAATTGCCATCGGTGCAGCGGCGGCGAATCGGAAATTGGATAATGAATTTTTAGCATTAAGAGGCATTCGAATATCTGATCCCAGATTGATGAGAAATGCTTTTGATGTAGATGATACTGATAAACCAATTAAAATAGGCTTCAAAAACGGGATATATGATAGAGAATTTAAAATAATAAATGATAATAAAAGTTACTCTAAGTGGTTAGTTGAGATGCCCAACAATTCAACTGTTATAGACGAAATTATAAATTTAACTTATGACAATATTGAGACCGAAGAACAGTTGAGGGAAAGTATGAAAACAATGGTGGAGGATATAAAAGAACTCATAAATGAAAAATCGCATTCTAAAAACTCCCACCCAATCGCAAAAGCCCTCAAAAATTTCATGATATACTCCCCCGAAAATAACGAACTCCGCAAATTTGAAACGGAATCTCAAATCGAACCACTTGGTATTTACGGACAGGGTTTGTTTAAACTCATTCAATCAATGGATGAAAACGAACGCCACGAATTAAAATCAAATTTAGAGATAATAGATTGGTTTGAAGATTTTTATGTAAACGAAAATCCATCAACCAACGAAAAAAGAATCCAACTCAAAGACAGATATATAGACGATAAAATTTCTTTTTTCGACCAAAGAAATGCCAACGAAGGGTTTTTATTTTTAATGTTTTATTTGTCATTATTAATCAGTAAACACACCCCGAAAATATTTGGAATTGACAATGTTGACAATGCGCTCAATCCCAAATTATGCAAAGATGTATTAAAAGCCTTTGTGAAATTATCCGAAAAATACGACAAACAAGTCTTGCTCACCACGCATAATCCTGCCGTATTAGATGGCATGAACCTCAGCGACCCCAAGCAAAGATTATACGTCGTATTTCGGAATTTGGAAGGCATGACAAAAATCAAAAGAATCGACGAAAAATCCTTTGATGCTTCGGGAAATGTCCGGCTATCAGAGGCTTTTGCCAGAGGGTATATTGGCGGACTCAATGAAAGTTTGGTAACATGGTGACAATTGGTTTGATAAGCGAGGGGATGACTGACCACATCGTGATAAAACACGTCATTAGTGGATATTTGGACAATGCCGATGTATATGTCACTGAACTTCAGCCGAGAATAGACCCGGAAAATTCCGACATAGCGATTGATGCCGGAAATTGGGATCAAGTTTTCAAGTATTGTAAAAATAGCGATTTTGAGGACGGATTAAAATCAAACCCATCTCTACACATCATCATACATTTAGATTCGGACGTTTTCAGAACAAAAGAAGTTCCTGAAAAGTATCGGTTTGAGTTCAATCGTAAGGATGGAACTATCCTTACAACAGAAGAAATTATCAGCGAAATTATTGCTTTGTTAATTAAAGAAATTGGTCAGAAAATCTACGACAAATACGCCGACAGGATACTATTTGCCATTGCCGTAGATGCAACCGAATGTTGGCTACTCCCATTTTACGAAACGGGTAAAGCAAGAAGTAAAGAAGTCAATTGTTTGAAGACACTCAACAGAAAAATATCGGCTAAATTCCCTTTTACCATTGATAGAAAGAAACCCAAATACTACTTAAAAGTAGCCAAGCCACTTCTAAAGCACAAAAATTTCATCAAATTATACCAACACAATCCAAGCCTACATCTTTTTTGCGAACAACTCAATGAATTGCCCGGCAATGACGAAGAATAACCTTATAACTCCCTGATTAACAACTATAACACTACAAAACCCCAACACCACAACACTACAAAACCACTATGAAAGTCCGCCAAGTCATCCCTCCAATCATCTTCTTTTTCCTCCTGTTAATTTACGGGCTGTTCATCCATCCGCAATGCTTTGGAATAGAAGGGCGCACCACCTATCAAAACATGCTGCCCATCGAAGTTTTGATACTCTTGGCGATATGTTTTAGTGCGGTTCATTTATTTTGGTTGGGATTCGATTGGAAGACGATAGAGGTGCATGTCACCAAAAAAGTCGGTGAATCTGTGCCTGTTGTGCTGATACTTTTTGCGATTGGCGTGTTGATTGGGAGTTGGATAGTCAGTGGGACGATACCGATGTTGATATATCACGGCATCTCGGTGGTCAATGCCGACTGGATATACATATTTTCGTTTTTAATCTGCATAATATTCTCACTACTAACGGGTACGTCGTGGGGTTCGGCAGGTACGATAGGGGTGGTGATGATGGGTATTGCGCAAGTCTATGACGCAAATTTGGCAATAACCGCAGGCGCAATCGTTGGCGGTAGTTTCTTTGGTGATAAAATGTCGCCCCTCTCCGACACCACCAACATCGCCTCGCTCGCTACGGGCGTGGATGTCATGTCGCACATCCGCTCGATGATGTACACCACCGTTCCTTCGGCTATCATTGCCGGGGCGATTTACTTCTTTCTTTCCCCTGCCTTTTCTGCCGAAGCCGCCACAAAAATCACCGACCTTAGCGCAGTCGAACTCACCCTCTCGGAACTCGACCAGATATTTAATTTTAATGTCTTACTCCTTCTCCCTCTCGCGATTGTGGTTTGGGGCAGCATCAAGCGCAAGCCCATTTTTCTCACCTTACTCGGTAGTGCGTGGGTGGCGATGGTCTTGGCTTTCATCTTTCAGCCCTTTAGTTTCAACGATATTTTCAACAGCTTCAACAAAGGTTTTTCCGTAGAAATGGCGGGCAATCTCGACCTCAAATCCAACGTCATTCAAATCCTCAATCGTGGCGGATTGTACAACCTAATCGACGGTATTGTGATTTCTTTGCTTATCTTTGCCTTCATTGGTACGCTCGAAGTCACCAATGCTATCGACGTATCTATCCGCGCCCTGATGGACAAGTTGCAAAAACAATCGCACACGATAGCTGCCGCCCTGACCGCTACGCTTTTTACCAATCTCATGGCATCAAACCAATACGCCACGAGCTTTATTATTGGCGAAGCCTTTAACAAAAAATTTGACAAAATGGGCATACCTCGCCGCGTCCTCAGCCGCTCCATTGAAGATGCCGGGACGATGATGGAAAACCTCGCAGTTTGGACACCTTCGGGCGTGTTTATGATGGGCGCATTGGGTGTGAGTGCTTTGGAATATGCGCCATTTCAGTTTTTGTCGTGGATAAATATCGTGATAGCGTACTTTTTTGCCTTCACGGGCATCGCTTGTTTTTATAAGAAGTAGCGCGACACTTCCAGTTCGCGTAGCCGTAGCGCGGTGCTTCCAGCCCGCGTCGCGTTAGTTTTTTGGGTTCTTTGACAAATTCAGTGAAGTGAAGAATAATTTGGGCGTGTCCCCCTCCTTACCAGTCGGGGGTCGGGCTATCCGGCACTCTCTCCATTCCGCTATCGCTCCATTTCGTTCAAACAACACCTCCTATCCCTCACGCAAAAAAAACGAGCAATCACTGGATTTGTCAAATATTCGTTTTTTTATATAAAAGGCGCGAACTGGAAGTATCGCGCTACGTTAACATGAAACAACCATTTTGGAAACATATCGCCAGTTATCTCTACGAATTTCGCATCGAAGCCGTTGAGGGTCAGCACAATCCGTATTTGGAAGTGGTGTATTCGCGTGGTCGGTACAGGCTTGATACCGAGAATGCGATTTATTCTTATGAAGACCTTTATACCAATTTTTATTATAGTTTTCGACAAATAAAATTGCACAAACAGGACATCAAAAACGTCTTGATTTTGGGCTTGGGCTTGGGGAGTATTCCCCTAATGTTGGAGCGAGATTATAAGCGAAAATATCATTACACTGCTATCGAAATAGACGAAGAAGTATTATATTTGGCGAATAAATACGCCCTTCACGAACTCCAATCGCCCATCGAAGTCCTATGTGCAGATGCGCGTCTTTTTGTTGAAACCTGTACCGAAAAATACGACCTTGTTTGTATGGATATTTTTCTGGATGATGTCATTCCAAGCGAATTTGAACAAACGGATTTCCTCGAAAACCTGAAAACATTAATCGCCCCAAATGGCTTACTGCTATATAATCGCCTCTTTAATACGCACGAAGATAAAGCGGTAACAGCACATTTTTACGAAGCTATTTTTAGCAAAACATTTCCCGATGCCACCTTTTTAAACGTGGATGGAAATTGGGTGCTTTTAAATCGAAAAATATAACGTAAGTGAAAGAAATACATGTTTATATTTTTTTTATTTAAAACAAATTAAATTTACATATAAAAAATCGTGTTCTATTTTCACACATAAAAAAATCCCCCCTGTTTGTTCAATCCGCTTAATCTGTGTTCTGTTCACACACAAAATATGAAACTCAACATACTCGCCATTGCAGTCCACCCCGACGATGTAGAACTCTCCTGTGCCGGTACGCTTTTGAAGCACATTGACATGGGCAAAAAAGTCGGCATCCTTGACCTTACACGCGGCGAACTTGGCTCGCGCGGCACCGCCGAAACACGCGATGTAGAAGCTGCAGACTCTACAAAAATCTTGGGCGTACATGTTCGTGAAAACGTCCGTATGGCAGACGGATTTTTCACACATACGGAAGAAAATCTACGCAGAATCATCGCCATACTCCGCAAATACCAACCCGACATCGTACTCGCCAACGCCCTCAACGACCGCCACCCCGACCACGGACGCGCCGCCAAATTGACTGCCGACGCCTGTTTTCTTTCGGGTTTGGTACGAATCGAAACCGAATTGGACGGCAAAATTCAGGACAAATGGCGACCAAAAGCCTTGTATCATTATATTCAAGATTATTATCGAAAACCGGATTTTGTGATAGATATCACGTCGTATATGGAACAAAAAACGAAGGCGATTATGGCGTTCAAAACACAGTTTTTCGACCCTGAATCGAAAGAACCGGAAACGCCAATTTCAAGCAAAGCCTTCCTCGATTTTCTCTCTGCGCGAGCGCAAGAAATGGGCAGACCTGCCGGTTTTCTCTATGCCGAAGGTTTTGAAGTGGTGCGTATTCCGGGTGTGAATGATTTATTTGATTTAACGTAGCGCGGCACTTCCAGTCCGCATGTCGTAGAACGGTGCTTCCAGCCCGTTCCACGTTAGTTTTGTCCATATATACACGAGAAACGAGCTGGAAGCATCGTTCTACGTGTCGCGGACTGGAAGTACCGCGTTACGATTTTCCTATGAAAAATATTCAACAAAATTTCTTTAAAGATTTGGTCGTAATTGAGTTGGCGAGTGTACTGGCAGGACCATCCGTAGGGATGTTTTTCGCAGAATTGGGCGCACGGGTGATTAAAGTTGAAAACAAAAAAACAGGCGGCGATGTAACTCGTAAATGGAAATTGCCGAATGAAAATCCGGACAGCGAATTTTCGGCGTATTATCATTGTGTCAATTGGCAGAAAGAGGTGCAAATGCTGGATTTGAGTGAGGCGGATGACTGCACACAAGCACAGGCACTTGTACGTGAGGCAGATGTAGTGGTGAGCAATTATAGACCCGGCGCAGCGGAAAAATTGGGCATGGATTACGCGACACTTAAAGCATTGAATGGCAAGCTAATATACGCCCAACTGAATGCTTATGCCGAAGGCGATACAACGCCCGCTTTTGATATTGTGCTGCAAGCCGAAGCCGGTTTTTTGTATATGACGGGCGAGCCTGACCGTGCGCCCGTGCGGATGCCCGTAGCGATGATTGACTTGATGGCAGCGCACCAATTGAAGGAGGGCGTTTTGTTGGCATTGATGCACCGTATGCGGACGGGTGAAGGTAGTTATGTATCGGCGAGTTTGTTTGAGGCGGCAGTGGCTTCGCTGGCAAATCAGGCGACAAATTGGCTGATGGCGAGCAATATTCCGCAACGCATGGGTACGCAGCATCCGAATATTGCTCCTTACGGTGATTTATTCGTTTGTAAGGATGGCAAACCGATTGTACTTGCTATTGGAAATGATAAGCAATTTTCGGAATTGTGTAAACATTTAAATTGTATAGAAATTGCTGATGATGAACGTTTTAAAACGAATGCCCAACGCGTTGTTCATCGCAAATTACTCATCGACATTCTCACGCCTATTTTCCAGAAAAACAATTCTAATGACATTTTAAAAATATTAAAAAATAATAATATTCCCGCCGCAGGCGTTAATAATATGCAGGAAGTATTTGAGTTGCCGCTTGCGCAGAATATGGTTTTGAAAGAGACATTACCAGACGGTACAATCAGCAAACGAGTACGAACAACTGTATTTACGGTGAATGACGAACGTGAGGAATAGAGCACGGATTTGGCAAATTAAATGGATTAGGAGATGTAAAAACAATAAACATCACATCCTGACTTGTTATTTTTCCTTTATACTTCACCAAATTCTCCTTAAATAACCCGTTATTCGCGTCAAATTTGGCTCGTCTAAATAAAAAATAACGATGCGAAGAATGTAAATTTATTTAATTCCTGATACTAAACGGATTTCGCGGATTTTTTTAGGAAAAAAGTAGTAATTTCGCCCTCCTTCGTGGTTGGTGTTGCGGGTGATTCATTCCCCGAAACGAGTGTGGGATTTGGCAACATTCGTTCGTTCGTTCAAAATTCATTATTTACATGAAAAACCGTTATAGAAGTCTGTTTTCGTCGCGTAATGGAAATACGAGGTTGTTTTCTGTTACTCGGATTTTGTTTTATGGTTTGTTGTTGTATGTGTTGTTGTTTTTTGGCTGGTGGTCTAATTTACAGTACTCTCAAATGAGTCAATTGGATGCAGCAAAAAAGGAAATTTTTCAATATGAAATTGAGATGACGTGTGATAGTGCGCAAATTGCTAATTTGGTAAATACGATTGAATATCAGGCAATTGGTAAAAATACAAAGCGCCGAAAGTTTGTTATCATGGTGGGTGCGGCGGTGTTGTTTATGACGATAATGACGGGTTTTTGGTATATTGAGGGAGGCTTTCGCAGAGAGGTGGCTTTGGCAAATCAGCAGCGCAATTTTTTGTTGTCGATTACGCATGAATTGAAGTCGCCAATAGCTTCTGTACGTTTGATTTTGGAGACTTTTCGGAAGCATGAATTGAGTCGGGAAAAGACGGTGCAGTTTGCTGGTAGAAGCCTCAAGGAGTTGGAACGTCTCAATCAATTGGTAAATAATATTTTGCTTGCCGCAAAGGTAGAAAATACGAATCCTTGGTATGAAGAACGGTTGGAAATGAATAAGCTAGTAGATGGTGTTTTGGAGCAGGTGCGCTCCAAATTTCCGAATGTTCGCTTTTCTTCGCGCTTTGATGGCGATGCCAATTATGTAATGGCGGATCGTACCGCAATAGCAACGATTGCTTTTAATTTGATAGAAAATGCAGTGAAGTATTCTTCGTCCGGAAATACTGAAATTCAGACGATTGTACGTCAAAAGAAGGGTCGGATATTCTTCAAAGTAGCTGATAATGGTATCGGTATACCCGATGAAGATAAAGGCAGGATTTTTGATAAGTTTTACCGTGTAGGTAGCGAAAATACCCGAAAAACGAAAGGTACAGGTTTGGGCTTGTATATTGTTAAACAAATTGTAAAAACACATAACGGCAGTATTGTCGTGCGTAATAATTCGCCGCAAGGTAGCGTCTTTGAAGTGACACTGCCTGCAGCCAATGGTTAAATGATGTAATGCTTAAATACTAAGTGAAAGAAAATAAATGTATATTCTTCGCGTCGTTATTTTTTATTTAGACGAACCAAATTTGACGCGAATACTCACTGTATTTAAGGAGAATTTGGTGAAGTATAAAGGAAAAAGAACAAGTCGAGAATATACATTTATTTTGTTCCTGATACTTA
>ENA-ORXT01006077-ORXT01006077.1-marine-metagenome-genome-assembly--contig:-NODE-6077-length-11433-cov-3.998327_pt1 | contig 11433 bp, 7 predicted proteins | sample MGYA00237868_ERZ511482 | MGnify/ENA metagenome assembly ERZ511482 | reverse complement strand
ATTATCTATACTAGACGTTGACAAGCAGCCAGCAAACTATCAAACAATTTTGTCAGGATACATTAGTAACGAAAGAACAATAAAAGGTTCATTTTGTTGCTAAAAAACATTTCCATAAAGCCTTATAAGCTCAAAATGACAAATCATCTTTTGAACGTTGTTTAATGTAAAAGATACGAAGGAAAAATAAAATGTACACTTTGGCTTTGAAAACCCTTTCCTTACATGGGTTTTCAAAAAGTAATGGTCCAATTTATTTTTGCTTCTTCACAAATGATAAAGGGATTGATAGTTATAGCATGAAATACCTATCAGTTCTGTAGGAACTACAACTAGCAGATATGGCAATAATAGAACGACTGATTATAAGTTATAGGACGATTAAATATTCCTATAATATGATAACACAAGACAAATTTAGCTAATATTAAGAGGATTAGCCATATTTAAAAGGAAGAATTTTAGAATCTTTAACGGTTGAGAGCGTCATTAATGTTTTCAGTCGCTCAATTTCTTCAATTTGAGAGAGCGTTTTAAATAATAATTGCTCATAAATAGGAATGTCTTTACAAACAATTTTTATTAGAAAATCTGCCTCTCCAGTGATAATGTAACATTCCGTAATTTCTTCAATTGCTTTAATTTTTTCTAAGAAATTGTTAAGTGCATTATCTTTTTGCCATGCTAAAGAAACCAATACAAAAGTTTTGACATTCAAACCAATAGATGCAGGAGAGACTTGAGCATGATAACTTTCAATAATGCCAGAATTTTCCAATTTCTTTACACGCTCTAATGTAGGGGCAGGGGATAAACCAATTTGTTTAGATAAATCTAAATTCGTGATTTTACTATTTTTTTGGAGTATTTTTAATATTTTAAGGTCTATTTTATCTAATTTATCTGCCATGGCAAAATTTGTTTAGCGGATTCGAAGTCTATGATTTTAAAATGGAGCGCAAGATATTGAAAAAAAAGTAATTAGCAAATAAAAATTGGTTTTTACTTAATTTTTTTCACTTTTTTAGCAAAATAAAAAAGAGAATAATAACATTATTTGGATAAAATGTTAATTATAAAATATTAAATAGATAAATACTAAAGAAAATTTATAGTTTTAGTAAATTATCAGTACTCATAATATTGTCTTAAAAGCTAATATTAGTCAAATTTAAAAGAGTATATACATTGACTTTGTTATATAATCGTCGTAAATTGTAGTAACAAATATATATTTCTTCACCCATGTTAATCCAAAACCCATGATTATTTTAAGCTTTTTAACAGTAATGTTATGCTTCTTCGGCTATGATTTAGTGAAAGAAGCACAACCAAAGGCAAGATAAATTGCCGTCATCCATATCCAAAAATTAAAGAACTTAAGGCTTCACCAAGTGGTGAAGCCTTTTTTTTTTATGTAGATAAAAAATAAAATGTTCATTTTATTTAGTACGAATACGCTAATTTTACATTTTGAGCTGGACTTTAGCCATTAGACTTGTCCTCCTTTAAAAATACTTATATGAAATAGCTATTTTTAAAGGAGGACAAGTCTATTGGTCTTTAGTCTTTAGTGCCAGCCTACCGCATATAAACCCTCTAAATAAAAACATTGTAAGATTGTCAAATACTCCTTCCAATTATTGGTATTTATTACGAATGCGCTTTTTGAAAAATAAAGGTGCGAAATGGCCTATACGTGCTTTACTCTTCTTATTTGTTATTGCTCTTTTAGGAGACTTCTTTGCAGGAAATATTCCTGTATATTGTAAAATAAATGGACAACATTATTTTCCAGTTTTCAAAAAATATGCAGTAGATGTAGGGCTAACTAAATGGAGTTCCCCTTTTCAAAATATAGACTGGCGAACACTGGATTATGAAGAGGTCGTATACCCACTAATACCTTATTCGGCAACAACGATGGATGCGAAGAATCGGCCTTTTAAAAGCCCTTTTGATAAACAAGAAGTGGCTTCTACTAAATTTACGCATTGGCTAGGTACTGATAAATTAGGTCGAGATGTGGCAGCAGCTATGTTTACTGGCCTACGAACTGCTTTGAAGGTTGGTTTATTATCTATGTTACTAGCGAGTATTATTGGTCTTAGTTTGGGAGGTTTAGCAGGTTATTTTGGAGATGATGGTTTGGAAATTTCTATGGGAAGCGTCTTATTAAATACTATTGCGCTTTTACTAAGTATTCATTTCGCATTTTTAGCTAGAACTTATGTGCTTACGGAAGGTATATTTATAGTGGAAATAGGAAAAAGTATCGGTATTATTTTGTTAATTTTTGGAAGTTTTAACTTTTTTGCAAAATGGCTAGAACGTCTACCTTTCTTTTCAAAACTAATTACAGTCCCTATTGATATTATCGTGATGCGAATCGTAGAAGTAATGAGTTCTATTCCTGGTCTGTTATTAATATTAGCAGTTGCGATGATAGTTCCTACGCCCTCAATTTTTACGATTATTTTAATAATAGGCGTATTAGGTTGGCCGAATATTGCGCGCTTTGTACGGGCAGAATTGCTTAAAATTCGAAATTTAGAATATATTCAAGCTGCTAAAGCGATGGGCTTTAGTCATCAACGCATCCTATTTCGTCATGCGTTACCTAATGCTTTAGGACCTGTTTTGATAACGATTGCTTTTGGGATTTCTAGTGCTATACTAGCAGAGGCTACTCTATCTTTTCTCGGTATCGGAGTGGGTACAGAAGTGACATGGGGTTCTTTATTAAGGCTTGCAAGGCAGCAGCGAGAGGCATGGTGGCTGGCTGTGTTTCCTGGGTTGGCAATCTTTGCGGTTGTCTTAATATTTAATCTAATAGGGGAGGGGCTGAAGGAAGCTATTGATTCGAGAGAGTGATAAACTTGGACTTTAGCTAAAGACCATAAAGACTTAGTCACATTTTGATAAACCTACCTGTTCGATAAATAGATTCTCCTTGTAAAGTAATTATATATAATCCCGAAGGCAAGTGACTAAGTTCTTTTTGAATGCGTGTTTGTTGACTTACAGCTACTTTGAAATTGGCAACAGTTTGACCAGTCTTATCAAAAATAGAAACGGTTATTAATTGATTGGAGCCACTATTGTTAAATGCTACATTTAATACATTCCTAACAGGATTTGGAAAGATAGACAGATTAGCATCTGTAAGTTCTATACCTGAAATAGAAGAAAGGGTATTATCTGGTGTTTTTAGGATACCTTCCAGTGAATAAGATAAAATAGACCGAGCAAAGGTGCCGACCACTAAAGTATTCAATGTTGTATTCCATGTTAAATCATAAGCTGCTATAATAGGCATATTCGTACCTAAACGCTCCCATTCTAAGCCGCCATTGAGCGTGCCATAAACGCCTCCATCTGTTGCTACAAATAAAATTTGATCATTGCTACCCTGCATTACAGCTAAAGCATTAACGGCTAAATTAGGGAGGTCGCCTGCAATGTTAACCCAAGTATTTCCTGCATCATCTGATTTGAAAATATGAGGTGTAAAATCATTATCCCTATATCCAGAGTAAGTAACAAAAACGCTTGCTTCTTTATCAGGCGAAGCCACTACATCAGTAACAGAACGTTCGGGTAAAGAACGATGAATTGCTTCCCAAGTTAGCCCTTGGTCCAGAGAACGCCATACATTGGCATCCATTGTTCCTGCATATATTTTATCTCGATTGATAGGAGATTGACTAATCGTAGAAATACTTTGAGGACGTTCATATATGAGGCCATCCGTCAAATCCTCGCTAATGGGAGTCCAATAAGGAACAGGGCTACCTTCACTTTTGTAGATTCGGTGTGTACCCAAAAATAAAGTGTTGGGATCATGAGGACTCATAATATAAGGCATATCCCAACCAACTCTATCCCTAAAATTGATACCCTGAGTAGCCCAATTCCAAGATTTTCCTCCGTCTAAGGTTATTTCTAATGCCCCTCTTTGTTTTTCTGTATAGAAAATCAATGGGTCTATTGGGTGAAAAGTAGCTTGAAAGCCATCTGCTCCACGAATTCTATTCCATTTGTTAATAGTATTCGCACTTCCACCTGCGGTGCCGTTATCTTGAAATCCCCCATAGGAGTAATCGGGTTGATGTGGATTAAAGGCGACTCGATAGGCTTGGCTGGTCGGAATGTTTTCAATGTCTTTCCAGTTGATTCCCTCATTGTCAGATTCATAAAGTCCACCATCCGTTGCTAATAACATTTTTCCAGAAGGATGATACACTACATCATGGTGATCTACATGTGGGAAAATCGTTGCATCTTTAGTTAAGTGTTCCCAAGTTAAACCACCGTCTTTGGTACGAGAGGAAACAACCCCCAAAATAACTATATCTTCCTTATCTAAAGGATTAACTCGGAGTTGACCAAAGAACCATCCGAACCCTTGTAAATCAAAAAATATGGTACTGTCTACAGGTACCGTAGCCCATGTATTTCCTTTGTCAAAAGAGCGATAGACCCCTTGTAAATTATGTAAAGTATCTATGTAAATTGCGAATAGTGCATCTTGGGAAGCGGCCAAGCCTATCCTGCTTTGCGCATCTTGCGGCAATATATGTGTGAGCTGTTGCCAAGATTGTCCATTATCTTTACTTCGGTGTATTTTTGCTCCAAGACCATAAGTTTTAGATCGTTTACTATTACGCATTCTATCCCAACCTGCTGCGTAAATTATACTTGGTTCGCTTATATCAAAAAGTAAGTCTATTACTCCAGTTTCTTCTCCTAAAAATAGTATTTGTTGCCAAGTGCTTCCTCCGTCTATCGTTTTATAGACTCCCCTATTTTGATTAGGCTCAAAGGGTAGGCCCATAGCAGCTACATACAAAATATTATTATTTTGAGGATGTACCAAAATCTTAGAAATAATTCTAGTTTCCGTTAAACCCAAATGAGTCCAAGTTTCGCCTGCATCGGTGCTTTTATATAGTCCATTTCCTATAAACGGAAAACCAGAAACATTTGGGTCACCCGTTCCTACATACACCGTATTTGGATTTTGTGGATCAAAGACAATATCACCAATGGCTAAGAATAATTGTTTGTCAAAGACAGGTTTCCAATTTGCACCTCCGTCCGTAGTTTTAAAGACTCCACCAGAGGAAAAACCTGCTAAAATTATAGCTGTATTTTCAGGATGGTAGGCAACTGTATTTATCCGAGCGCCCAAATTTCCAGGCCCTTCCGTAGTCCATTCTCGGTCAAAATTTTCAAACTTATTTCTTGATTCGGCAGTTTCTTTTACCTCTTGTAATGCATTGGTATAGGCTTTTAAATCAAATGTAGTATTGGGGAAAGCGCGCTCTAAAAACAATTCATCGGTAGGTGCGTGTTTTTCTTCTAGGCGAGTAGGCTGACTTGGAGGCAATTCTTGGGCATAGTGAAACCAATAGCTTAAAAAGCAAAGACTAAGTACTAAGCTGCCTAAGAAATGCCTTATGTTCATATATATTGTCTTTCGTTTATAAGTTCAATTGATAGAATGAGTAAATTAGAAAATAAAGAAATGAGTAAATGAAGGCTTAGTGCCGCCTATTTACTCATTTCTTTATTTTCTAGTTTACTCATTCTTCCCTCTATCCATACACTTCTTTTCTACTAGATTTCAAGGTGTTCATTAATAAAGAAGTAATCGTCATCGGTCCAACACCTCCTGGAACGGGCGTAATATAGCTACATTTCGGTGCAACAGCATCATAATCCACGTCGCCTACTAGTCTATATCCTCTTTTTCTAGAAGGGTCATCGACTCGATTAATTCCTACATCAATTACAACTACCCCTTCTTTGACCATATCTGCGGTCACATAATTGGGTATACCAATAGCCGCAATTAAAATATCTGCCTGTTTAGTTTCTGTTTCTATATTTTTAGTACGACTATGTGTAAGTGTTACGGTACAATTTCCAACCTTTGCTTTTCTGGAAAGCAAAATACTCATTGGTGTTCCTACAATATTACTTCTTCCCAAAATGACACACCGCTTACCTGAAGTTTCTATATCATACCGCTCCAACATTTGCATAATCCCAAATGGGGTAGCAGGTAGATAGCAGGGAAGCCCTTGTGCCATTCTCCCAAAATTAATCGGATGAAAACCATCTACATCTTTTTCTGGTGCAACGGCTAAGGTGACACTTTCCTCATTAATATGTTTCGGTAAAGGCAATTGAACGATAAATCCATCTATATCTTCATCCCTGTTTAATTCTTCTACAATAGCCAATAACTCCTCCTCCGTAGTAGAAGCATCCTTTTGGATTAAAGTAGATTTGAAGCCTACAAATTCACAGGCTTTTACTTTATTGCGCACATATACTTGACTAGCAGGATCTGCTCCAATTAAGACCGCCGCTAAATGGGGTGTTTTTCCATTAGCTGCCTTTATTTTTACCACTTCAGCAGCTATTTCATCTTTTATAGTAGCTGCTAATTGTTTACCGTCTATTTTTTCCATACATATTTTTTTAAGAGGTCAGAAGTCAGACCGTCCCGCAAAAATCGGGACTGTCAGAAGTGAGATGTATGACGTGTTCTTAGACGTAAATTAGATTTTTTTATAAAACACGTTTTAATTTTCCTTCGTTACTAAGATGGTTTAAATCTAGCTTACGTCTAAGAACACGTCATAAATCTCACTTCTGACAGTCCCGATTTTTGCGGGACGGTCTGACTTCTGACTTCTTTTTCAACGCACCTCGATTAATTTTTCTTTTTGTTCGACAAAATAACCGAATGCTTCCAAAGATAGTTTATTTTCTAATAATAGCTTTTTAAAAGCGGGAATTTTTTCTTCTGCTACGGCGACCAATAATCCACCACTAGTTTGGGGATCACATAAGATATGCTTTTGATACTCCGTAAGTTTACTAATCTTATGCCCATAGCTTTCCCAATTCCTGTTCGTACCGCCAGGTACACAAGCTTCAGACAAATAGTAATCAATAACGGTTTTATCCAATAAAGGAACTTTATCTGCTAGCACAACAGCCGTTTTATTACTCGCTGCACACATTTCAGAAAGATGCCCTAATAGACCAAAACCTGTTACATCTGTCATAGCTTCAATGTAAGACTGTTGGGCAAATATTTCTCCAATTTTGTTGAGCTGGACCATACTGTTCCTAGCAATACTAGCATCTTGTGGTCTTAACTTCTTTTTCTTTTGAGCGGTGGAGAGTATACCTACGCCTATGGGTTTGGTTAAAAATAGTTGAGAACCAACTTTCGCACCCCCGTTTTTCTTTAAATGTTTGATAGGAACTCTTCCTGTTACTGCCAAACCAAAGATAGGTTCTGGACTATCAATACTATGTCCTCCTGCTAGTGGGATTCCCGCAGCAGCACAAGCTCTGCGTCCACCTTCAATCACTTGATTCGCAACTTCCGCAGGGATAGTATTAATGGGCCAGCCGAGTATAGCGATGGCCATTAGTGGTGTACCACCCATTGCGTAAATGTCGCTAATTGCATTGACAGCGGCAATCTGTCCAAAATCTTCTGGATCATCTACTATGGGCATGAAAAAATCCGTAGTACTAATTAAAGCAGTGCCATCTCCTAAGTCCATTGCAGCGGCATCATCTCGGTCTTCATTGCCAACTAGTAGTGTGGGGAAATTTCTATCAATACCATTTTTCTTTAAAATAGAATCGAGTACTTTCGGTGATATTTTACAACCACAACCAGCCCCATGACTATAAGCCGTTAATTTGTATTCCATGTTTTATTAATCAGTTTTTGAGCGATTTGTTTAGGATCAAGTTTACTAAATTGTAATTTGTGAATAGTAGGTGCTGTATTTTTATTCAACATATATTGATAAGATTTATCGTAATACTGCAAGGCTATTCGGGCAGCGGCAGCCACTTCTTTTTGCTCTAGTAAATCTATCGCTTCCTGATACCGTTTACCGCCCAATCGTTTCTTGATTTTATGAAAACCTGTTTTTAAAGCCGCTATATCCCCTACGGTGTACTCTTTGATTAGAAAGGCTAACCGTTCTTTGTCGGGCAGTTCTATATTAACTAAGGGGGCAGCTTTCATCTGAGCCCAAAATGGATTGGGTAGAAAAATTTTACCAATACCTTTGCTTTCGTTTTCTATCCATATTCTTTTATTTTTATCTAAACCACGAATATGCTCATATAAATTATTTTCAAATTGCTCGGTAGAGGGTTGTTCAGATTGGCCAATATCTCCAAATGCAGAGCCTTTGTGGTTTGCAAGTCCTTCTAAGTCAATTATTTGCTCGCCTTGCTCTGCCAGTGCTTTTAATATTTTAGTTTTACCACAACCCGTTTTACCTCCTAATACTATTAGTTGGGGTAGGGGGTTAGTTAAGTTTTCCAATACCTGCGTGCGGTAAGCCTTATAGCCTCCTTGTAAACTGGTTACTTGATACCCTGCCATACCTAGTAGCCAGGCAATACTGCCACTCCGTTTTCCTCCTCGCCAACAATGTACACTTACGGCGGTCGTTTCCGTATGGCTCTTTACTTGTTCAATAATGGACCGAAGTTTAGGACCCACCAGTTCTAATCCTTTCAAAAGAGCTTCTTGCGGATTTTTTTGCTTATAAATTGTTCCTACTACGGCTCGTTCTTCGTCAGAAAATATAGGTAAATTAACAGCAGTAGGGATATGCCCTTTCTGATACTCTGACGGGGTTCTGACATCAAAGAGTGGCGAGCTTTTGTGATTTGTCCAATATTGTTGTATGTTGATGTTCTGTACCAATTTTGATTATTAATTATTCATTGAGTATTTACTTAACCACAAGCAAAATTAAATAAAATATGTTAACAGGGATTTTGGTAGCTATATTGGGAATTGGATTGATTTTATCTGCCCGTTCTATTACGACCCTGATTCACGAATTAGGTCATGCCATTCCTTCTTTACTATTTACGAAGGAGCAGGTCGTCATTTGTGTGGGATCTTATGAGAATTTGACAAAAAGCAAAGGTATCAAACTTGGTCGCTTGACCTTGTTTTTTACTTTAAATATTTTCAATTGGAATCAAGGACTATGTTTACATAGAGGCGTTACTACATTTATGCAAAACTTATTAATTATTGTAGGCGGTCCCTTTGCTAGTTTATTGGTAGGCTTAGGCTTGATTTATGTAGTCAAAACAGCGGGTTTGGGAGAATATGGTATTACCGTAGTGATGTTTTTATTAGTCTCTGCAATTTGGGATTTTCTGGTTAACATCATTCCGCAAACTAGACCTTTAGTAACACATCATGGTCAGATTGTTTACAATGATGGGTATCAACTACAACTTTTATTACAACAACAAGGTTTATCCAATCAACAACAGGCAGCAACAGAACAATTCAAGGCAAAGAACTATGCAGCTGTTTTAAAGTTACTAAAAGAGGATGTGCCAAACAAATTAACAAGTGTAGGTATACAGCAGGTCTATGTGGAATCGCTCCTACATTCAGGGGCAGTAGCCGATGCAGAAGAACAATTTTATCATTTTTTTGGTCAAAAAAAACTAGACAGTACGGACTTTAGCTTAATCGGTGCCATTAAAATGGAACAGAATGAATATGCGAATGCCATACAAGCTTATGATAGAGCCATTTATTTAGATTATCAAAATCCCCTCTTGCTTAATCAAAAAGGTTTATGTCATAGTAATATGGCGGATTATGAAGATGCGATTGTGGCTTATTCAAAAAGTTTATTGTACAATCCCGATTATTATGATGCTTTTTTGAATCGAGCTTATGCTTTGATAAAATTAAAAAAATTAACACTTGCCGATAAAGACTTACAAAGAGCCATAGCACTCAATGGTAATCATCCAAAAACTTATTTCCATGTAGGTTTATTAAAAAAAGCGGAAGGCAATAATGCAGAAGCATTGAAAAATCTACAAAAAGCGCAGGATATGGGGTTTGAACATCATGGCTTGGATTATTATATTGCAGAAGTGAGCTAAACGGGTCTTTAGCTATTGGTCTTTAGTCTTTGGTACACTTGAACTTGAGTAGCGGGCTGACACTAAATACTAAAGACCAATGGCTAAAGACCAGTTAAGTTGTTTATTTATTTCCTACTCCCTTACTCATTTTAGGAATGCTTTAGGAAATTGTATGATTGATTAGTATTAGATAGTCGCCTTAAAAAGTAATACTTCCAAATTGTTTATTTGTTGATATTGTTTATGTGTTTAGCAGCGTACCTAGTAAACAAATAAACAATATCAACAAATAAACCATTAATGGGTTATTCTTTTTTTAAGCGATTGTCTAATAAATTTTAAGAAGAGAAGAATAATAAGGTAGGGACAAAAAAAATCTCCGCCAGACACGAGGACTAACGGAGTTTTCTAAACACGCTATAGTGTTCCTCGGAAGGAACGATACAAAGATATAATGATTTAGAGTAATTGCCAAATATCAGGGAAGTTTTTTTTAAGTTTTTTTTAATAATATTCTTTAAACCTTAATTTAAGGAAAATTTTATTTATAGTATGAAGTTTTTTAAGTTTGTATATAGTTTGTAAAATAAGATTTGTTAAAAATTAATATTAAAGAATTACAGTTCGCTGAAATTAAATTTAAAAAATTGAGAAGTTTATCCAATTGGTTGACACTTTCTGGCATTAAAAGATGTGGGGTATCAACAGAATGGGAAATTACTCCGTAATAGTGCGCTTTTACCCCGTAGCTTCCCGTTACGGGGTAAATTGACTGTCAACTACTTTTCCCATCTCAAAAACAAAAAGACCAAATATTTTTGCATCAATACTAAGAATTTCAGCTTGATATTTGGTAAAAACTATTCATTTAGTACATCAATTAAAAAAGCCACAATCTTTATACAAAGATTGTGGCTTTTTTAATAACTCCCGCAGGGTAACAAATAATATTTGCTACAAGCTGCTTTATGTTTTAACAGTAGAGGAAGCTCTAGAGAAAGAAGATTTTTTCTTCTTTTCTTGCGGCTTTAATTCTTCCGTCAAATCTGCCATAATCGGTGTGGCAACGAAGATAGAAGAATATGTACCGACAATAATACCTATCAATAAGGCAAATGCAAAGCCTCTGATACTTCCACTACCAAAAATGAATAACATCAAAACCACAAATAAAGTAGTTAAGGAAGTAATCACTGTTCTACTCACCGTACTATTGATGGCTAGATTGATAATTTCTGTTTTCGTTTTATTTGAGTAAGTACCCATGTATTCTCGGATACGGTCAAATACCACTACTGTATCATTGATAGAGTAACCGATAACCGTCAAGATAGCCGCAATAAATGCTTGGTCTATTTCTAACGGGAATGGTACAAAACCCCACAGTAAAGAGAATAAACCTAACACGATTAATGTATCGTGGAATAAGGCAGCAACCGCGCCAGCACTATATTGCCACTTGTTAAATCT
>ENA-ORXT01006076-ORXT01006076.1-marine-metagenome-genome-assembly--contig:-NODE-6076-length-11436-cov-13.539484_pt1 | contig 11436 bp, 7 predicted proteins | sample MGYA00237868_ERZ511482 | MGnify/ENA metagenome assembly ERZ511482 | reverse complement strand
CTCCCGCCCAGAATCGCCAGCCGTCGCGATCAGAGACTGCTTGGCGCGAGCCCGCTTCTCTTTCAATTGGCGAGGCGTAAGCTCCCGGGCATCGATGATCACTTGGAGTCGGGTGTGCATTGCAGCGATATCATGCATTTCGCACACGAACTTGGCCTCACGCCCCTTGGGAATCACGCACGACTGCATGTCCTCTGTGTGGCCTGGGATCTTGCACGTCATGCATGCCACAGGGCACACCGCGCACGTTGTCTGCCCACAACGGGTGACACACTGATAACAAGGATCTTGCACCAGTGGGCAGGTCGAAACCATATGACCCTGCATCCTGCATGCGCTGCAACGTCTGACACGAACTGATGCTGGAAGTCCAATACGGGGGAAATATCGGTAGCGAGCAGTTCGTGGCATGCAGAACAGCGGTGTTAGAAATTTGATCGAGGTCTGTATGAACGCAACTCAACAGTTATAGCCGCTACGAGCTGCCCCGAACCGCACGCACTGCAAACCAAATGCTATGAGCGTACTCGACGTCTGGGGCGCCCCGGTGGCATGAGCGCCGGCCGAGGCTCCAGATCCAGAAGGACCACCGGCCATGCTCGGCAGCCTTGATGACAAACAGGTTCCCTGTTGCTGAAGGCCTGGTGCTGGATGGCGACAGTGACAGACCACACGTCGACGACGATGGTCGCGACGTCGACGGTGTGGAGAACGAATGTGGCCATGAGATCGGCGCCTCATGTGCCATAACTGTGACCACAACTACGCGGCAGGCCATGTAAATTGTGGACTTTGTCTTTGAAACAACGTTGGACTTTTCCTAATCTTTCAAGGAAATGTTTTCATCACCAACTAACAGTCAGTCCTAGTCCCAGGCCGGCAGGACAAAATTGGGGGACCAGCAATAATCGGTTGTGACTGGTTTCGACTCCATCGATTGGGGAGGTTAGCCGATAGCCCATCCGGACTCTTGTTGTAATCGCTGTGACGAGATTGTTTGGCAGCTGTCTGGCGAGGAAGTCATCTAGTGCTCCCTGGACTATCCTGTACGGTTTCTCTTGGACACGTTCGCGAGAGGGCGAGCCTTACCCCCAGCCTCTTCTTCCAACAGCAGCATTATGGCAAGCCACTCGGGTCGTTCGGCACCGCTTTTTGCTGACACGCGTTTTGTGCATCTGACGTCTTACTGCTGCTCCCATCGTTCTCCTCAAGAATGCTGGATCCGCAATATCCATATAAGCAGGTTGTACCGCTTCGTACGCACATGAATCAAAGCTCTGGCAACGGATGCTGATGCATCGAGGTCCAGTTCTAGTCAGAAGCGCAATATTGCTCCTTTCGCAATCTGAAGACGTTCTTGATCGATGCGCAGCTCATTCTGAAAGTCTGCGAATGAACATGCGGGCCCATCCGGATTCTGAGTTTGGCACCTATAGTAGTTCTCATGGTATTAGACGCCCCAAAAAAGCGGCGTATCTTGGCGACATCCGTTCAGACGGTGCCCAAACTTGGTAGACAGTATGTGTAGCGAGTCTAGGCTGGGCAGACGAGAAGGATGGCCGAGAAGCGCATTGTACCCCTGCCATCTGTGCGTATCTGCCTGGTTTTGTAGCTGTGGGCTCCCAAAATCACGAAATCGCGTGACTCCTCCGCGATTCGAGATCAGTGTGATTCCCAGAACGAGCAACTTCTCAGGATACTTCTTCACTGAAAAAAGACCAATCCTCGTCGCCACAGGAGACCATGCAGTGTAGCGCCGTTTCGGAGTCAGCGCGAGGACGGAGCCTGAACGGCCAATCATTAACGTGCTTTAGACCGTGTATGGCTAATCTTTCTCCATCGCTGACGACCCCTCCGACCCCGCATCCGAGTCGCCGCCGTCTGAATCGGACCCCGCCGCGCTCCCCCTATCACGGCCGTCAGAATCGCTCTCCCCATCCGACTCCTCGTTCACACCGTTGCCCTCCGCCTCCTCCAGCTCGATGGTCTGCTCATTCAGGGGCTTCTCCACCTCCTTCTGCATTCTCGAAACCTCCAAATAGTAGTCTTTCATCCCAATCGCGTGGTCCTCATAGCGCGCCCACACGACGGCCGTTCTTTTGGCAAACTCAACGGCCGCCAGCTCCTCCAGACGGGCCAAGGAGAACGACACGTTGGACTTGCGCAGTGCCACTTTGACCATTTCCCACACCGTATCAATGGGGTTTAGCTCTGGATGAGCCACGGGAGAGATAAGCACAGACACGCCGAAATTCTCGGCCATGTCCTGAACGAGAAATCTCGGCGTTGGTCGGTTGTTCGACGCCTGCTCGTACATCTGCTTCACCGTCATCGATTGGCGCCACGTGGTTGGCCACCCGTCGGGGACAGCGTCGTGCGACTCGAGCCAATTGGCCAGGTCGGCCTTTCTCATTTTGGACGAAGCAGGTCGAGTCTCGGCGGTCAGCTTCGTATGGTAGGGGGCGCGGTCCACTACGAGAACTCCTCCTCGAATCTTGGGTAGCACATTCTGCTCCAGCCATTTCAGCCACAGGTCGGAGTTCATCTCCCTGTGGTTGTCGCCCGACTTGTTCTTGCCAACGAATACGAGTCCAGCGGCAGCTACGAGACCGGTCTCTCGCAACCCCACGTGCGCGATAATGATCCGCGCCCCCTTACCTGACGGCACGTCAAGTCGCGCTTGTAGTCCGCCGTCAGCCCACGTGCGCCGAGACGTCATATTTTTGTTCGCCCCCGTCTCATCTGTGTAGTAAATCGTGCGCCCGCTTTCTTGGTAGGCGCGCAGCTTCCAATGAACAATTCCCGCTGCGCGATGACCGTGAGTCGATCTGATGAAATTGCAATTCCCAGAATAAAATCGCACAGGCTATATCTGTTGTTGCCCCCATCTGCGAGATACGGAAGCGCGCAGGCGCCACCAGCGCGAGAACCATGGCACCCCGAGATGAGGTGGACAGCTTGGTGGAAGCAGTGCGAGACGGCGCTTCTCTTCGGGTCGCCCTGGCGGCCGCAGCGACACGGACAGGCTTCTCGGTGCCCGCTCTACGCGCCGCCTACCACCGTCATCGAGGTGACGCTGGGCACGCGCACGGCAACGCCCTGCTGACCGCTGAGCAAGACGCGATCCTGGTGGGGGTGGCCCAAGCCTTCTCTGTCAACAACCTTGCCCTCTCCGTAGTGCAGATACAGGCGTTGGTAAAATCTCGTTTCTCTATCGATGTGTCTGCTGACTGGGTGACGCGGTGGGTGGCGTCCCATAGACGCTCCCTCTCCCTGCGGGCGTTTAAGGCGTTGGCGGACAAGCGGGCTGGCCCGGCTGTGATGGAGGGCACCCAGGCATTCTGTGAGGAGCTGTCACTTTTCCTGGAGTGCCACTCCTTTGCCCCTGACGCCGTGTTCAACTACGACGAGACAAGGCTCGTGCAACGCGGCGGAAACATGACCACCATGCGGGTGGAGACGGCAGAGAAAGACCGAGCGAATGTGCGGTCGACGCGTGGAAACACTGTGGCTTCCCTGCTGCCGTTTGTGTCGGCCAGTGGAGCCGTCTTCCTGTCGGTCTACGTACTCAAGGGCAAATTTGGGGATGACGGGTCGGGCCCGGTCAACTTCACCCTCGAGCAGGCCCCACGCACGTCACGGCGGGCCTGGCTTCGCTTCTACTGCTGGACAGAGACTGGCTACCTTGATGGGCCATGCTTCAGAGCGGTCATTGATCTGTTTGCCGCTGAGTGGCGGACGCGCAACCCGGGCCGCGAGGCTCTGCTCTTCGGGGACCAGTTGGGGGCCCACCGGCAGCCCGACACCATCGCTGCGGCCCTTGAGAAGGGTGTCTACCTGTTCTCCTTGCCACCCAACACGTCACACATCAACCAACCATTTGACGAGTCCCCATTTGGGGGGCTCAAGCGCGATGCTGCCACGGGGAACGAGCAGGGGATTTTGGATGCCCTCGTGTCGGGAACCAGTGTGCGGAATACGCTGATGAGCGCCGCATACGTGGCAGAGCGGCGGACGCTGACCCCCCAGTCCATTGTGGGCGCTTTTCGGCTCTGTGAGCTGTGGCCCTTCGATGCTGCGGCGATGCTGGCGCGAGTCGGTGCCAATGTGGGATTGGTGCCGCCTGGTGACACCGTACAGTCCAAGGACAGTGCTGCAGCTGCTGCTGTGCTGTTGGGGGCCCAACAGCGTGTCGATGCCACCCGGCGCCGGCCGGTCAGCGGACAGGCGACCGTGGCACGGGGTGTTTTGCACGCGCCCGAGGCACTGTTGGCGCAGCACCGCGCAAGGGAGGCCGCCAGGGCGGCAGCATTGGTGGTGAGGGAGGCTCGGGTGGCCGGAGAGGCGCAGCAACGGGTATGCAAGGAGGTCGATGCTACGCGGCGTGCTACGCAGCGCGAGAACAACCGTTGTCGTGTGTGCCGCAAGACTGTCCGACGCGGGGGCGGGGGGTGGCTGGGTTGCGCCTGTGACGTGTTTTGGGTGTGCCCGGCATGTGCTAAGACGGCGGTGGCAAGCTCGATCATGGAAGAACACTGTCAGAGCTGCACTGACCAAGTTTCAGTGGCAGCCGATGAGGGGGACGAAGAGGAGGGCGACTTGAGTGCGTGAGTGCTATGTCTTTTACCTCTTTCTCAAAAATAGTCTGATGCAATTTTAATCTGGGCATTGCAATTTTATCAGATCGACTCCGTCCGCGTTTCACGAGCGACGTCGCAATGAGTAGGTCCGGCCTTAAACTTGAAGCCCAGGTCGTGCATTGCTTTGTGCAGCGTCGCGCGGCTCCACTTGTAGTTGGAGGGGGGTCCACTCCAGGATGACATGGCAGCCTGCACCTCAATGTAGGCCAGAGTGCTGTCCAAGGTAGCAACAACACGATTTTTGTACTGCTCGTACACCACCGCACGCACGCGGCTGAGCTCCTCCACTGGGATGCGGCGCTTTGAAGCACGGCGCTCGGGATCGCCTGAGGCAGGCCGGGCATCTGCCCAGCCCTCCTGGCCGACGCGAGTCACCGTGCTCCTGCTCACGACCGCAGCTCGCACGACGCGCCGCGTGGGCTGGTTGAGCATCGTCGGGCCCCTAGCGGCCTTCTCAGCTCCGAAAAAGCAACGTAGGTTGGACAGGATCAGGGCTACGTCTCGCGTGATGCGGTGCATTGCCCGCCAGCGAGTGCGCGGGGTCTGCCTCACGGTGCGCGGCGACGGCATGCTGACGTACTGGGGGGAGGGGGGATGATGGGTGGCGGGGGCAGGCGGGGAGGTGGGTGAGGGGGGAAGCCGCACGGCACGACGTGGAATGGGTGCAGATCTCGTGTCAGCAAGGCCACGCTGCCAGCTGGAGTCGTGGGGCATCACTGCGCACGGTTGACGAGCCAGGGCACCAAGCGTGCGCGCGCGCGCCATCACATCTGTCGCCATCCAGACAAAAATGGCGGGCAACAGAACGAGCAATGTGGATCAAGTCCTCAGTAAGTAGAGTCCTTCCCAAAATGTGCGCGACTTGAACCACGATGCAATAAATGACTTTGTTTCTCTCTCTCCTCTTGTCTGTTGCTCCCCCGTCATGTTGAAGTTATGGCTACGTCACCACACAGCCTTCGAAGCTTCCTTGTGGTCCTTTGGCATGAACAGTGAAGAAATCCGGGCCTGTCGACCAGACTTCGTGCCCCAAGAGAGCGACAACGGTAGAAACGCATCATCATCTTCTCTATTGTTTTTCACGTATGTGTGTCTTCACAAACGTTCCCAGAACGTGATGTAAACCATGTTCTACAGAATATAAGTGTGTGGCCTTGACTTCACTTTGCAGCAAGTTGCAGCTCAATCGTACATGTAGAGGCCGGACTGTGGGCAGGACAGTTTAGGTATCTATCCATGCGTCTAATAAAGTGAGATAGACTTTAGAAGGAGCAGCAGAACGGTTTCTTTTCATGCCCGTCCGACGCCGCAAAACAGAGACGCCGTCTGATTGGGCCAGCACAGTTGCTTGACTTGTCGAAAGCCCTGTAACTCTATATGTTGCTTTCGCACTTGTAGAGCGTGGCTCGGCATCCGGGGCCGCGTCGGAGGGATCAGGAAAGGTCCTGAGAACATACCAACAGAACATACGCATTTAGTAGCATTTGTGACATCAGTTGGATTGTTATTCCACTTCGTCGTCGTAGAGTCCCGTACGGCTGCGGTCGTCTTCTTCGCGTTGATCGCCGCCAACACGATCCGACCTCGTCTTCAGAGACCCGTGACAAAAGCGAGGTAATAATGACAAAACGCCGTACCGCTCGTGTCACTAAGCCAATCACTTGGACACTGCGGAAGTTCTGTGAAGAGTAGAGTTCTTCACTCAGTCAGATTCTTCGGCCCCGCAGCCGAAAGCTCATTGTCGTGAGCAACGTGCGCCCTGTGTCGCTCTCGACCGACCTATTCTAGAACGTTGAGACGGCTTGACATTCCACAAGCGGCGCGAAGTCGCCCATCACAGACGATGGGTTCTTGAAATATATACTTGTAACCGCAGACATTTAGACTGTACTCAACGTAATAGCAGACGAATTGTCCAGAACAGAGACTGCCGATGTCCCCCAAGTGCCATTGCTGACCTCCAAAAAATGGCGGTTGCAGAGCGGTTGCAATCATTCAGCAGCGTACGTGGACCAATGAAAAGTCTAGGAATCATGTGAGTTCCTTACACAGTCTCCTCATGCAGCTCTGCGTACTGGAAACCCACATCAGGATCTCAAGAAATCTGGAGAAGTTTGTTGATCTGATGAGAAATCACAGGTCTGGCCCAGAACCCTCTCCATGCCCTCTTCAGGCCCAAGCAAGAGGCCCAAAGTTGTCAGGAAATCTGATTGTGGGTTGCAATGGCTCTGCGTGACTCCTGCAAGACACGAAGATTGGCTTGCAAGATTCCTGGCGGCAACGCTCAGCCAATAGTACGATCGTGGTTTGTCGAACAGCCAATCCGACTTTCTATGCTGCGTCGTCGGTTCTGCCTCCTTTCTGTCTGCAACCGCCTTTTTTTGAGGTTAGCAATATCATATCCGATGGTATTATAGAGTATGGTCGAATGATTTTGAATCCAGGTTTCCCAATATAATATAGCGGAACCAGCCGAGGATCACTCGCTGTCTCTCGGACGGGCCACCTCAACTCGATCCACATACAGGCCGAACTCGGGAATGATGCATGGAAGCTCCCATCCAACAGACTCGCGGTATTACGTCCAAAAGTAATTCGGATGAGCTATGAGCGCCCATCCGTCCCAATCCACCAGCCCGTCCATCCCCATCCACAGGCCCTGCACATTTCTGTTGGATAGAGCAGTCGAGGATCGTGACGAGCATCGTCACTTACGCAGTGATGGCGAGCCCGAAGGGCACGACTCGCGGCGAGCGCGCCCTGCAGGGATCATATCGCAGGCGCAGCTGTCATCGTCACGGCCGGCAGAATCCCCATCCAAGCGGGTGTTAGATGTGCTTTGGATTTTGTCTCGTCCTTCTTTGGTTGTTGACGGATGGGCTTCTCCTGCTCATCCAAGCCCATCCAACAGAGTTTTCGATGGGATACCGCTGGGCTTTGGATGGGCGTCGGTTGGGCGTTTCCAACCTAAGGCGTGGTCCCCACTTCCGCCCGGGAGTCCTTCGTGTCGAGGTGGCCCGCTCGAGAGACACCGTGTGAACCTCGGTAGGCTCGGCCGTTTCGTATTCAGAAACCCGGTGTGAAACCAAAAGGCCATGTCATTTTCTACCAGTCGCACGTGGTTTTGCCGCTCCGCGCAGCAGTTTGGGGCGATCCAATTGGTCTACTGGAAGTATAAGTAATCTCTTAGAAAGCATGCCAATTGCACGGGCCTCGGTTGGAGCCGGCCGTCTTCACGACCGACTCTGAATCCAACGAGGTGAAGTCGCGGCGGATGCAGAGCTACAGCATTTTTTAATCCAATGCCGCGTTGCATGTGCGGGCGCTCTTGCGAGAGTCGAGCGTGTCGCGCAGTATCTCAACTTACTGTGCAAGTGACGGATTTTTTGCTCTCTCAAAGCGAATAGCGAAGCGCAACGTGGAGCACGGCGTTTCGCGATGTCACCGACTCATTGCAATTTTCAAGGCCAGGTCAACTTCTGTTGCTGTCTGTCGGCATGAACAAGTCGACCGTCGGTCTGGTCATGGCGTCGACGGGGTGGACACAATCTACAAAATTTGAATGTCAAGTACTGAGAAATATGGGAGTTGTATCGCAGGAAAGCGAGGGTCGACCTCGTGCCGTGGACACCGCTTAGCAGACGGACCAGATGGGAGCAGTACGGGGGCTACGGCTATCAAGGGCCCGGCACAAGAATAGAAATGATGCTGGCCCCATGAGATGGCGTGATTTCTCCACGGACGTGACGAGGCCCGGAAAAAACGGCTGTGCTGCACAAAAGTGTGGTGACTTTTAACTGGCCTCGGTCTAGAAAGCCCATCCCAGTAAGAGCATTGTCAACCACTCAGGCTATCTTTGTCGGCTATTCCATTTCAGAACTAATTTCGCGACATTAGACAGCCACATGTACGTCAGCGGTTGGCTGCTTTGCTGTCATGAGCCTAAGTACCTGCAGAATCCCTTACACCACGTCCTTTCTTGGCCAGATCAAGACGATGTTCTCCGTCAAGACTTGATTCACTGCAGCGGCAGTTTACAGCTGTTGCGAGCAGCCGTATGAACCATAACGAAGGCGCAGAGAGCGCTCGTCGGCAGACGGACGAAGAAGCAAGTCAAAATGTGCAGCGCTTCATGACGTCCACGCCTAGAAGGGCGTCGCTGTAGGACCATTTCCATGAACGACCGCTCCTGCGGACGTTCCGGAACAGCGACCATCTCTGCCCAAATGGAACTGGCAGTCAATCTTGCAGACGTGGCGCACACGTTTCAGCCACGTGCTACTATTTGCTGTGAAACGGGTCGTTGATCCATTACATGGGCCAATCAGAGGCTCCCGTGAGATAGCCTCGGCTATCCTGAAAGCTATTCCGACTCGAAATAGAAAAGCGATAGCCGCACAGCTATTCTCGGTCAGCGGAAGCCAGAATCAAGTAGGTAGTTCGATTTCCATGGCCCGAACAACAAAAGGGCTTCTTCGTCTAAAAAGCGGTGTTACATCGGACTTCAGGTGCTTGATGGGACACGTTGTGCAACGTGGCGTGAATATGGCGAGAGCACCTCATTGTTAACGATGCTCTCGGAGCGCCCAAACGCATCTTTTTCGAAGTACGGCTGACTGCTTCGACCGAGTGCAGCAGGAATCGTCGTTTCCAGCCTGTACAACGCACTCGACAGAGTTTTTGACCCCTGGAAACCATACGAACGTCTCTCACAGACGACATGGGCACTTGTTCGAAAAAAGAAACACATGAGCGACATTGCCCAAGGCTTGCGGACATGTTCATGGCAAGAACGTACAGCGCAACGTCCTGTGTCGTTGTCACGGTCCCGTTTTACGCGCACAGCCTCTCATTCTCAAGTACTACCGCAACGTGCACTGGCCTCAGAAAAAAATTAAAAGGGGCTCATGGGGTGGACGGTGGTCAGTGTTTGCTCATTATGAGTAGTACCCTGAACTAAAGTTCAGGGAATTGCACGCTGCTCTTCCTTCAGCCCTTACGCCCTGCATCGCTCATGCTCCGTCAGGGGCCGCCACCTCCTCGATCCACAGCACCACGTCGTCAGCCCGCCACCCCGTTGACATCCGGGCTGCGCCGGTCGACCACAGGCAACGGGAACAGCCGCGAACGCTCGAGCACCCACTCCGCAACCACTCAACCCTTTTTACGAACGTGCAAAAGAAAAGCGCTCTCTCAGGCCTTTGAAGCCACCTTTTCGACAAGTCGCCAAACCTTACGCGTGCGTGACTACATCGGCTTCGGTGAACCCGCCCTCACGACCCCGCAAGCAGCGCACCTGCCCTTGCGTACCTCTTTAACCACGATCTGTTCCCGCGGACCGTACGGCCGATGAAGACGTCGCCACCTCCAGCAAACCCGAACGATGGTCGGGTGGACCTGTGCGCTTCATTCCATTGTCAATGGACCAGCTGGGGACGTCGCCAGACAACGTAGGACGCAAAAAGGTCCGCCCGGGACGGTTTTGGTCAAGTACTCCCGCAGTCTGCACGGGAAAAGGCAACTTATTCTTTAACGTGCGGGTGTGTATAGTAGGGCTGTTAGAGCACACACAACAACGTCTCCTTCAAGATCTGAATTCTAAAATGGAATATGCCACGTTTGCTGACGTGGAGGGCGGTAAGCGGCCCCCCATTTTTCTCATCCAAGAGGGCCCTTCGTGGTCCCAAAGTTATCGAAAACAGTGGCTACATGAGCACCAGATGGGGAAAGCAAGATGGGGGATGCGCGCATAGCAAGGTTCGTCCCCAAGTGATCAAAATTCGTGCATATCGTGCAACAGTCTCGATGCCAAAACACGCCGGACGAAAAGGCTGCAGTGCGGAAGAGATGGTGAGTCGAAGTGTCTCTGATCCCAGTGGAACCTGCCGAATCGCGTAAAACACGGACACTTTTGGCACACATGTCTGAAATAGAGAGACACGATTCGTGAACATCGGACGAAGTGGTCGCACCACGCGTCCAGAGTCAGCACGGCGGGGGAAACTTGGCACACTTGTCTCAGACCCGAGTCTCTCGGGACTCAACAGAGGTGCTGGCGTCGGTCGAGGTCCACTGAACGGGTGCGTGATGCGATGCGCTGTCGCGACGAGCCCGATTCGAGGACCGAGCGATCCGTTCTGAACCGCCTTTCGGATGCTTCCAGAAGCAATGGTGGCCGACGCCATGGGTTGGACCAGACGTCGGCAGGCCCAGAAGGCGGGCTCGTGAGAAAATCTATTGGGGCAGTGTCGCTGGTCCGACGCTAGAAATCTGGTCCGATCCCGCAACCAGTCTGACGATTCGTTTGCTCATCATGGGAAAGTAATGGAACTATTGGATGCGTATCCGGCAGGCCCTACTATGGGTCCTGAAACTTTGCTTGAGTTGCTTCTGACGGACTTCTTTTCAGTTCAGGTATCTTCCAGCAAATACGATTTCAGATGGGTACCGGTGGCGATAATCTTTGCCACCCGCAAGTGCAGATACTCAAAAGTCTCAAATGTGGAGCACGGGGGGCTTTGTTCTGGAATGTTGGGTCCACTTCTTGTGAACATGATGCTGGCTGACACATCCGGAATTGCTTACCGTGAAGCTCATTGCATCAGTCTTCTACCTGTGTGCCCTGTCAAGCCGTGCCATGAGATGATGCAGGGAACCGCGGAAGCTGTGTGCTTTGATACTCCCTCAGGCATGCTGTGCTCGACGGGGAGCGGCGCTCCCATCCAGCTGCCTCATACTCTCAAACGCACATATTCGCGGGTCGCCCTGCTCCCAGCCCTTCAAGGCAGCCCGGACC
>ENA-ORXT01006075-ORXT01006075.1-marine-metagenome-genome-assembly--contig:-NODE-6075-length-11442-cov-6.751430_pt1 | contig 11442 bp, 10 predicted proteins | sample MGYA00237868_ERZ511482 | MGnify/ENA metagenome assembly ERZ511482 | reverse complement strand
CGAAGAGGAGGAGGAGAAGCGTCACGATCTGCCGCCCGTCGAGTAGATGCCAGAGCTTCTGCGCGACGATGGCTTCGACGAGCAGCCACATGAGGACGATCACCAGCATCGCGAGCCACGGATAGGCCCGGGCGAAGGCCGCCTCCCCGGGGGTCACGTCCTCGCCGTCATGGCCGCGCATCATCATCGTCATCCCCGCCCGTGCGCGCCAGGCTGTGTAGAGCAGCGTGCCGTAGGCGGCGAGGTTGATCCAGAAGCCGAGGCGCAACTGTCCCACGAGGATGCCGTGCGTGGCGAGGAAGGGGATGAGAAAGCCGGTCAGGCCCCATAGCGCGAAGACGACGATCGCCTGCCGGTAGATGAACCACGCGGTCGCATCGTCGAGATGCAGCAGGCGCAGGTGAGGCTGCAATGGTGCGGCGACGAAGCGGTAGAACAGCAGGAACGCGCGCGGCCACATGATCATCGCGCTGACGAAGGTGGTCGCGATCAGCACGTCGGGCGCATGTCGTATCCCCGGAACTCCCGCGCTCGCCGGTACGCTGGGCGGGGCGACGTCGGAGAGGAACGCGGCAAGCGCATAGGTCGTGACGTAGTAGAACGCGACCAGCCCGATCCCCTCGAAGAACGCGCGCCGGACCAGCGCCACCAGCGTCTGGCCCAGCGTCTCGGGCAGGGGGGTCGCGCCCCCGCGCAGGGCATTGCACAGGCGGATCACGACCCGCTCCGCCAGAAAGCCGAGCAGGAGCGCCAGCGCGATCAGCCCCGCGAACTGCCCGACCCCGCCCCACCCGCGCGGCTCCAGGAAGTTGGCGAAGCCCCGGTGCAGCCCTTCGGCCACGTCCGGCGCGCGCAGGAACGCGGTGGCGATGCTGTCGGCCACCCCGCCGAGCGACATGCCGATGGCGTCGATGGCGGTCTCGTCCGTGTCGGCCGCCGCCTCGCTCGCCACCGCGTCGAGCCGGTCGAGCAGCAGCGCGCGCACCTCCCCGTCGGAGAGGCGAGAGACCAGCCCGCGCACCGTTTCGGGCGTCAGCGGGTCCGGGAGAGCGGGCACGGTCGTCGTCGCCTCCGTCGTCGGGGCGGTCGGGACGACCTGCGCGGCGGCGATCTGAGGCAGCAGCGTGAGGACGACCAGAAGCGCGAAGGCAATCGGGCGCAGGAAGAGAAGGATCGTTCGCATCGTCATTTGCCCGTTTCGACCGGAGGAAGCGGGTAGATACTGGACCATTTTCCCCGGCACCGAAACCGGTACGGCAGCACCAAGACGATATCTTCGACCATCGCGCGCCTTCCGCCGCGCGAGACTCTCCGCACGGCTATTCCCTTTTGTCGCACCTCGCCCCATATTGAGCGACTGGAATTCTGGATCGAACGGGGAGAGCGCACCATGAAGTGGCGAGGGCGCAGGAGTAGCAGCAATATCGAGGACCGTCGCGGTGGCGGCATGAAGCGCGCGGGCGGAGGCATCGGGATCGGGGCAATCGTCCTGTTCGCCGCGTCCATCTTCTTTCCGCAATACGTGCCGTTGCTCCAGATGGTCGGCGTGGGCGGCGGCGGCGCGGGGCTGAGCGGGGGGGGCGGCGGCGCGTCCTATGCGCCCGGTCCGGGCGTGGACGACGATCACAGCCGGTTCCTCGGCGTCGTGCTGGCCGATACCGAGGAGGTGTGGTCCGACATCTTCCGCGAGAACGGCGCGCGCTACGAGGAGCCGACGCTGGTGATCTTCGGTCGCCAGACCACCTCGCCCTGCGGCCCGGCCACCACCGGCTCCGGCCCGTTCTACTGCCCCGCCGACAAGAAGATCTATATCGATCCCGGCTTCTACGACGTGATGGAGCGCCGCCTCGGCGCGCCGGGCGACTTCGCCCAGGCCTATGTCGTGGCACACGAGGTCGCGCATCACGTCCAGAACGTCGAGGGGACGATCCCCAAGGTCGACCGCTACCGCCGCTCCGTCTCGAAGACCGAGGCGAACAAGGCGACCGTGCGGCTGGAGCTTCAGGCGGATTGCTATTCCGGCGTCTGGACCAACCGCATCCAGCGCAGCAAGCAGGTGCTGGAGGAGGGCGATGTGAAGGAGGCGCTGAATGCGGCCTTCGCCATCGGCGACGACACGTTGCAGGGCCGGTCCGGCGGGCACGTCAACCCGGCGACCTTCACCCACGGCACGTCGCAGCAGCGGGTCGACTGGTTCTTTCGCGGCCTGAAGAGCGGCGATATCGCATCCTGCGACACGTTCGGACCCGATTACGAGGATCTCTGAAGGATCGTGCTGTCCCGTATCGGGTGCGGGGCAGCACTTTCCGGAGGCCTACCCGGCCCGATGGATGTAATACCGGTCCGGCGCCACGCCCTCGGGCAACGGTTCGCGCGCCATTCTCTCGAAGGCCCCGTTCGCCACCAGATACGCCCCCGGCACCATCAGCCGCAGGATGCGATCCGTCAGCGATACGCGCAGGGGTGCATCCTCTTCCGGCAGGCCGACGCCGAGATCGTAATGGACCAGCGCCACGCCGCGCCCCACGCGCTCGAACAGGGCGTCGAGCATCGCATCCGCTTCGCCTTGCAGGAAGAACGCGGGATCGGGGGCCGAGGCGGGATGCGCGTTCATCTGCCGGTCGACGACCCAGATGTCGCGATCCGGCGCCAGTTCGCGCAGATGATCGAACGTCCGCCCGTTCCCGAGGCCGATTTCGAGGAGCGCGCCCTCGGGCGCACGGGCCATCGCCACCGCGAGGCAGTCGCGCTGGGCGGTCAGGCGGCGGATTGCGCTGTCGAGTCTGCTCATCGGCTCTTCCTATGCCGCGCCGGTCCCGCTATCAAGGGGCATGATGTGGACCATACCCAACGCGTTGACCTTCACGCGCCTGATCGCCGCCGCGATCCTTCCGCTCGGCTACGTCGTGCTGGCGCATCCCTATTCCGACGCGCTCGCCTTCGTGCTGTTCACGGCGGCGTCGCTGACCGACTTCCTCGACGGGTGGCTGGCCCGGCGATGGGGGCAGACGACGGCGCTGGGCCGGTTGCTCGACCCGATCGCCGACAAGGCGATGGTCGCCGTCGCGCTCCTCGTGCTGTGCGGATTGTACGGCGCGAGCTGGGTCGTGCTGGTCCCCGCCGCGATCATTATGGTGCGCGAATTCGCGGTGTCGGGCCTGCGCGAGTTCCTCGCGGACAAGAAGGTCATCATGCCGTCATCCCTGCTGGCCAAGTGGAAGACGACGGTGCAGATGACCGCCATCGCCGTGCTGCTGCTGGCGCTCTACCTCAATTTCGCGGGCTACCAGACGACCTGCATCGTCTGCGGCCGGCTCGCGCTCGGCATGGTCGACCTGTTCGGCGTGGCGCTGCTGTGGCTTTCGGCGCTGATGACGGCGATCACCGGCTACCAGTATTTCGCGCGGGGCATGGGCACGATCGTGGCGGCGGAAGAGGCGGGCTGATGCGCGTGCTCTACTTCGCATGGCTGCGCGAGCGCATCGGCGTCGGGTCCGAGGAGGTCTCGCCCCCCGACACCGTGGCGACGGTCGCCGATCTGGTGGACTGGCTCAGGGCGCGCGAGCCGCGCTATGCCGCCGCGTTCGAGGATACGGCGGCGATTCGCGTGGCGGTCGATCAGGAACAGGCGGATTTCGACGCACCCCTCGCGGGGGTGCGCGAGGTCGCGCTCTTCCCCCCCGTAACGGGCGGTTGACGCATGGCCGTGCGGGTGCAGGAAGCCGATTTCGACCCCGGCGCGGAGCTGGAGACGCTGGCGGCGGGGGATACCGATATCGGCGCGGTGGTCAGCTTCACGGGGCTGGTGCGGGGCGGTGGCGGCGTCGAGGGGATGACGCTGGAGCATTATCCCGGCATGACCGAAAAGGCGCTGGAGACCATCGAGGCCGAGGCGCGCGACCGCTGGCCCTTGCAGGCGAGCGCGATCATCCACCGCGTTGGCCCACTAGCCCCCGGCGCGCGCATCGTCTTCGTCGCCACCGCCAGCCGTCACCGCGTGGCGGCGTTCGAGGCGGCGGAATTCCTGATGGACTACCTCAAGACCCGCGCGCCCTTCTGGAAGAAGGAGGCGATGACCGACGGGACCGCGCAATGGGTCGATGCCCGCGAGAGCGACGACGGCGCGGCGGCGCGCTGGGCGCGGTAATACTGTCCCCGCCCCGCACTCGATACGGGGCCTCCTTCCACCCGCACACCCCTACCGCAACCCGTCCTCCCCCACCGCCTCCCCATGCGTCAGCCCGCCGACCCGGGGCAGGGGCCGCCCGCTATCCGTGACCGCCACCGCCACGATGATTTCGCCCGCGCGCGGAGCATCCGCGATCCGCACCTCCACCGCGTCGAAATGCGAGCGGACATAGGCCGCGTCCTTGTGCCCGAGCGGCACGTCGAGCGTCGCCCCCGGCCCGCCGCACTTCTTGGACGACGGCACCAATGCGGCTCCCTTCGACACGGCGGCCCGCAGCGGCGCGCCCATCTTCGGATGAAGGAGCGCGGCGGCGTGCTCCAGCTCGCCGTCCTCGCCGACGATGGCCCCCTTGCCGTATCCCTGCGCCTCCTCCGGCGCGATGCCCAGCGCCGCGACGCAGCGCGCGCCGAGCAGGGCGCCGAGGTCGGCCCCCATCTCCATCAGGTCGGACAGGTCTTCGGCGTAGCCCCCCGCATGCGGGTTCGCGATCACCGCCGCCGCGACCGCCTTGCGCGTGGGGGGCGAGACGGGGCGCCCGGCTTCGGTATGCGTTTCCTCGACCGTCACGGTCAGCTTGCGGATCGTCGCGCGCATTTCAGGCCACCTCTTCGCGTTTCTCGTGGATGGACAGCCCCGCCCCGACGAGGGCGCTCCGCCCGCGCAGGAACAGCGCCGCGCCCGCGATTTGCCCCGCATGGTGCATCGCCCGCGCGACCCGCTCCCCGGCGTTCAGCGCCGTGGCCACTTCGGACGGCGTCAGGGCGCCGACCCCCGTGACGGCCATCCGCTCGCCCAGATCGCTGTCGGGGTGCAGGTGCGATGCCGGTTCGCGGCGAATGGCCGGATGGCCGGGCAGGTCGACGGCATTGGCGATCAGCGTTGCCGCCACGTCCGCCGCCGCCGCATCGCGCGCCAGCACCGTCACGCTGTCCGCGATGCCGAGCGACAGGCTGCGCCCGCCCGCCCCGCTGGTCGCCAGCCCGCCGATGCCGTCCGCCGCGTCGATCCCCACGCGCCCCAGGTCGCGCCCGTCCAGCCCCGCCATCGCGATGTCGACCCTTTCGCCCGGAGCCAGATGCACGGCGATATCCCCGCCGTTATTCACCCATGCCCGGCGCAGGGCGACCCGCGAAACCATCGCCGCCAGCACCGCGTCGGCCACCGCCCCGGCCACCGCCGCCATGCGCGTGACGAAAGTATCCGCGCAATGAGGCAGGGCGGCATCGTGCATCCGCCGCGCGACCAAACCATCGGGCGCGGGTGATGCGGGGGTGAGCGGGGCGCGCAATAGCGGCAGTTCAGCCACCAGCCTGTCCAGCACACCCGCAAAGCCCGCGCGGGCTGCCTCGAACGCCACCCGCCGCTCGCCCGCCCGTACAGGGTCGGCTCCGACGATCAGGTCGATCGGCCCGTGATGCAGGTGCAGCCGCGCGCCGCCATCCAGCAGGGCCGCGCTCGCCCCGCCCGTCACGGCCATCGGTACGAATGCGGCGCCAGCGGGTTCGCCGTTCCCTCCATGCGCCCGACCCGGCGGATATCGGGCGTCAGCACGTCTTCGACCGGGCGCACACGCTCCGCATGCCCGCCCATCGCCACGTAATCGGACAGCCGCATCGTGAACTCGATCGGCGCGACGAGGGCGGGGGTCGGGACGTAGCCGAAGGCGTTGTCCGGCATGGCCGTCACGTCCGCCATCAGCGTGATCCCGCCGCCCGGCCATACATAGGTCCGCGCCCCGCCGCAGGTGACGCAGGTCAGCGCATCGCGCACCGACCGGGTCAGCCCCACGGGATTCTCGGTCACGCCCGACCGCAGCGACCCCCCCGCGCCGCCCATGAACAGCACCGAACAGAGCGACGGCTCGCAGTTCTCCGCGATTCGCTCCACGGAGGTCTTCAGCGCGTCGGGGAGGGGGCGGGCGACGGGGCGCAGGGCGTCGTCCAGCTCGAAATACGCGGATTGCTCGCCCGTGGTCGAGACCATCAGCAGGCGCATCCCCGCCCGCGCCACCTTCGGATCGGCATCCTTCAGGATCGTCAGCGGGTCGTCGATATCCGTGCCGCCCCAGCCGGTGCCCGGTTCCGCGACCTGAAAGTAGCGCCCCGGCGTCGATTTGCGGCCCTTCACCTTGATCCCGCTGGGCGGCATGTCGAGCATCCTGCCCGCCTGATGCTCGCTCAACACGCCGGTGATGTGGTCGTCCACCACGATCACCTCGTCCACATGCCCCGCCCATTGCGCGGCGAACATGCCGATGGTCGCCGACCCGCAACCGACCCGCATCAACCGCTCGGCCACGCCGTCCACCACCGGCGCGCGGCCCGCCTGCACCACCACCGTCGCGCCATCGTCTATCGTCACCTCCACCGCGAGACGATTGCACAGGCGCAGCAGCGCGTCGCAGGTGACGCGGCCTTCCTTCTTCGACCCGCCGGTCAGGTGCTCGACGCCCCCGAGGGACAGCATCTTCGACCCGTATTCGCTGGTCGTCACGTGGCCGACCGGCTCGCCATCCATCCGCACCACCGCGCGTTCGGCGCCGATGAAACGATCCGTGTCGATCTTCACCTTCACGCCGCAATAGCTGAAGATCCCTTCCGTCACGACCGTCACCATGTCGACGCCCTCGACGTTCTGGCTCACGATGAAGGGGGCGGGTTTGTAGTCGGGATAGGTCGTGCCCGCGCCGATGGCGGTGACGAGGGGGCGAGCGCCCTTCACGAGGTCGCCGTCCCATTCCGTATCGGCGAGGAACGGCACCGCCTCGCCCCCGCCCTCGATCACCGTCAGCGGGTCGAGCCGCACCAGCGCGCCGTCGTGGTTGGCATAGCGGTCGCAGGCCCCCGAGCGCCCTTCGGCGATGAAGCACAGGACGGGGCAGGCGTCGCAGCGGATCTTCTCCGGCTTCTCACGCGCCTCAGCCACCGTCCCGCTCCCGCAACGCCGCCGCCAGCCGCGATGGCGTCACCGGCACCCGCGTCATCCGCACGCCACAGGCATGGCGGATCGCGTTGAGGATCGCGGGGGCCGTGGGGATCAGCACGTGCTCGCCCAGACCCTTGGCGCCGTAGGGACCGTGCGCGTCCGGCACCTCCACGATGATCGATTCGATGGGCGGGATGTCGCCGATGGTGGGGATGAGGTAGTCGTGCAGGTTCTCGGTCCGCCCCGGGACGTACTCTTCCATCAGCGCCATCCCGAGGCCCTGCGCGATGCCGCCGTGGATCTGGCCCGTCACCAGCATCGGGTTGATCGCGCGGCCCACGTCATGCGCGGCGACGAACTTCAGCGGGCGGACGGTGCCGAGCGCGGTGTCGACCTCCAGCACCGCGACCTGCGCGGCGTAGCCGAACTGGGCGTAGGGGATGCCCTGACCGTCGGCGTTCAGCGGTTTGGTCGGCGGGTCGTAAGTGGCTTTGGCCTTGATGACGTAGCCGTCGGAATCCGCCATCATCGCGGACAGATCGACGCTATGGGTGCCGGTCGCATCGGTGAAGCGGATCGCGCCGTCCGTCATCGTCAGCGTCGCGTCCGGCGCGGCATTGACGTGGCGGATCAGCTTGGCGCGCAAGGCTTCGCCGCAGAGCCGGGCCGCGTTGCCCGACACGAAGGTCTGGCGCGAGGCGGAGGTCTTGCCGGCATCCGGCGTGACGTCGGTATCGGGGCCGACGAGGCGCAGGTCGGTGGCCTTCACCCCCAGCGCGGTCGCGAAGATCTGCGCGATGACCGTGTTCGCGCCCTGCCCGATATCCGCCGCGCCCTGATGCAGATGGACGGTGCCGTCGGCGGCTATCCCTGCGCGGATGGTCGAGGGGTTGGGCAGGGAGGTGTTGCCGCAGCCGTACCACCCCGACGCGATGCCGACGCCCCGGCGCAGGGGTCCGGTCGCTGCCGCGTTGAACGTTTCCGCCGCCGCGCGCTCGCTCTCCCATGCCGGGCGCAGCGCTTCGAGGCACGCGCGGATGCCGACGCCCTGCTCGAAGACCTGCCCGCAGACGGTGCGCTCGCCATCCTCCAGCACGTTGGCAAGGCGGAAATCGAGCGGGTCCATGCCGAGCTGCGCGGCCAGATCGTCGAACAGGGTTTCCTGCGCGATGGCCGATTGGGGAACGCCGAAGCCCCGGAACGCGCCCGAGGGCGGGCAATGCGTGTGCACCCCTCGCGCCAGCGCGCGATAATCCGCGATGCGATAGGGGCCGGAGGCATGCACCGGCACCCGGTTCGCCACCGTCGGCCCCCAACTCGCATAGGCCCCGGTGTTGAAATCCCCCTCGAAATCGAAGCCGCACAGCCGCCCGTCCTTCGTCGCGCCGATCTTGAGCGCGATGGTGGCGGGGTGGCGCTTGGTGGTCGACTGCATCGATTCGGTGCGGGTCAGGGCGAGGCGCACGGGGCGACCCGTCTTCAGCGCGCCGAGCGCGAGATAAGGCTGGATCGACAGGTCGAGTTTGGACCCGAATCCCCCGCCGCACCCGCTCGGCACGATTCGCACGTCCCGCTTGTCTCGGCCGAGGATCAGCGCCATGGATTCGAGGTCCATCACGGGCGCCTGCGTGCAGACATGGATCTCGACCCGCCCATCCACGACTTCGGCGAACCCCGCTTCGGGTTCGAGATAGGCGTGCTCGACGAAGGCGGTGGCGAACGCGCCCGTCGCCACCACGTCGGCCCGCGCCAGCGCCGCCTTCGCATCGCCGCATCGCACGAACCCCTCGCACATCACGTTATCCGCGCGGTCGTCGTGCAGCAGGGGAGCGCCCGGCTCGCGGGCGGGGGCAGGCTCCGCGACGGCGTCGAGCGGCGTCCACGTCACGGGGAAATCGGCGGGGGCGAGGTCGTCGATGGCCTGCGGCTCGCCGACCACCGCCGCGATCGCCTCGCCCCGAAACCGCGCGATGCTTTGCGCGAAGACGGGCTGGTCGGCGAATTGCGGGATGACGCCGAAGCGGTTCTCGCCGGGGATGTCGTCGGCGGTCAGCACCGCCTCGATCCCGCTGCGTCCCGCGCGCCACCGCTCCAGATCGCCGAACTCGAACGCCGCGCGCGCGTGGGGCGAGCGGATGACGCGGATGGTCAGCGTGCCGGGTGGCGCGATGTCGTCGCCGAACCGCTCGGCCCCCGTCAGCTTGTCCGCCCCGTCCAGCCGCCGGATCGAATCGCCCACGGCTCCCGCTCCGGCCAGCGACCCCGGCACCGCCGCAACCGCATCGACGATCGCGCGATAGCCGGTGCAGCGGCACAGCACGCCCGCCAACGCGCCTTCGATCTGCGCCTCGTCCGGCGCGTCGTTCTCGCGGAGCAGGGCCACCGCCGCGACGACCATGCCGGGGGTGCAGAAGCCGCATTGCGCCGCACCGTGATCCTGAAACCGCTCGGCCAGCGCCCGCGCATGCGGATCGCCCCGCGACAGGCCCGCCGCCGTCTCGACCGCGCACCCCGCCGCCTGCTGCGTCGTCATCAGGCACGCGCAGACGGGGGCACCGTCGACCAGAACGGTGCAGGCCCCGCAATCGCCCGCATTGCATCCGATCTTCACGTCCCGCGCGCCCAGCCGCTCGCGCAGGCTCTCCGACAAGCGTTCGCCCGGCTCGGCCCCGACCATCACGCGCTCGCCGTTGAGGGTCAGGGAAATGTCGTTCACCCGTTTGAGCATGACGCGTCCTTCTCCAGAGCGATGCGGATGGCGCGGGCGCTCAGTTCGGCGACCGAGGCGAGGCGATACTCCGACGATCCGCGCACGTCGGACAGGGGGGCGAGGGAGGCGAACCATGCCGCGTCCATCGCGCCGATTTCCGCCACCGGGCGACCCGCCAGCGCCGCTTCGAGTGCGCGCAGGCGCAGCGCGACGGGCGAGCACGACCCGACTGCCACGCGCAGGTCGCTCACGCGCTCCTCCCGAACGGTCGCATTCACGGCGACCATGGCGATGGAGATGACGAGGTGCTTGCGGCTGCCGAGTTTCAGGAACGCGCTCGCGCCCTCCGCCGCCGCGCGGGGGATGTGCAGCGCCGTCACCATCTCCCCCGGCTCCAGCGCGGTCGCCCGCACGCCGGTGATGAAATCCGGCAGCGCAACCCGCCGCGACCCGCCCGCCGAGGCGACCTCGACCCGCGCATCCAGCGCCAGCAGGGGCGGCACCCCGTCCGCCGCCGGGGAGGCGTTGCACAGGTTGCCGACGAGGGTGCCGGTGTTCTGGATCTGCACCGACCCGACCTCGCGCGCGGCCTGCTTCAGGGCGTCGAAGGCGGGGGGCAGGGGGGCGCGAATCGCGTCGGTCCAGGTCGTCGTCGCGCCGATGCGCCAGCCTTCCGCCGTCTCGTCGATCCCGCGCAGCCCTTCGACGCGCGTGAGGTCGAGGATATCGCGGCACCGCGCGCCCATGGGTTGCGAGGGATAGAAATCGGTGCATCCGGCGACGACCCGCAGGGTCCCGTCGCCGAGGAGGGCGAGCGCTTCGCCCACGGAACCGGGCTGGTGATATCCCATCGCGTGACTTTCCGTCCTGTCTTCATGATCCGCGGCCGTCCCCGGATCATGCGACGCGAGGCCCGTCCGCGCAAGTCGGACGCGGCGACACATGGAGAAGACGGGGAATGCCGGGAACGTGATTGTTCTTGGCTCGCGCCCATCGGCAGGTAGAAAGCACCATCCATCCCGAGGAGGCCCCCGCCATGGAACTCAACGCCGATTTCGACGCCCGCGTCCTCGTCCATGCCGACGATGTGCCGTGGCAGGCATCGCCGATGAAGGGCGTCGACCGGCGCATGCTCGACCGGATCGGCGGGGAGGTCGCGCGGGCGACGACCATCGTGCGCTATGCCTCCGAGAGCCGCTTTTCGGCGCATGTGCATGCGGGGGGCGAGGAATACATCGTCCTCGATGGCGTGTTTCAGGACGAGCACGGCGATTTCCCGACCGGCACATACGTCCGCAACCCACCGACCAGCTCGCATACCCCCGGTTCGGCCCCCGGCTGCACGATCTTCGTCAAGCTGTGGCAGTTCGATCCCGATGACCGGATGCAGGTGACGCGCCGGATGGACGAAGGGATGGTGGAGGCGGGACCGGGTCTGCGCGCGGTGGTGCTGCACGAGGATGCGCGCGAACGAGTGCGCTGCATCGAGATGGCCCCCGGCGCGACCCTGTCCGAAGACGCGCCCGGCGGGGCCGAGATGCTGGTGCTGGACGGTACGCTGACCGAAGGGAGCGAGGCGCTGCGCGCGTGGTCGTGGCTGCGCCTGCCGCCACGCGCG
>ENA-ORXT01006074-ORXT01006074.1-marine-metagenome-genome-assembly--contig:-NODE-6074-length-11442-cov-30.851386_pt1 | contig 11442 bp, 12 predicted proteins | sample MGYA00237868_ERZ511482 | MGnify/ENA metagenome assembly ERZ511482 | reverse complement strand
CGTGGGGAGGATGCTGGGGGGGGGGGCTGAGGGGGGCGCTGGGGTGGGGGTTTGGGGGGGGGGTCTGGGGAGGGGTCGGGGGGAGCTGAGCGGCGAGGTGGGGCTCGAGGTCGCGAATTGGCATTGTGGGCGAGTCGTCATTGTGGACGCCCAATGGCCTGAAAACGAGCTGACGACCTGACCTGGCCACTACCACCGCCCCACCAGTTCTGTCTCAGTGCCGCACCGCGCCCCAATTCTCGGCTACCGCGGCCGTCGCTGCCCTTCTCGCCAATGACAGCCCGTCGCCACTGCAAAACGTTCTCGTTTTGCGTGTTTTCCTGCCTGGCCGCCCACCCGGCCGCGGCCGACGCGTCATCTGCCAAAGAGCTCCTTCTACACAAGGAGAGAGGCGCGAGCAGAGAGTTCCCGTTTTGTTTTGAGCTGATTGTAAGTAACAGAGTACAGTATTAGAGACCGGCCGCAGTGTTTTTTCCAACTAAAAGCAATGGGAATCGCTATAGGTAGGAACAGAAGGCGCATACGCTATCCACAAGATGGGCCAGTGCCAGCGAAAGGTACGTCATCAATTGGACTGGCCAGTGTTGGCACTGCTTTGACGCAACACCCGGGATACTCCAGCAATCAGTTCCTAGTTGACTCTCGCTGCCACGCGCGCAGCACGGTCCGGTCCACCGGAGCAGCCCACAGCAGGTGCCTAAGTACACTCCCATGGCTGGCTACTGCCACAACGGCGGGCACGACGATGGTGTTCTCATGCTCTTTCCACTCACGCGTGTACCCCGCCCAGGTCCTTATCCTACTGTGCCAACGCATGAGCTCTCACTTGTTCGCATACAAGGGTCGGGGCGGGGGAGCTGTGAGACAAATGCGGCGTGCTGGCAGTGACCCTCGTCTCAGATTGACGGGGCGCATGGAAAGACCCTGCGCCAGGGGTTGTGGCTAACCGAGCGAAGAGCGGCCATCAACAGAAAATCAGACACTGCCCAGATGACAGCTTTCACTCGACGTATGTTATTGAAATCTCGTGGCATGGTTTCTGTCTTGGGAGCCGTGTCTGTCACATGTCAGGCGTTCTGAGGCCTCTCAATAGTAGTTCCATGCAAGGAGCTGCGGTTGTTTCGTGCTGTACTCAGGCTGCACATCGTCTAGACATTGAATAGAAACCTTTTGATCGCTGGACCATATTAGATTATTCTGAAAGATTCACTCGGACCAAATTCGTTCCAAGCTGACATCGGTCGCGCGGCGCGCGTGAAGGGCAGGTAGGGTGTCATATGGGCATGAAGGAGCCCTTGTTGTACAATTCTGTGCACTCCGACATGACCAGGGGCTGTTCTCTGCCCTACTTGAGCTCCCCGGTGGATTGTGACATGGTGTTCATGTTGGGTCGGACCTGCTGCTGACTCGAGGAGGATGTCCTTGGCCTGTATGGTGGGGAAGGGCAGCACATCTTGGGACAGTAGGGTGCCGAGAACGAAAGTCGTGCGGTGCTTGACTTTATCATTTCTTCTGGGTAAAGGGACGTCCCTGATCACGCCTATGTAGTCAGAGTGGGCTGAAACCCACACCATCATGCTGATTTGCATTGATATGTGTCCAGCAGCATTGCCTTTACGCACAAGCGACAGTGTGTGACAACTGCTGCCTCGGCGTGGCCGCGGTGCCCGCCACAACAGTCGCCCGCGAAGCGACCCCTGTGCTTTCGGTGACGGCTACTGGCGCGGTCGCCGTTGCCCTGCTGGCAACAACGGCCGACGGTCGGGCGACGGCGGCGGCGCCGCAGCCTGCACCTCCCCGTGCGGCGACGGTTGCCGCAGTGCAGCGAGCGGCCTCGCGTCGGTCCGCCACAACTTCTGTCAGCACCACGGCACCGGTGGGGGCGGGTGCGCGGGCGGCGGCCGGGCACGCACCTTTGCCTGCCGCCCCCTCACAGGCCCCAGCGCACTGCGGGAACACAGCACCTCGGCGGGGGTTTCGCGGAGCGGCAACGGCGGCCCCTGTGTCACCCTGCTTGGGTTATACCGGCTGGGCGGCCCCAGAAGTGCACCAGTCATTTTTTATCCGTGCTTGGTGACGGCGGTGGGGGCGGCGACGGTGCAGCAATCCCCGTCGACTGGGCCGCCGCTACTGCCGCCGACGGCGACTAGGCTTCTCCTCAACCGTTTGCAGACGTGGAAAACGCCGTCGCAGCTGCGTCAGCGTTGGAGAGTGCGGCCAATACTCAACCACAGTCAGCGGCGTGTGGACCGCAATCCCCGCAGTCTGGGATGCAATATGACCTGGTGGCAGTGCTCCCAGAGGTGACACCAGTGGCTGTGGTGGCAGAAGTGTCGGGCGCGCCGCACATCGGCGCGGTGGCGAGCCCCAAAGAAAATTAAGAACAGATCGACCGCCGTGTCGAACTTTCACGGCAGCTGCCGCTGACAGAGTGGAATGCGGATCAGGGTGATGATATGAATGATATTTTGGATGCGCTTCCGCCCAGCTTATGGATAACCACGGTAGCCACGACACTGGAGGTCCTCGGACGGATCGCCACAAACAGTTCGTGTACTCGTACGGTATCGTGGATGTTGTAACCACCACTACCCCTACTGTTACGAGAAGCAAAATCACAAACTAGATTACGTTTAATCAGGTAGCGTCGAGAACCACGCACGAGATTACAACATCTAGTGACAAGATAATCGCAAACAAGTGACCGTGTGATACTACAATTCACGATACAAGGACAAGCGCACCACAGTCGGGAGCATGGCGACTTCGAGGCGTAGCCTCAACGCACTCTCACATGATACGAAGCGACCAAGGACGGAGACAAGATGGATCCAGCGCAAAGACAATGAAAACCCCAAGCAGCGCTGCACACGACGGCACCAAGACGCGCAGCATGGGCGTATGTATCGACAAGACGGCATTCGATACGGCAAAGGACCTGTATCATCCCCAACAAAGAACACCTCGCGCACCCTCAACCCCCAGCCGAGCTACACTACAGAGTCTGTGCCTCATCCGTTTGACCGACGTCCCCCCCGGGGCCCTCTCCGCCAGTATGATGCAAAGCCGACTCAGCAACAGAAGCGGGACCCCCGCCCAGCCGTGGAGCCACACCGCCAGAAGGGGGCGCGCTACTCGACGTGGCTACATGTCCCTCCTCGGCACGAATTCGGTCCAACTCCGGCACAAAGCCGAGCAGCTCGTCGAGCCACACCTTCCACGGCACTCGAACAGACGGCTTCTTCTTCCCGGAGGTTGTCGTTGTCACCTCCCGGTCCTCCTCCTTGTCTTTCCAGTCCCTATCCGCCCAGGCGACATGCCACAGTCGGAGGATGTAGACGCGCGCCTTCTCCTTGTCGTCGACCCCCGGCTTGTTCATGGCGACTTGAAGCAGCTTGTCGTACACGCGGTTCTCGGGTTTGCCGTGACCTCCCCATTGGAAGGAAGACAACATGATGCGCAATGACTCCGCGCAGATGCTCTTCTTGGTCTCGGCTACCACGTCCGAGCGGATGTTGTCCACGTCCGACCAAACGTCCTTTTCGGCGTCGTACTCCTCGAGAAGGATGCGCGCCGCGATCATCATGCGCCTCCAAGTAGGGTCTTGCTTGCTCGGGTACACCTTGTCCACAGCGGCAGCCTTTTTTGACCCCGCACCTTGCCGCACGGACTTGCGAGGTGGGCGGGCAGGCGCGACGCCGCCCTCAGCCAGAGCAGAGGCATCTGCACCGGGCATGCTCGAGGTGCCTTGCACCTGTGTTGTCAGAAGAGGCTCGGATGTGCGCGTCGACGGCGGGCTGCCGCACGGGGGCGCCGCAGGCGCGGCCACGCCGGGCGCCTCCAACGAGGAGTTGAGCGCACCAAGCAGTGGCGCCACGGTGGCATCTGCAATCGGCTTGTCCGGCAGGTCGTTGTTGAACTTGGCGTACAGGAGGTTGATGACGGTGAGGAGGTTGGAGACAAGGAATGGGCCCAGACGCGTCACTTCACCATAGTGCCCGGCCGGCAGCGCGCTGCGAAGCACGTCAGTGAACCAGGGCTCCAAGCCGTTCTTTGTCGCCGGTGGAGTGTGTACAGAGCGCCCAGCCGCGAAGTTGATCAGGTACGTCGGGTAGACCTCGGCCTTAACGAGCACGGAGATGAGCTGTCCATGAGGGATGGCATCAAAGGTGGCACCCGAGTTGGCAAACAGGCGTGTCCAGCTCTCGAATTGCACTTGTAGAGTAGCAGCGCCAGTCAAGGCAGCAGCACCCCCACCTCCGCTCGCAGGCGCGCGTAGCGCACCGCTACCGCCTTGAGGTACCCGAACAGCTCCTCCAGATGATGCCGGTGCTCCCCCAGAAGGAGCTGCAGCGGCGCCCGCGGAGGGGCTACCGGGCCTACCTGGAATAGACGGCTGCTGCGGTGCGGCGCTCGACGCCGTGGAGCCCAAAACCAAGCCTCGGCCAAACGAAGGATCATTTGAGGTTGGAGATGCCCTAGTGGACGCCGTAGAAGTACCGCTGGGGAGCAAGGCAGGCTCTGATGGGACCCCAATGGAAGGGGGAGACCATGGAGTCCCTGCGCTCAAGAGCGCTGGCGCAGGAGGCGATCGGAGCCACACAGTCTCGGCTGCCCTTCTTGCTGCGGCGCCAAACTCCTCGCTCATAGTCGAGCGGTGAACCGGTGCACGCGAAGGCGCGGTCCACGCCACATTGGCAGGAAGCTGAAAAACCAGCACCGGCTGTGCCCCGGGCGTCATTGCCCGGCTGCGACGCAGCCCCCGTCCCAGCCGCCGTAGCAATGTCTGCTGGCGCGACGGCCTGGCCGTCGGCGGCGGCTTGGCGGTCGGCGGCGGCTTGGCGCTCTTTGGCCACCTCGGCCGCGCTCTCTGCCGCCTCTTGCAGCTGCAGGACCGCGTGGCGGTCGGCAGTGTCTTGGCGGTCGGCGGCGTCTTGGCGTTCGGCCGCGGCTTGGCGGTCGGCGGCAGCTTGTCGGGCGGCGGCGGCTTGGCTGTCGGCGGCGGCTTGGCGGTCGGCGGCGGCTTGGCGGTCGGCGGCGGCTTGACGCTTTTTGGCCGCCTCGTCCGCGCTATCGGCCACCGCTTGCTGCTCGAGGACGGCTTGGCGGTTGGCGGCGGCTTGGCGCTCGGCGGCGGCATGGCGGTCGGCGGCAGCTTGGTGGTCGGCGGCGGCTGGTCGCTCTTTAGCCGCCTTGGCGGCACTCTCTGCCGCTGCTTGCTGCTCGAGGACGACTTGGCGGTCTAAGGCGGCATGGACGTTGGCGGCGGCTTGGCGGTCGGCGGCGGCTTGGCGGTCGGCGGCGGCTTGGCGGTCGGCGGCGGCTTGGCGGTCAGCGGCTGCTTGTCGCTCTCTGGCCGCGTTGGCGGCGCTCTCGGCCACCGCTTGCTGCTCGAGGACAACTTGGCGGTCGGAGGCGGCTTGGCGGTCGGTGGCGGCTTGGCGATCGGCGGCGGCTTGACCGTCGGCGGCGGCTTGGCGCTCAGCGGCTGCTTGGCGGTCGGCGACGGCTTGGCGGTCAGCGGCTGCTTGTCGCTCTTTGGCCGCCTTTTCGGCGCTCTCGGCCGCCGCATGCTGCTCGAGGACGACTTGGAGTTCGGAGGCGGCTTGGCGGTCGGCAGCGGCTTGGCGGTCAGCGGCTGCTTGGCGGTCGGCGGCAGCTTGGCGGTCGGTGGCGGCTTAACGCTCTGTTGCGACCTCGACCGCGCTCTCGGCCGCCGCTTGCTTCTCAAGGACGACTTGGCGGTCGGAGGCGGCTTGGCGGTCGGAGGCGGCGTGGCGATCGGCGGCGGCTTGACGGTCGGCGGCGGCTTGGCGGTCAGCGGCTGCTTGGCGGTCGGCGGCAGCTTGGCAGTCGGCGGTGGCTTGACGCTCTTTTGCCACCTCGACCGCGCTCTTGGCCGCCGCTTGCTTCTCAAGGACGGCTTGGCGGTCGGCGGCGGCTTGACGGTCGGCGGCGGCTTGCCTGTCGGCGGCGTTTTGACGCTCTTTTTCCACCGCGGCCGCGCTCTCGGCCGCCGCTTGCTGCTGGAGGACGGCTTGGCGGTCGGCTGCGGCTTGGCGGTCGGCAGCAGCTTGGCGGTCGGTGGCAGCTTGGCCGTCGGCTCGCCCACCAGTTGCCTCTTGAAGGCGTTTCTTCTCTTTGGAAACACGGCGCTGAAGACCGTCAAGTTCTTGTGAAGACGCCGTGACGGCTGCCGCAACGGCGTCCATGAGCATCTTGTGCGTTGATGATTCGTGGTCGCCGCTCTTGGGCGTCTTTCGGGGGTTGTCGGTTGATGACTCCTCCTCATCGGAGGTTGGGGCGCGGCCAGGTGCGACAGCCCTAGCGTTAGTCTCTTTCGAGCGCTTTGGAGGAGCAGCGGATGCAGAGCCTCCAGTCGTCGAGGACGTCTGACGCGTACGATCGGCCTTGCGCTTCTTTCGAGAGCACCAGTTGTTGCCACCCATCTACACGGAAGGAGACATGGGGGAAGCACCAGCTCAGCACATGAAAGCGTGATGCACCTAGAAGGGGGAGTGAAAAGGTTAGCATACATGGGTTCAAGGGTCACGTACGCGTTCATTAAAACCCATAGCAGTGCAACCCCTTCTCTCATCAGGGCGGACAATACGCAAGAACAACAAGTGACGAGAAAATCGTGGTGCCGTACCGTTAAAGCAAAAAGAGCTGCAGAAGCATCCTCTGAGACCGTAGCGTGCACCTCAGCTGATGACGAGAAATCAGACGATCAGCCAAGTTGATGGAGGTCCTGAGCTCGGAGCCCACCTTCAGCAGGAGCTCCGCGCAAGCACGAGGAAGAGAGAACAGCGGGGTGGGACAGCCACACGGACGGAACGGATTCCGTGCGAGGGGGGCACGACGCGGATACCTCGGTGCTTGGCCCGTCGTGCGCGTGCGGTCGGGACCTGCAATGCGTTGCGACCTTTGTTCACGTCACAACTGTTTAGCAGTGACGTTGCAATGTTACAAGGACCGAACTCTTACACTTTGTCACGGGATTTTGTTTTCACGTCTGCAGCCCGCACAACCTAGTTACGGACGTAGCAATATGGTAACGGTGACATTCTAGTGACAAGTATTAGTCATAACATTTGTGAGATGGTTCAATATTTCATCGACATCGGGCAGGACATCTGACCTCTCAAGCAAACGTAGGCGTCTGTGGCATCCAGACGCTCGCATGCCACTAGGGTACTCGACAGTCATGGAACACGAGCAGGAGCACAAAGCACAAATCTTATAAGACCAAGAACACCAACGAGCACAGGCGGTAAGAGAAGAGAACGCTAACATCACTGTAGAAGCAGACGCGATTGGATCACAAGAACAAGAGCAACCCGTCATGTCCCTCGCATCATAGCAGAGCAGAACATCAGCACCTTGTTGTATCCAAAGGACTCTCCACGTCCGGTGCGCTTGGCCCGCTCGTCACGAAGAAGTAGACGTAGCGCTCCCCAGCCACCTGCCTTGATAGCAGCCTTCGCAATGGCGCGGCGCTTCGAGAGCATTGACGACGACGCCCTCCCAAACGGGTGCTTCTTGTCCCACACTAGTCGATCGGGCTCGCCGCTTTGAAGCTTCTTCAAGGCCATAGTGGTCCCGACACCGACCTCCCAGGACATCTCGACGACGTCCATCATGTGCTCCCAGTCCCGTGGCAGTCGATCCATCTCAATGGGCTTGTCGCGAACTTCCATGGCAGGCGGCGAGGCCCTTAGAGGCAAAGCCGCAGAGCAGGTGCAGGGCTGTCGCGAGAGCGCGTTAGAGCCCGCGCCAAAGGGGGGCTGAGCCCGAGGTAGCGTCTCAATTCTTGATTGATGGGTGGGGCTCGGTGTGGCCGATACCTGTCGTCCAAACGTGGAGTTGGCCAGAATGGCCGCCGACTTGAAGAATTCCCCAGCAAGACCAACCTTGGCGGCGCCTCGGCGATGCGCCTCCTTGATGTTGTTGAGTCGGGCCTCGATCGTTCTGCAGAGCGCTCGATCCGTCGCTGGCATCTTCTTGTTCCGTCGGTTGGCCACGAGCGCGCCGGCCAGACGTAGATGGCCGTCAATGTTGTCTGGCAGTGGGCGGGGCACAAAGGCGCGATTCATGGGGTTGACCGACGCCGAAATGCCGACGACGAGCTTCCCCTGGGGGTCACATCCTTGGGCGTCATTGGCATCAAGGACGACGGAGTCGCCGGGTACGGCGTCCGAACCCACGAGGGGGAATGCTCGAGATGCGATAGGGGGCGACATCGCAACACGTTGAAGAACAAGACAGGTACTTGATGTTGGAAAGCAGACGCTTCCGACGCGACCACAGATATGGAGCACGTAGGGAGGGAGGGCCGGGACACCGCGGTGACGCCTGCAGCAGTTTACTGATCTGAGCACTCACTTCAACACAGATCCAGTGAGGACCCATGATGACTGACCTTCCCACGGAAGAATGTTACGGTGTCTTGATTTCAGAAAGCACGAGTCCTCGTCGGCAAACAACGGTCGGAGTAATCTCTGGAACTACTCGTACCATATGTGGTGTCATTGTTACAACAACGCAGTTTCTGAACAAGATTTCTTGATTACCGACAATCTTAGTGTACGTGTGTTGCGGATCTGTAATGTGTTGGAAGTCACTTTGAGGCGTACATTCGGACCATGGGCCATCGACGTGCGAACAGGCATTTCTTGCAGCGGTATGATTTAAATCATTTCTGGCGCCAGGATTTAAATCAACCCTTGACTTTGTTTCTCGTGACGGGAGTTTTATGGATTTAAATCATCGGGCATGATTTCAATCATTTAGGCTCGTTGTCATGAATAGAAGTACAAATACCACGTGATTGGGCCTGATAAGGACCACTCACCCTGGTGTTTCCTTCGTGTCGCGTGCGGTGGGCATCACCGACTGGGCGGCTGTTGCCAAGTCAGGGGGGGGGAGGCGAGCGGCAGGGGATGGAGACGGCGACGGGGTGCGGGGGGGGGGTCCGCTGCCGCCCTACCTGGCGGTCACCGCCGTGGCGGTCGTGACAGCCGCCACCGCCGCCGCTGCAGCCGCCGCGGCGAACGTGTCGTGGGTGCCCGTGACGGCGGTGGGGGACGCACTCGGCACCATGATGACGAGGGAACGCGATGGCGTTTTCGAGCCTGCCGCCGTCGACAGCGGCACGATGGCCGCGTTGCTCACCGCGCTCGCGGTCGCCGTGGCTGGCGGCGCGTCGACGGCGGTGCCCGACGCCAGCGACCTCCCCGCTGCCCACACCGCTGTCGCGTTTTCCATTGGCGCGCACGCCACCGCCAACGCGTCCGTGCGTGTCGACATGACCGCCCGGGGGGGTTGCTGGCACTCACCACCGTGCTCGTTGCAGGAGAATGCCCGTGTGTTTTAAATCATGAGACGATTCGGGTAAACGGAATAACACACCAAAAGCAGCATGATGTAAATCAAATATAAATCACCTGCCATCTCTGACTTCTTGGCGCTGGAGGCCCAGCCGATCCTGGTTTTCTTCTGTCTCGCATACCATCCCGCCCAATGTCACCGGGCCTCTCCCCAATCATTCCCTTCAGACACGCAGGCGCCGTTACGCACAGTGTGTATGCATCTGCTTCCTCTAACAGGCGACTCAGCGTTCTGTGGTAATAGTGAGTGGGGACTATGCAGATCAGTTTGGTGCACTGGCTCCATGATACCAAACCTATAGTTCAGTTGGGGCCTTGATGGCTCGCATCAAGAGTGGTACACAACAATTAGCACTTGTGATTCACACGCGAGGCCGCTCCCCTCCCGAGGCAGACTGGGGGGTAATCTGTGGAAGTATCCGTACCAGATTGTGTAATTGGGTTACCCAATCGCCGTTTTTCAACAAGATTTGATGAATACCGACAGTCTCGGCATACTTGTGCTCCGGACCTGTAATGCGTCGCAAGTCGCTTCGAGGCGATAATTTCGATCAAGGTCCCTCGACGCAGGCAGAGGCACTTCTTGGCCCGTTTGGCCCAGCTCTTCCTTTGTCTCACAGTCCATCGCGCCCAACCTCACCTTGCCTCTCCCCCATCATTCCCTATCGGCGAGCAGCAGCCGTTACGCACCGTACCCTCTTCGCGGACGGCTGCTGCGAGCAAATACGGAACAGCCGTCTCCTTTGTGCGACCATTTCGCACTCCCTTCGATTGTTGATAATGCTGGGTCGTCCGATACGCCTGCGCCCTCATCAGATCTGCCACCCTCTACTTTTTCATCCTCTAAAAACAAGCTCTCCCCGGGGCCGGGATCCTACACGATCTGCGACGTTTTCGGCTTTTGGAGTCTTTTGAATGTTACCTCCTGCCACCCTATATCATTCTGTTGGCGGACACTCTGTGCAGCTCGATGCTCCACAACCAAGTTCTATGTTTCTTGCGGTACTTCTGGGAAACGACTGTTGTGCCTGGCAATTTTCATGAGGGGAAGCAGCGGTCACCCGGTGATGAGGTTGTGGTTTAAGACCAGCCATGCATCATTCAGGGACTCAGTGTGCGTCTGCTTTCAACTTGTGAAGACTCTGTGTTTTGTGGTTGTAGTGAGCGTGGACCATGCAGAACCATCCAACTGGTGCAAAAGAGTTCCAAATCGGCCTCTGCGGCGTCGTAGAGGCCGAATTGCAACTCTTTTGCAACAGTTGGAGTGAGGGATTTTTGGGAGAACGGCTGTATGTAAACTCTTGTTACCAGCTGAATGTTTTGGTACCTAGTTCGCGCTTCCTTGCAACATGATGAAATCAGTTCTCTCCAGATCATGTCGTAGACTACTGTGAGCGACATCTCGTTACAAGCTGCATGATCATGGGACACTTACGGACCATATGGTAAGTATTTTGAAACCGTCTCTCATCAGGTAGATGCAAGTGATGTCGCCTTCGCATTCGCTCCTGGTGATTGTTCCGACCTTACCGAATGCAAGAGACTGGCGATCCACTTTATGGCCGATCGAAAGCCATGAGCAAGACCCCGCTTGAGATGAAGCTGTCCCTCGCGGGCGCAGAAGCAAGTCTTCATCTCGCCGCCACGACTGCCCTCCCACGTGCCAAGCACTATCCTGCGCGCTGTCTTCGAACGGCAGTATGACGTCCACGGCGCCTGGGGGTGTTCCTCGCTCGTCCCACCTGGACGGATCGCAAGATGGTCGGTCAAGCACCGCCCGCAATGTTGAGTGGCTGAGCCTCGCGCCGAGTGCAAAAGATTATGATCCTGTGGCCTCCACTGCCGCGGCTATCGAGACGGCCCGGTCGCAAAGCAGCTCCAAGGTGCACAAGAGGACACGCAAGGAGTACCTTGATTTTTGCTCCAAGGTGGGTGTGACCCCCACCAAGGTCGATGCTACTACTGCCGCGCATGTTGCAACGTTCTACAAGGTGCGCACCAAGAACTTTGAGCTCGGGATCTCGACGTCCAAGCACATCTCCGCCCAGATGAC
>ENA-ORXT01006073-ORXT01006073.1-marine-metagenome-genome-assembly--contig:-NODE-6073-length-11443-cov-13.497009_pt1 | contig 11443 bp, 9 predicted proteins | sample MGYA00237868_ERZ511482 | MGnify/ENA metagenome assembly ERZ511482 | reverse complement strand
GCCGGATAGCCCGACCCCCGACTGATAAGGAGGGGGATACGCCCAAATTATTATTCATTTTACCGGATTTGTCAAAGTGAAAGAACCATAATTACTACAAAAAAAGGAGGCATCAACTTTACATAAGTTGATACCTCCTTGTATTTTTTCTGAAAGAAAAACCGGATTACTATTCGCATATTGGGAGAGTAAATCCGTACTGACTAGCTAGGTCACAATATGATTGGCAATCAATATAATCACAGATATCAAACCCGCCGTCATTGTCGTTTCCGCCATTGTCGTTTCCGCCATTGTCGTTTCCGCCATTGTCGTTTCCGCCATTGTCGTTTCCATTATTGCAAGTGTCTTGAACAACAACTTGTCCGTCAACGGTAATCGTGATGCTTGTCTGACCATTAACGGTTTCCTCGCTAAAGCTAAAGCTCGAACATTGGTCGAAATTGTAATCACCACATGAGGTAGAAATTACACATTGTGCAGATGCAGCAAAGGAAATTGTTGTCATTAAGAGGAGTGCAAATAAGCCTTTCAAAAAATTCATAATAAAATTGTTAAAAAAAAAATTAATAAAATAGAATAATATTGTTCGTTTGGTTTGATGATACAAATATACAGGGAAGCAATCGTTTAGTTTTGACTATAAGTCTTGAAAAATTACGCATTTAATTGTAGAAAAATTCAGTTATAAAGTACTTAATGAGCAATTTTGTAGATTTATTTGTAGTATTTATTGTATTTTACGCCTTCAAATACTTTAGTCAACTTAATATTTTCTTACGTATTTAAAGCAAAAGTGCTAATGTATTATTAGTAAAAAAAATCCCGATTCTCCTTTGCGAAGAATCGGGACATGGGTTATTTGATAGTTTTTAAAGGTTTACGGCGTAGTATATTAGCGTGTTAAGGCACCTGATATGCCATTATTATTAAACCAAATGGCTTTATCTTGTCCATCAACAGTGCCATCCATATTGAAATCGGTAGGTGAGTAAATCAAGAAAGTACCATTTTCGATTACCCATTGTGCTTTATCGTTGCCATTGATGTCGTTGCCGTTCACTTCTTGTATGCATTCGCCCGCAAACATCGCCCATATGTCTGGCGCGACTTGTTTTTGTCCATAACTTGTACCGTTGGCGTTGAATGAATTTTGTGTTCTAAAATCGTATTCAAGTTTGTTATTGATAACCGGAATAGGCGTAGGCGTAATGATACCAATGTGATTGCGGTGTTCGATAACGATGTAGAAACTATTGCCATCTTCTTTCGTCAAAATGTCATCATTTAGAAATTCAATTGTTCCATCTTGTGTGAGTAATGCCATTGTTTTGGCGACTTCGGTTTCGGATGTAAGCCCCGTTCGGAATGATACTAGTAACCAATCAATAGTATTTTCAGGGTATTTTTTGTTTATAAAAGTATCACATTCAGTACCAATATAGTTCCATGGTGCAATGCTGTAGGGCATGACAATCGGGAGGCTTGTATCTTGTGCGGGCAATAGTTCGTAAATGGTATTAAGGCTGTTGTTCATGTCGGAAGTCAGGAAAGGTCCTTCTAAATAAACGCTTATATTTATATCATACTGCGTGTTGGCAGTATTCACATCTACGAGCGGTTTTTGCTGAATGGAGGCTGAACGAGCATTTATAGTTTCGACGGACATACCGGGTTCGTCGAAGTAGGTGTAGCGTCTGTATTCAATATTGGGAGATGTTGAATTTTCGTATAATTCGCCGATATTTAGCCACATACCAACTCCGGTATTCGTTTGGCCCATTACTATATCATCTTGTCCGTTTGTTTCTACATATGAATTTACGTCTCCTTCGTTCCAATAGCCATGCAACAAGTCGCTGTTGTTGGGCACATCGTTTGTCAGTATCTCGTGTATAATCCCCATTGAGCCTTGGCTACCTTCTATAAGTTCCCATTCTAGTGGTGTGTCATTATATAATGTTACGCAAATAGAGTCACTCACATTGTCCATTAAAAATGGAGTCACGTCGATATTGCTTCGGTAGTTCATGTATTCTTCAGTCACATCCATGTTGATGATATCAAACAGGTAAGGGTCGGAAGGTTCGCCTCTCAAATTGGTAAATATATCGTATCGTTCGGTATAAAAAAAGTGGGTTTTTTGCATCTCGACTAGGTCGTAGACGTCTCCCCGTATATAGGAACGAATGGCGCGTATAGGTCCTGTTTTATTGCTTACAAAAGCCCTGAGCGTAAGGTCGGTATATACGAAGGGATTTGTGGCGGTATAGGTGTCATAAGTCTCCAGTATATCTACGCCGGAGCTTTCTCCTTCTATGATGTTTATGTCTTGCGTGATCCAAGTATCAGAGAAGTTTAGGGTATAATTGTCTGTAATGACTGTGGAGTTTTCGGGATTATCAAAAAGTATATTATAGGATGTAAAATAATCTGCATCTAATGAAAAATTGTAGCTAACGTAATTGCTATCAGCATGTTGCACCAATGAGCCATCTTGTTGAAATAGATAAACGTAGGTGTCTGATTGTAGTTTTTCATTTTGAATAGAAATTTCCACTCCTGTACCGGGCAGCGTGCCTAGGGGTATTCCATTCGCTAGATCTGTATAATTCCCGGCATCTTTGAGCATAAAAACCAGTTCGTCATCAGCATCAAAAGTAATAATACTATCAGCACCTACATAAGTATTTGAATCGGCATATACTACAGTATTATCTATAACGCTTGATTGTGCACCTTCTCCGTATATGGTGTTTATATCCACCCATTTCATTTCGTCTATCTGTATGGGGATTTGCATCCATTGGTCGTTTTCATATCGAAAACCTACGATGTCTTCAGGCATCAAATTTTCGAGGAATGTACCCTGAAAATTGCTGCCTTTTAGAATGGCGGGATTTGAATCATAGCTGTCGCTTGTCAATTTCTCGTCGGGTCGCAACACAACAATAGAATCCAAATAGCTTACCTCATCATCAAAGCCTGATTTGTATTGGGCAGTATTTTCTTGACGTTCCAATTCGGGGTTGTCGCCTCGAGGCCAAATAACCGCAATAATTCTTCCTGCCGGGGCAGCATTTTTGAGTGTACCTGTGCTTCCGTCCTGCTGCAAATTGCTATTTGCAAGGTCAAACCATGCTTCTGTCACCTCTATTAGTCTGACAAAAGGTTGGAGTTCACCGGGTTGTATCACTGCATTATTGAAATTATTCTCAAAGTAATCATCCCCATAAGGAACAGGTGGGTTATCTGTTGTGCCGGTCGCCATTCGAAGTGCTAATTCCGCAGGAATAGGCATTGTACCATTATTTTTCAATACCCCAACAACGGTAAGGGTACCGCCGATAAATACGGTATCCGACATCTCAAAATCAATAAATTCAATTTCGGATGGTTGTCCATAAGATGTCCGTGGCATCAAAAAACTGACGGACAATAAAAACAAAAAGAATCCGAAACTAAACACTCTTTCTAATATTGACATATTTTTACGCTTTAAATAAAAAAAATGTAACTCTTCATCGCAAAGGACACTAAACGGAAATCGTTACTAAGTAGTCGTTCAAGTTGATACGTTACAAAAAAATTTGTTTTACAAATTTACGTTATATTACGGTATTATTTTTAACTTTACACTCTATTTCTTACGTATCTTAAAAATATGGCTTATCAATTAACAAAACTAATAAATGACTTGAAACCCGAAGAAATCAGAGGGTTTCGCTTGCAAGAAAGTCGTTATAATTTTAAAAAACAAGATAAAAAACTTACGTTATTATTTGATGCGATAAAAAAAGAAAATTGTGACGAATATGATGATAAATTAATCTTGAAATTGTTCCCAAATAATAATAAAAATGCCTATTACAGATTAAAAAATTTGCTAATAGGACGAATAGAAGATAGCTTGGTGTATTTGCATCGTGATAAAAACGAAGAATTTGGTGTGTATAAATATTTACATTTACATCAAATTTTTTTCCACAAATCAGCGTATGAAGAAGCAAGTACTTATTTAGAAAAAGCAGAAAAGTCGGCTCTAAAACTGGAAGATTATGATTTATTGGTTTTGATTTGTAGAAAGTATATTCGTTTATCTGAATTTTTGGAAATATCGCCGGAGGAATATATTGAACGCCAAAGCAATTATCAAAGCCTCGCCACTAGTACTAACGAAACCGAGTACTTGATTGCCATGCTGAATTTTCGACTAAAGCGTACCAATTTTTCTGGTAAAGATAATGAGGTATTAGACGTATTGGAACAGGTGTCAAATACCTTGAAAATCAATAAATTGACCACCAATTCAGCACGGACAAAATTGCTCGTAAATCGTTGTGTAAGAGATATTTTACTACAGAAAAAAGAGTTTCCTGCCTTAGCGGAATATATGATTAGTAGCTATGCCGAATTTAAAAAAGAACAGATTTTTGGAAAAAATAATCACGAGGAAGCTATCATTCAACTTTCATGGATTATCAATTCATTGTTAAAAATCAAAAACTTTAAGGATGCCCCAAAATATATTGATGAGCTTCACAGACAGCTCTTGATGTACAATAGTCTGTATTTTGACAAGTATATTTGGCTCTACTACCAAAGTCGCGTTATAGAATACACTTTTTCTAACAAACGCGAACAAGCTATCATGCTCTTGGAAAAACTTGAAAAGAAAGATACTATTCGCCACAATTCGGGGCTGGCATTTTATATAAGTATCAATCTCACAACCTTATATTACGGTATCGGCAAGCTCGATAAGAGCCTAAAACATTTGTCCAATATCCTCACAAACCCTACATTCAATGGCATGTCCGCCGACTGGAAGCTAAATATTCAGCTACTCGAACTCATCATTCGTACAGATAATAATGACATCGAATATGCCATCAGCAAAACCAATGAAATCAAACGAAAATACCGTGAATCTTTGCGACAAGAACAGTACCAAATAGAAAAGAGATTTGTCAAAATCATCTCGACAATTCTCAAAAAACCTGACGCACTTAAAGATGAAAAAACTTTGAAGGAGGTCAGACAATTTATTGCTGATACGCCCGACTACGAACCCGGTTCTACCAATGAATTAATTGATTATAGCATCTGGCTAGAAGCTAAAATACAGAAAAAAGACTATTATTCACTTATTCCCAACGTCTTTTAATCTCTAATAGACTTTATTTAGGAATATTTTGCATGCATGGAATTTTGTATTTTTTCGATAATTGAGCCTCATTTTGAGCTGCATACCCTACGGTACGGAGCGAAAAATAGGAGAAGAGTATCGGAAAAAGACAATGTTAGCTGCATACAAAATATTTCTAAATAAAGTCTAGTCAAAAGAATAAGTATTGGGCTTGCCATCACAATACATATCATACCTTCCAGAGCAAAAACGAGTAGACTAAGGATAGCTCCGCCTAATGTATAGAAGCTGAGCAAGTAGCAATTTTTTCTGGATAAATCTGTTTGGTATCCGCTAATAAAAGGGGGCAAAAAACCAATCAGGAAAGGAATCAAGACGAGTACAGTCCATCCGTATTCGCCCAAAAACTCTATGGATAACAAACCAAGCAGGAAAATTATGGCTAAGGTGACAAGTGCAGAAATTAATTTGATGTGCTTTTTCATCGCTATTTTTTTTGATTAAAATTCTAAATCCCAAAAAGAAGGGGTGCGGTAAGTCGCGTCTTTATAAGTTTGATAGGCGTACCATGCTGCAAAAATTAAAGACAAGAAAAACAGATATTCAGCACCGGAAGTACTCAGTAAAAAATAAAGGGCAATGCCATAAACCACAACAGCTAACAAATAATAAGCCCTAACTTTATTTTGATAAGCTAATGCTAAGACCATTGCACTAAGCACTTGCCATGCTCCAAGTAAGAACCACAGAGGAAATAAAAGCCAAATAGAAACCCCTTCAGAAAGTGGTGTCAAAACGATGGATAAAGCAGCTAATGCCCCAAACAAAACATGTACACCGTAATCAAATTTCAAAAATTTTCGCGGAAGATTCATAAAAAGTTTAATTGATAATTAAGAAAATGTAAATGTAGTTTTAGTGAAAATGATTCATTCACTCAAAATTCATTCACTCATTCATTGGTAATTCATTCATTCAAAATTCATTCATTACACTTGCAATATACAGACTATTTTCATTATTTTCAATAAATATTGAAAGTTTATTGTAAATTTTTTTATTTTACGCTGAATATTTTCCTAAAAATATTTCTAATATACTCATTATCAATATTTTGTGTTGTTTTTATGTTTTTAAATTCCTCAAAATTTCCTGTAAAATAACTGTGTACTTCAAGTGTATCTTTTACTAAATCGGTCAATATTGCGTACTCATCGGGCGTCAGTCGGGCGAGTTCGTGCGTGGGAGCTTGTGGGGCGGGGACTAGGGCGGCTTTCCATTGCCACCTACCGCCAAAGGGAAGTTCGAGGAAATCACAAACCTGCCGCAACGTATGTCGAGGACGAGCGATGAGGTCTTCATAGCGCAATTCCAAATATTGCGAATCGGGCAGGGTAGCGGCTTGCGCTTGGGTGGCGTTTACGATTTTTTCCCAATACAAAATCGCCTCCGCTATCGTGGTTTCATAAGGAGCAATATGACTGAGTTGAGCTTCGTAACTGAAATTGGTAAGTGTATCGGGATGACCGCCTTTGATGAGCCGACTGATACCTTCATGCTTTACCATCGAAGTGGCAGCAAAACGCCCGTCGCGGATGAGATGAATAAATTTAGCCGAAGGAAAAAGTCGGGAAATTGCTTGTATATCTAAGCCGTATTGAGGGGTTTTATCTATAAAAAAACTACAGTTGGGCGCAGCCGTTTTTTCATAACACATTTTCAAAAAAAACAATACACGCGCCGAATGCGTCGTATGTATGTGGCAATTTTCAATAAATTGTTTGTGGAAAAAACCCTTATCCGAGATACCGCCAGCCGCCAAGTGTGCATCTACCCAACGATGCGCCCCATTGGAAGTATAATGCTCCTCCAAAACCGTCCAAAACTCTTGCGGCGATAGCTCCACATCAGCAAATCGCGTGGCGAGTGTACTAATAAAATGCGTCTCGGTCACCGCCATCGTTTGCGGATGATAGCCGAGCATTTTATTGAGCAAATTTGTCCCACAACGCCCCGTACCGACAATGAAATGGATGTTTTGCATAGGTTGAATGGTTATATTGCTTTATTGTTGAATTGCTTTATGGTTACACTGTCATGCACTTGTATTTTTTGCGAAGCAAAAACAATTCAACAATTCAACAATAAAGCAATAAAGCAATTCAACAGTAAAACAATAAAACAACTTCAAAAGCCATTCATCAGTAGAAAGACCAATGCGCCTGCCAAAAATCCGATTGCTGCCAGCCATGCTATATTTTTGAAGTACCAGATAAAGTTAATTCTTTCCATACCCATCGCAGCAACACCGGCTGCCGAACCAATAATGAGCATACTACCGCCCGTACCAGCAGAGTAGGCGATAAAGTGCCAGAGTTTGCTATCCATCGGCTCAGTATACATACCCATCGAAGCCGCCACCAGTGGAACATTATCAATGATAGCAGAAAAGACGCCGAGGAAAATGACGACTATATTTTGGTTGGGAATTGTAGCTTGCAGCCATTCGGCTACGCTTTTGAGTAAGCCTACTTTTTCGCCACCTGAACCCATGACTGACGCCGATTCGAGCGCAGCCACCGCCACCAAAATACCCAAGAAAAACAGGATACTTGACATCTCAATCCGCGAAAGGGCATGATGCGCAGAGTAGCGTTTCTTTTTTTCTTCAGTAAAATCTTCTTCCGGGTGAATGTACTCGGAAATCAACCACACGACACCCAAAGAAAGCATCATACCGACATAAGGCGGCAGGTGGGTCAGTACCTTAAATATAGGCACAAAAACCAGCCCACCAACTCCGGCAAACAACATCACACGGCTGCTCAATACCTTTTCACTCTCAATTGCTTTATCAAAATGACGCTTGCTCGGCGTGATTTCGCCACGCATATAAGGCATACGAGACATGATAAAAACCGGCACAACCATACACACTATCGAAGGCAATACAAGTCGTTGAATCAGCCCCAATGTCGATACTTTTTCGCCTATCCAAAGCATTGTTGTAGTCACGTCGCCGATAGGACTCCACGCACCGCCAGCATTGGCAGCGATGACACCAGCCGAAACGAAATAGAGTCTTTCAGTCTTGTCAGGTATCAGTCGGCGTAGAAGAGAAACGAGTACGATAGTCGCCGCGAGATTGTCCAATGTAGCCGAAAGGAAAAACGCCAAAATACAAACCAACCACAGCATAGTCGATTTTTTTGTTGTGCGTATTCGGTTGGTAATCACCGAAAAGCCTTTGTGTAAATCGACCAGCTCCACAATTGTCATTGCGCCAATCAGGAAAAATAAAATCTCTGCCACCTTACCAATATGATGCAATAATACATCGTCCAGCGGTTCGATATGATGCGAATGACCTACAACTTCCATCCCTCCGACCGAGACAAACGCCCAACACAAAGCACCCATAATCAGGGCAGGAACGGTTTTATCCAGTTTGAGTGGATGTTCAAAAACAATGGCGAGATAACCGATTATAAAACAAAGAATAAGACCAGTGAGCATTAGGAAGTGTATTTAAGTCGAATTAAGTTGAAGTTGAAGAATAAGTTTAAGTTTAATAAACTTGGACGCATTCTCGTAATTCGTAGAATTTCTAAAATCAAATAAGTTCTTTGAGAATTTTCACAAAAATTGTTAAAGAACCATCAAATGTTTGTAATACCTATTTATTTAAGGATAGGCAAAAATAGGTAAAAGTTCTAAAAGAAAAAAGTCTAATATAGTATTCGATTGCATAACGGCTATGGACTATTGACTACTTCAGCTTCTCCTGCAAAAGCCGATTGGCTACTTTCGGGTTTACTTTTCCGCCGGAGGCTTTCATCACTTCGCCCATAAACATTCCGATTAAACCTTTTTTGCCTTTTTGATAAGCTTTCACTTTGTCGGGATACTTGGCGATGACCGCATCTACAATCGCTTCGATACTGCCTTCGTCCGAATCTTGTATGAGGTTCAGTTTTTTAGCTAATTCTAATGGCGGTGTATTGGCTTGTTTTACGAGTTCGGGAAATACCTTTTGTGCGGCGGCGGCATTGCTAAGTTTATTGGTATCGACCAATTCTATCAACTCCGCTATCGTTTTTGCTTCCAATTCAAATTCATTGATAGTCAATTGATTATCATTCAAATGAGATTGAATGACATTCGTCAACCAATTGGCAGCAGCTTTGTAATTTTTTGTGTGTTCAGTTATTTTTTTATAAAAAACAACCATTTCTTTTTCCTCTAAAAGTACATCCGCATCATACTCGGACAAACCATATTTTGCGGTCAATTCGGCGTGAATTTCATGCGGAAGCGGTGGCATATTGGCGCGAATGTCTTCGATATATTCCTCCGTCAGCACGACAGGCAACAAGTCCGGCTCCGGCAAATACCGATAATCGTGCGCATTTTCCTTCGATCTAAGCACAACGTCTGTATGCCCCACTTGCGCATCAAAAGCGCGCGTTTCCTGATCGATTTCACCCCCTTTTTCGAGGATGCGAATTTGCCGACGGGCTTCGTATTCGATGGCACGTTTGGCGTTTCGCATAGAGTTGATATTTTTGATTTCGCAGCGAGTGCCGTACTCCGTTGCACCCTTCAATCGCACCGAAACATTACAATCGCAGCGCATCGAACCTTCCTGCATATTGCCGTCGCAGATACCGAGATAGCGCACGATTTGTCGCAATTCAGTCATAAATTCAGCGGCTTCATCGGCAGAACGCAAGTCGGGTTCTGTCACCACTTCGAGCAGCGGAACACCGGCACGATTCAGGTCAATGAGCGAGTGTTTCGGGTTGATGTCGTGGATGGATTTCCCTGCATCTTCCTCCATGTGAATGTGGTGCAAACGCACGGTGCGCTCCGTTTCGCCCACCTTCACACGCAGCTTACCGCCCACACAAATCGGGTGGCTATCCTGCGTCGTTTGGAAGCCTTTAGGCAAGTCGGCATAAAAGTAATTTTTGCGGTCAAATCGCGTATCTCGCGTAATCTCACAACCCAATGCCAAGCCCAAACGGACGGCATATTTTATCGCCTCTTCGTTCACATGCGGCAGCGTACCCGGATGCGCCATCGAAATGGTGCTGATATGCGTATTTGGCGCAGCACCAAAAGTGGCGTCGTCGGCACAAAATGCCTTAGTGCGTGTACTGAGTTGGACGTGTGCTTCGAGTCCGATGACGGTTTCGTATTTGTCGTATGGCATAAACTGGTTGATGCGTTATTTTAGGGTAAAGTTAAGGTCTTGTTTTGATTTTTCTATGAAATTAGCAGCTTTTCATTCGGTATGATTCGTTTGAAAAATATACATTTGCAGTAATTCAGTCGTAAGTTCTCAATGAATGAATTTTGAATGAAAGAATAAATGAATCAAGAAGTTTTAATCTTGTGATTTTTAGATAATATTTACTGATTTTAGTGGAAAATGATTCATTCATTCAAAATTCATTCACTCATTCATTGAGAATTTACATTTAGTCAATTAAAAATAATTTTCAACCTATGAATCGTTCTATTTTCGCCCTAATATTGGGCTTTGCTTTATTATTTTCTGCTTGCGACAGCCGCAAAAAAGTCATCATCGAAACCGAATACGGTAATATGACCGCCGTACTTTACGATGAAACGCCGCAGCATCGCGACAATTTTATCAAACTCGCCAAGGAAGGTTTTTACGATGATTTGCTGTTTCACCGAATCATCAAAGGCTTTATGATTCAGGGCGGCGACCCGGATTCTAAAGGCGCAGCACCCGGTCAGCGATTGGGTATGGGTGGTCCGGGCTACACCATTCCTGCGGAGTTCGTAGACCAACATATCCACCTCAAGGGCGCACTCGCCGCCGCACGTACAGGCGGACCGAGCAATCCCGAAAAGGCATCATCGGGTTCGCAATTTTACATCGTAGAAGGAAGACCCGTTCAGGCAGCGATGTTGGATGGTGCATTTGCTGGTAAAAACTATACCGATGAGCAAAAACAAGCCTACCAAACCATAGGCGGTACACCACAATTGGATAGGGATTACACCGTATTTGGTATGGTCATCGAAGGCTTGGATGTCATTGATAAAATCGTTGCCGTACAAACCGCACCCGGCGATAGACCTATACAAGATGTGAAAATGAAAGTACGTTTGAAGTAGTTTTAAATGTAAAATGTAAAGGCGTTTGTAGTACCAGAGCCAATGTCATTTTTTTTATTTCGGAATTTAGGGAAGACGAAAAAAATAATCTACCCGTCTGAATTGTTCTTTTTCTTATATGTTTCACTTAGTACACTGTTT
>ENA-ORXT01006072-ORXT01006072.1-marine-metagenome-genome-assembly--contig:-NODE-6072-length-11449-cov-3.464650_pt1 | contig 11449 bp, 8 predicted proteins | sample MGYA00237868_ERZ511482 | MGnify/ENA metagenome assembly ERZ511482 | reverse complement strand
GAAAGTACCCGCATATATTTATCAAAATTTACAAGAACGTTTAAGCTGATAATGTTAAGGTCTAACAATAAAAATCATATTGTTGAAATAAAAAGCTTAAGATCTTGTGAGTAATTTGGTAATTTTCTTTAAAATAAAGGTGTATAGAGATGATCGCTAATTAACAATTGCATACTCATCAATACCGTTCTATTTTTCAATCTAGATCTTATCTGATAGAGTCATAAAAGTTTTACCAGTAATCTTAGCAAGATGAAAAACTACACGGAAAAACAAATGATTATATAAACACAAACAATTAACTGAGGGGAATAGTGGATGAACAACGGCAAAGTAAGAATATACGAACTATCAAAAGAGTTAAATTTGGACAACAAAGATATTAAAGAAATTTGTGAGCAGTTAAGCATTGCGGTGAAAAGCCATAGCAGCACAATCACCGCATCTCAAGCAGAAAGAGTTAAAGCCGTAGCTGCGAAATCCCCTCGTGCCGAAAAAGCAGATAATGGTAATAGTCCAAAACAAGACTCTCAACCTCCCAAAGCTCTTAAAAAACCTAAACAGCAAATTTTGGCAATCCATCACAAAACAGATACCCCTAACTCTCCTGCTCAAGCTCAAAGACCTACATCAGCAGGTTCACCTAGATTAGTTTCTCCTCCTAGCCGCCCCAAATCAACCGCAGCTAGAATATCAAAAGAGGAATCGTCAACCTTTGAAAAGCCGCTTCAAGAACGAGAATCATCTTCTGGGGTTAACGAGGTGAAACAGACTTCCTCAAGAGAACAAGATTCAGAGTCAGTGGTCAAAGCATCCTCTTTTAAGCCACCAAAATTGTCTTCTCCTCCTTCTAGACCTCAGAAATCAACCAAGACTGGAGTGAGAAAAAGCTCCATACAGCCTCCTATCAAGCCGAAGATTCGCTCTTCTGAGCCACCTCAAAACAAAACGGAGGAAACAGAGAAGAGGAAGAAGATTGCTCCTCCTGCTCTGCCTAAACTCAACCAAAGACCGCAAAAGGCTCAAATAGTCGGTAAGGTTGGTAAAGTATCAAAAGAAGAAGTAGACGAAAACGCTACTGAAGACTTGGCTGATGATGAGATTGATACAGATGATGTAATTAGCAAAACTGAAGTCAAAAAGGTTACTCGTCTAAAACGTCCTACACCTCCTCGCAAGGTCAAAGAGTGGGAGAACGAAGAAGAGGACGAAGGAAAGCAGTCTAAAGCTAAAAAAGCAGCTAAAAAGCGTCGCGCACCCAAGCCAGTATTAGATGAAGATGATGATTTTGATTCTGATTCATCTACGGTGCAGGTCAACTCAGCATTTACTTTATCAACGGCTCGCCCAGCCAAGCCAGCATCGATGCAGCAGCAACAACCTACTGCTGCTACCCACAAAAAGCCCAGAAAGCCTTCATTTAAAACAGAGAAGTCGCAAAAAACTGAGCGTCAAACTAAAGGTAAAGTTGCACCAACTTTACCAGAGTCAATTACTCTTACAGATAATTTGACAGTTAGAGATTTGGCACAAAGGTTAAACACCCCTGAAACTGACATCATTAGAAGCTTGTTCTTCAAGGGAATCCCCGTCAATATTACTCAAACTTTAGACTTGGAAACTGCCAAAATGGTGGCAGAAGAGTTGGAAGTAATGGTCGAAACTCCAGAAGAGACTTCTGCCGCCGTAAAAGAGACAGAAATGCTCGATGCGGATGACTTGGAAAATCTTCAGGCTCGTCCTCCCGTAGTAACTATTATGGGTCACGTGGATCATGGTAAAACGACCCTTCTTGATTCAATCCGTAAAAGTACGGTGGCATCAGGAGAAGCTGGTGGAATCACTCAGCACATTGGTGCATACCATGTAGATGTAGAGCATAACGGCAAGACACAGCAAATTGTTTTCTTAGATACCCCTGGTCACGAAGCTTTTACTGCTATGCGTGCTAGAGGAACAAGAGTGACGGATATTGCTATTTTGGTAGTGGCAGCAGATGATGGGGTACAACCTCAGACTAAAGAGGCTATTAGTCATGCCAAAGCCGCTGAAGTACCCTTATTAGTTGCAATTAATAAAGTAGACAAACCAGACTCTAATCCTGACAGAATCAAGCAGGAGTTGACCGAACAAGGTTTAGTCCCTGAAGATTGGGGTGGAGATACCACGATGGTTGCTGTTAGTGCCTTGAAAGGAGACAATCTAGACGAATTGCTAGAGATGATTCTTTTGGTTGCAGAGGTAGAAGAACTTTCTGCTAACCCAAATCGTCCCGCGAAAGGAACGGTAATTGAAGCGAACTTAGATCGCAATAAAGGCCCTGTAGCCACCCTACTGGTACAAAACGGTACTCTAAGAGTAGGAGACAGCATTGTGGCTGGTTCTGTTCTAGGTAAGGTGCGGGCCATGGTTGACGATATGGGAGAAAAAGTAGAAGAAGCTACTCCTTCCTTTGCTGTAGAAATATTGGGACTCAACGATGTTCCAGAAGCAGGAGACGAATTTGATATCTATCCTAGTGAGAGAGAAGCTAGAGCAGTTGCCGATAAGCGAGCTATTGAACAAAGGGATACTCGGTTACTACAGTCCCTATCATCTCGTCGTATAAGTTTGAGTACTATCTCGGCTCAAGCACAAGAAGGTGAGCTTAAAGAGCTTAATTTGATTATTAAAGCTGACGTTCAAGGTTCAGTTGAGGCTATTATGGGTTCTCTGGCACAGTTGCCTCAAAATGAGGTACAAATTCGTACTCTGATGGCTTCTCCTGGGGAAGTTACTGAAACCGATGTGGATTTGGCAGCAGCCAGTGGTGCAGTCATTATTGGATTTAACACTACCTTAGCGTCAGGTTCAAGACAGGCAGCCGATCGAGAAGGCGTTGATATTCGTCAATACAACATCATCTACAAGCTTCTAGATGAGATTCAAGGCGCAATGGAAGGTCTATTAGATCCAGAAGAGGTCGAAGAAGATCTAGGTCAAGTTGAAGTTCGGGCAGTATTCCCCGTAGGTCGCGGTGCTGTTGCTGGTTGTTATGTCCTTTCGGGCAAGATAGTTCGTAACTGTAAAATCCGCGTTCGCCGAGGTAATAAGATCGTTCATCAAGGAGATCTCAGCTCTCTCAAACGAATGAAAGACGACGTTAAAGAAGTCAATACTGGTTTTGAGTGCGGTATTGGTGCCAACAAATTCTCTGACTGGAAAGAGAAAGATATTGTCGAGGCTTATGAACTTGTGTTCAAGCGTCGTACTCTAGCAACTAGTTAGTAAAGTTGAGTAGGTAGGATGTTTACAATCTTACCTATCTCGAAATTTATTGAACGTTCGACATTTTTGATAAATGTTAAATAACCGCCCGCAACGGTTTTGTCTCGCAACGCGCTGACTCGCAACGCAACTGTATCGCAATGTTAAATGTTAAAGATTTACGTTCTGAACCTTTTTTGTGGATTCATTTAGCAGGAATAGCTGTCTTGCCAATCTCCATGGAATTAACCATTATTGGGCTGAGTATAGGGGATGGCTATCCTTTTGTTTTAGAACTGCCTTTGCTCATAGGAATAGCTGTTTTGCCCATATTGTTGATGCAGCTATTCCGTCCTTTTGATATCTTTAGCATTTTGTTTTTGGCTTTAAAACCAAACTGCCTGAACGATCGCCAAAGGGTAGTACTGTCTCTTTTTAAGACCTTCAAGCAAAAGTTATTTAGTACGATCGCCGCAGTGATGATGACATTATTATTGTGGCTGCTTTATCGCTTATCACCTCTGGCAACAGGAGTAGTCGATTTTATTCCTCAACAGCGTATTTTAGGATTGGTTATTGCTGCTGCGGGTTTTTTGGCTAGCAATTTGTTTTTACAAATACCTTTGAGCGTTTTATTAGTTTTATCCACAAAACAGTCTAAGCTAGCTAAAATTAAACCCTATCCTTTAGATGAAATTCAGCAGGGTTACACTATAGCAGGAATAAAAATAGATAAAATACTTTGGTTTCTAGAAACAGAAGCAGATTTAAAGGAAACTAGTTAAAATCGATGTTTTTCTTGACTTAATTCACAATTGTGTAGTTGAAATTACAGACTCTCTTTTTAATTGAGCTACACTAGTAAAAATAGAATAAGAAAAAGAAATCATATATGCCAAATTCAATAATTGCTTCGCAAAACGGAAGAGAACAAGATACAGAGATTTGGTTAAGTCTCAGAAAAGCGATCGCTAAAAGTTCTGGCTTTCAAAGTTGGCAACAAGAAAGAAAAGTAAACGCTAATGCAGATTTAGACGTGCAGGTACGACGCTATCTAGAGGAAACTTTAGAAACTCTTGCGTATTAGAAAATATAGCCAACACCATAGAGCTTTGATTAATTTTTATTTGGTTTTAAGGGGACGTAACTACAAAATACGTCCTCTTTAACAGTTTTAATAGGTCAGTTTATTAAAAGAAATTTTCAAAACAACAATTTCCAGCGTTTTTGCTTTAGTATGATTGCTGATGACTTAAGGCAGTATTGATTTGTGCTGTCGCGATCGCAAATAAAACTAAAATAATATGGCACGTAGCTCTTTACAGTTGAACAGTGAATGGATAGCGAAAGTAGAGGAATCGTTAGCAACTCAGCAATTAACTCAGCGTACAATAGCCGAGCGTTTGGAAATATCTCGTTCTTCAGTCTCTAAATTCATCAACTGTAAACCCGTTGCTCTTAATACATTTATTCGTCTCTGCAAGGAATTAGGTATTGACTGGAATGGTGCTTCTCAACCAGAGCGAGAATGGAATAATGATATAGAAAGTTTTAAATTTAAACAGGAAGACTTCAAAGCAAACCCAGGGGGGCAAATATCTCCAGCCGAAATTGTGGGTAGGGATAGCTTGATTGAGGAATTATGGAATAGATTGCGTCAACAAAGCTTCATCTTTAGTGGAGAAAGAAGAATCGGCAAAAGTAGCACTCTCAAAAAGATGACGGCGAATCCACCAGATGACATGCTGCCAATCTATCGAGATCTAGAAGGAATTAGAAGCCCGATTGAGTTTGTTGAAGGTGTTTGGCAAGATACAGAGACTTATCTGCGAGAAGAAGGGAAAGCCAGAAGAGTTCGGGAATTTATCAGCGAACTGATTGGTAGTCATTTTACTGGTTATCAGTTTCCCGAAGTTGCAGCCAAGCATTGGAAAATCTTATTAACTAAAACTATTGAAGACTTAATAACGCTGCAAAATAAGCAAATTGTCTTTATTTGGGATGAAATGCCCCATATGTTGGGCAATTTTAGTGATGAGGCAGCAATGGAGGCTCTAGATACTTTGCGATCGCTTCGTCAAACCTATCCTGATATTCGCATGGTATTTTCTGGTTCAATTGGGCTACACCACATCATTAAAAACCTACAGAGAGCGGGATATAGCAACGATCCTACCAATGATATGTACCCCGTTGATGGTCAACCTCTAAGTTTAGAGGATGGAATGAGATTGACAATTAATTTGCTAGAAGGGGAAAATGTCCCCGTCGTCGATCTTGAAGAAATCGCTGAAGAAATTGCTTTAGCAGTAGACTGTATTCCCTTTTATATTCATCACTTGGTCAATCAATTAAAAGATTACGATGGAGAAATAAACCAAGAGGTAGTTATCAATAATGTTGACGAATCTTTGCGTAATCCATTAAACCTATGGAAAATGGATCACTATCGCGAACGTATTGACAATTACTACAACGACATCCAAAAACCTTATGCTTTGGAGATATTAGATATTCTTTCGATTAATCCTCCCACGCCGTTTTCCAGGATATGGCAATATATTAAAACCGAAGCCAATACTAATGATAAAGAAACGGCTAGGACAGTTCTGAGACTGTTAATGAAGGACTATTATTTAGTGCAGGAAGATAATATTTCAGGAAGCGTATATTCTTTTCGCTATTACCTAGTGCAGAAATACTGGCGCATTTCTAGAGGACTTTAAAATCCCAATATTAGAATTATTGCCTTGATCAAATCCTTCAATCAAAGCGATCACTTTATTATATGACAGACAATTAGCAGAATGTGTCAGCGTACATTATTTCTCTCTGTATCTATATGTTGCAATACTTTGTGTCTTTCACTATTTCTTTCATAATGGATCAGTAGTGGAAAAAAATCATCAAGTTGTTCAAGAATATGTCTCAAAAGTATTGGATAAAAGTCACAACCCAAAAACCTAGCTGTACCTATTATTTTGGCTCTTTTTTGACTCGGCAAACAGCTAAGTTAGCCCAGCCAGGCTTTATTGAAGATTTAGAAACCGAAAATGCTGAGGGTATAAAAGCAGAAATTAGATACTGCCAACCTCAACAACTGACTTTTTGCGATTAATTAATAGACAACTGCGACTTCATCTTTGCACAGTTAAATACCAAATAATCGCCAAGATGGGAATGTTTTATTAGTCCCGATCTTAGCGAAAATAAAGAGTTGATAGAACTAAAAATTCTACAGTTACTCTTTTTGAGATAAGTTTCTTAAATTCCTCCGTAGGAGAGCTTGGCAACTTCTCCTCCATAACAAAGAAGCTGAAAATAAAGCCAATTGACAACCATCTTGAATTGAAAAATGCTGGTTGCTCTTTTTGATTGTTGAGCTTGAAAAGATACTTTAGGCGCGGACAAGACTAATATTTTTTGCAATAGCTTGGGAAAAATACGTTGACATAATATTGCCAAATAACTTTGCCATCCCACCAAAATTTCACTTTTGTTTTTATATAATCCTGAAACAAAAGTCTTGGCAACTCTTTCGGGAGTCATGGGCATTACCCAGCGAAACAGTTTGAGGTTGCGTGCCATATCAGTGTCAGTCAAGGTAGGCAGTAAAGCCATAACTTCGACATTATGCTCCGCTAGTTCGCTGCGTAAGGCTTGAGTAAAACCGACAATAGCGAATTTGGTGGCTGAATAGGTAGACATGGTGGGAGCAGCCACTTTACCCATTAAGCTAGAAACATTGACAATTGTTCCTTCTTTTTGATTTGCCATTCTTTTTGCCATCAGACGGGTAATGTTCATCATCCCTAGCAGGTTCAAAGAAATTTCCTCTTCAAACTTACGAGCATTAGTATCTAGAAATGCTGACTGATGTGCCACTCCAGCACAGTTGACGAGTAGATGAATTGGTCGATGAGTACTCCACGCTTGAGCGATCGCAATATTGATTGAAGATAGCCGCGTTAAATCCAAAGACAAGGTAGTAACTTTGACTCCTATGGCTTCAATTTCTGCTGCCACTTCAGCTAATTTCTGACGATCTCTCGCCACCAGAATTAGATGCTTAATCCCCTGTTTAGCCAATTCGATCGAAATTGCCTTTCCAATCCCACGAGAAGCACCCGTAATTAAAGCTGTTTTTTCTCTTATATCCATGAGTTTAGCCCTCACTAAAATTTTGTACAACGTCAATAAATATGCAAGATATTTTGTTGTTGAAAAAATTACAAATTGATTTGGTGTATGCAATCAAACAATAGTGAAATAAAGCTATTTTATTACTATTATTTTTTATCAGCAAAATAAGCCCACGTACCTATACTTATTGCGGCAATATAACCTGTAATTACTACAGCGATTAAAGCGATTGTATCGGGTGATAAAGTCATAACAAAACCTCTCTTTTTGATTTCGCTTACACCCTAACAAAAATGTCAAGGGATGTTACTAAAAATTAATGATCCCCAGCTATTGTTACATAACTTAATAAAACGGATGCGTCTTACTAATCTTGAATAAGAAAAAAAGAGAGCGTAAAAGCCTCTGTTTATAGTGCATATAGCGTCTAAAGGTGAAAACAGATATTGAGTCGGTTTGTGAGAAAATCAGATTTGATAAAACTAATTATGAGAAAAGAAAAGGCAATTTTATCAATATAAGCTGAATTAATTTAATTAGTATTAAACATGAAAACTATTTAATGGTATAAACGTATACTTTTGCATTTGTTAAGGCAAAGTTTATCAAGGTAAAAAATAAGAAATCAGTGTTTTCTCAGAGGTGAAAATAGTATCTATAAATACATAGTTTTCTAAACAATAATCAATCTGCTTTTATATATTTAAAATGCGATCGCATATTCAAGTTTGTTTCCTGTTTAAAAATAGGAACAAACTGCTTATTATTAAACTGTTTATCTGTATCGCTGCAAAACTTATGAATGTAAAAATATAGAGAATGCTGGAATTAGCCTGAAAAAGCGGACAGACCTAATTTATACGAGGCGTATAACGCTAAAATAATTAAGAACTATTAAGCACTGTCTGTATGTCTCCCTCTAGCAACGGTACAAAAACTAACGGTAAAGCCAGCAAAAATCCGCAAGATTCCCTCGAAGAAAATGTAATTCGGATCAAAGGGGCGAGACAGCATAATTTAAAAAACGTTAGCCTGGATTTACCCCGCAATAAACTGATTGTGTTTACTGGGGTTTCAGGTTCGGGGAAGTCATCTTTGGCGTTCGATACCATATTTGCCGAAGGACAAAGACGTTATGTGGAGTCACTCAGTGCTTATGCGCGTCAGTTTTTAGGACAATTAGATAAACCCGATGTAGACGCAATTGAAGGATTGAGTCCCGCAATTTCCATCGATCAAAAGTCTACTTCCCACAACCCTCGCTCAACAGTGGGTACGGTGACAGAAATATATGACTATTTAAGACTATTGTTTGGTAGGGCTGGCGAACCTCATTGCCCAAAATGCGATCGCTCTATTGTGCCTCAAACGATTGACGAAATGTGCGATCGCATTTTAGAACTGCCCGACAAGACCAAGTTTATGATTCTTGCTCCCGTGGTGCGGAGTAAAAAGGGAACACACCAGCAATTACTGTCTAGTTTGGCATCTCAAGGCTTCGTTCGGATAAAAATCAATGGAGAAGTTAGACAGCTTGATGACAATATTGAGTTAGATAAGAACTATAAACACGACATTGAGGTAGTAGTAGATCGTTTAGTTAAAAAACCAGACATTGCCGAACGTTTAGCTGATTCTTTGGGAACTTGTCTGCGTCTAGCTGATGGTATTGCCGAAATCGATGTCGTTCCTGCTACGGATGGAGACGATAATCAACCTGCAAATATAGTCTTTTCCGAAAACTTTGCCTGTCCCGAACATGGTGCAGTAATAGAAGAATTATCGCCCCGTTTGTTTTCTTTTAACTCTCCCTATGGTGCTTGTCCCAACTGTCACGGCTTGGGGAGTCACCGTACCTTTTCTCCTGAGTTAGTCGTACCCGATCCCACTCAACCAGTATACAGTGCGATCTCTCCTTGGTCAGATAAAGATAATTCTTATTACCTTTCTTTGCTACACGGAGTTGGCAACGCTTTTGGCTTTGGAATCCAGACAAAATGGTCAGATTTAACGGACGAACAGCAGGATACTATTCTTTTTGGGGCAAAAGAAGCAGTTTACTTTGAATCTGATAGTCGTGGCGGTCAACCAAGAGGCTACCATCGTCATTATTCGGGGGTGCTAAAAATGTTGCAGCGCAATTACCGAGAAACTAATTCTGATTCGATTAAAAACAAACTAGAACAATATCTAATCGATCAACCCTGTGATACTTGTGATGGTCAACGTCTCAAGCCAGAATCCTTGTCTGTCAGTCTAGGACAATTCCGCATCAATGATTTAACTGGTGTACCTATTCATGAATGTTTAGAACGAGTAAATAACTTCAAACTGAGTAATCGTCAGGCATTAATTGGAGAATTAGCCCTTAAAGAAATTAAAGCCCGTCTTAAATTTTTATTAGATGTCGGTTTAGACTATTTAACCTTAGATCGCGCAGCAATGACCCTTTCTGGAGGAGAGGCACAGCGAATCAGATTGGCTACCCAAATTGGTGCAGGATTAACGGGAGTATTATATGTACTGGATGAACCTAGTATCGGCTTGCATCAACGAGATAACGATAAATTATTAGGTACGCTGAAAAAACTACGAGACTTGGGCAATACCTTAATTGTTGTCGAACATGATGAAGATACTATTCGCGCTGCTGATAGCTTAGTTGATATTGGTCCTAAAGCGGGAGTACACGGGGGCGATATTGTAGTTCAAGGAAATTTGCAGGACTTATTAAAATCTAAGACTTCTTTAACAGGGGCGTATTTGTCGGGTAAAAAAACTATTGCGACTCCAGGTGAGAGGAGAGAAGGTAAAGCCTTCGGTTTGACCCTCAAAGACTGTCATCGAAATAACCTTAAGCATATTGATGTCAATATTCCTTTGGGTAAGTTTGTCTGCATTACGGGGGTATCGGGTTCGGGTAAATCTACTTTAATCAATGAATTATTACGTCCTGCTTTAAGACACAGCTTGAGTCGGAAAGTACCCTTTCCTCAAAACTTAGGCGAAGTTACTGGTTTACAGGCGATCGATAAAGTCATTACTATAGATCAGTCTCCCATTGGTCGCACTCCTCGTTCCAATACCGCTACCTATACGGGGGTATTCGACGCTATTAGGGCGATCTTTGCTGAAACTATCGAAGCCAAAGCCAGAGGATACAAAGCAGGTAGATTCTCTTTTAACGTTAAGGGAGGACGTTGCGAAGCCTGTAGCGGACAAGGGGTAAACGTGATTGAGATGAATTTTTTACCCGATGTCTATGTTCAGTGTGATGTGTGCAAGGGTGCAAGATATAACCGCGAGACTCTCCAGGCTAAATATAAAAATCATTCTGTTGCTGATGTTTTAGACATGACAGTAGAGGAAGCCCTAGAAAACTTCCAGAACATTCCTCGCGCTGCTAAAAAATTGCAGACTTTGGTAGATGTTGGCTTGGGCTATGTGAAACTAGGACAGCCAGCCCCCACCCTATCTGGTGGCGAAGCCCAACGAGTTAAGCTAGCCTCAGAATTGTCTCGTCGCGCTACGGGTAAAACTCTTTACCTGATTGATGAACCGACTACAGGCTTGTCTTTCTATGATGTTCATCATCTATTAAATGTCTTGCAGCGTTTGGTAGATAAAGGCAACTCTTTAATTGTGATCGAGCATAATCTAGACGTGATTCGATGTTCTGACTGGATTATCGATCTAGGCCCAGAAGGAGGAGACAAAGGGGGCGAAATCATTGCTACGGGTACGCCAGAAGAGGTAGCCAAAAATAAGAAATCTTATACAGCTAAGTATTTAAAGCAAGTATTGCAAAAACATCCTGTAGCAGCAGATTTGAATTAAGGCTTTGCGAGTGTCCCACTCATTAAAGCGAGGGTAGATAGGCATATTTCCAGTTCGTAGAGTGGGCATTGCCCACCCTATGAAAACAGAATTTAGTATAAGATCTCAAGTTTCCCTTTCTGCTAATTCCATCCATCGCTCTGTTGCAGTATCAATTTCCTGATTCAGACTACCTAACTTGTTAGATAATTCCTGCACTAGATTAAAGTCACTACTGTTAAGT
>ENA-ORXT01006070-ORXT01006070.1-marine-metagenome-genome-assembly--contig:-NODE-6070-length-11451-cov-3.403376_pt1 | contig 11451 bp, 9 predicted proteins | sample MGYA00237868_ERZ511482 | MGnify/ENA metagenome assembly ERZ511482 | reverse complement strand
ACGGAGCTCCTGCTGCCCCGTATTCAGGTTCGTCATTCCAATGAAGAGCGGATATTTCAGACTGGCGAAAGAATTATCAGGAACAATTTCTGCCAACCGCACTTTGAGGTATTCCAGGGTGGTGAGGCCGGTAGTGGGTAGGCCTACTTTAATGATTCGTCGCAGGGAAGTAGCGTGTACACGCTCCATCATTTCGTCCGGGCTAAGGCCCGCAGCGTATAATGTGCCCACAATGGCACCGGCACTTACCCCGACAATACGACTGGGCACCACGCCTGCTTCCAGCAGCGCACGAAAAAGCCCGATATGAGCAGCTCCCCGAACGCCTCCGCCGGAAAGGGTTATGCCAACCGTTAAATCAGGAGCAATTCTTTTCACGCATTGAAGACAAGGACGGGAAGAGAAAGGTTTTAATGCTACAGCTCCAGATCAGCTCCTACTTCTTCGTGCCATTCCAGCCCGTGCTTACCGAGCACTTTCAGGAAGGGATCCGGGTCAAACTGTTCGACGTTGAATACACCGGCCCCTGACCATTCCCCCTGCAGTAGCATCATGGCCCCGGTCATGGCCGGTACTCCGGTGGTGTAGCTTACTCCCTGAGCGCGGGTTTCTTTAAAAGCATGGGTGTGCTGGCAATTGTTCCAGATGTAGTAGGTCTCAGGCTTCCCATTCTTCAAACCGCTGATCCGGCAGCCGATGCTGGTCTGCCCTACGTAGTTTTCGCCAAGGCTGCCGGGGTCCGGCAGTACTGTTTTCAGAAATTCCAGCGGGATGATCTCTACTCCTTTATGCATCACCGGCTCAATACCCGCCATTCCGATGTTCTGAATGACCCGCAGGTGCGTCAGGTATTCGTCTCCGAAAGTCATCCAGAAACGCGCCCGCTTAATGGTGGGGAAGTGCTTCACCAGGCTCTCCAACTCTTCGTGGTAAAGCACGTAGCTGGCTTTGGGGCCAACTTCCGGGTAGGTCAATTCCTTACGGATACTGAAGGGCGGAATTTCAACCCAATCTCCGTTTTCGTAATACTTTCCGTTCTGGGTGATTTCCCGGATGTTGATCTCCGGATTAAAGTTGGTAGCGAAAGCCTTACCGTGGTCTCCGGCATTGGCGTCGACGATGTCCAGGTAGTGAATTTCGTCGAAGATGTGCTTCGCCGCCCGGGCCGTAAAAATACTGGTAACCCCGGGGTCAAAGCCACAGCCCAGAATGGCCGTCAGGCCAGCTGCTTGGAAGCGCTGGTGGTAGGCCCACTGGTGGCTGTACTCGAACTTAGCCTCTTCTTTGGGTTCGTAATTAGCGGTATCCAGATAGTGAACACCGGCGGCCAGACATGCCTCCATGATGGTAAGGTCCTGATAGGGCAAAGCCACGTGAATAACCACGACGGGCTTGTACTCCTTTAGCAGATTCGTCAGCGCAGGAATATCCTCAGCGTCCACCGCAGCGGTAATGATGTTATCGTAGCCCAGGTCTTCTTTAATGTCAGCCGCAATCTCCCGGCAACGTTGCACCGTCCGGCTGGCCAGCATGAATTCACTAAAAACTTCGGGATGCCCGGCGCACTTATACGCCACTACCCTTCCGACACCTCCGGCGCCGATGATCATTACTCTTGACATGACAGAAAACTCGTTTAAAAAGGTTCATCAGGGCTCAGTCCGATCCATCAAAATACTGGTAAGGGACGTTGCAAACACTTACGGTAAGTCGGGAAAGTCCACTTCCGACGGACGGGCAACGGGGGTAAGCATCGGCAGGTCCATCACCTTAGCCTCCTCCGGGCCAACGGTCATGAAGCGCATGAAACCACCGTGAGACTCCGCGACGTGGTGGCCGAAGGAAACAAAATCTTTGTAGTAGAGGTAAGCGAATGGTTCCGGAAGCTTACCAAAAACGCCGTTCAGTTTAGCTAGGCGGGCAGCAATTTCTTCCTGCCGTGGCGCCAGTGTACTTGGCAGTTCGTCTACCAAAGACATGATGCGTCCGGTCAGGTCGTTATCAATGATTTCGTAGTAGGCACCGATCAGATTGGTATTGTTGTAGCTCCGGATGTCAGCCAGGCGCTGCGCCTCGGCCAGCTCCACCTTGTCCATATCATCATCTGCCCCGGCTACGAGGACGGTGATCAGAGGAATCGCATCGAACATCCATTGTTGTTCGGCGGGGGTGAGGTTCTTAAATTCTTTGAGCATATTGTCGCTAATTTGGCGCAAATATAATGGAACAATAACGGTTCCACTGTCTCATTGCACCTGCGTTATCGCCCAAATACTTACCTGCGCCCCATATGCTTGCCTGGGTCATTGAATAGGACTACCTTTGCGCCTTATTTAAAATAAGTGCTGTTACAGTTTGCTGTTTTTCAATGCTTAAGCATATTCCCATAGTCTTATTGTCGATCAAACTTAAGCATGCCACGGACTTTTCCCTGGCGTGAACCCCAGATCATAGCCTCCAGATGAAGAAATATCTCAACCTTTTCGATTTCAGCCAGGAAGTAGATTATAAGACGGAAGTTCTTTCCGGTCTTACCGTTGCCCTTGCGCTGATTCCCGAAGCCGTAGCCTTTGCCCTGATTGCGGGCCTGGATCCGCTCATCGGGCTTTACGCTGCCTTCGTCATGGGTCTCGTAACCTCCATCTTCGGTGGCCGGCCGGGGATGATCTCCGGTGCGACCGGTGCCGTTGCGGTAGTAATTGCTGCCCTGGCCATTTCCCACGGTCCGGAATACATTTTTGCCTGTGTTATTCTAGCGGGTATTTTGCAGGTAATTGCCGGAGTGCTGCGGCTGGGTAAGCTGATGCGTCTGGTCCCCCACCCCGTTGTTTTCGGTTTTGTGAACGGACTGGCCATTGTGATCTTTATGGCGCAGCTGCCGCAGTTTCAGGATGCTGCCGGAGACTGGCTGACCGGCACCGCGCTTTGGATTATGCTTGGCCTGGTGGCCCTCACGATGCTGATCATGTGGGGACTGCCGAAGCTCACAAAATCATTTCCCTCCGGACTGGCGGGCATCCTCGTCGTCTTCGGTCTGGTGTATGCTTTTGGTATTGATACAAAAACGGTGGGCGACATTGCACCGATTCAGGGCGACTTCCCCTGGCCAAGCATCCCACAGGTTCCCTTCAACCTGGAAATGCTACAAATCATCTTCCCTTACGCACTCATCATGGCGGGCGTAGGGCTCATTGAAAGCCTGCTGACCCTTAATATTATTGACGAAATCACCGAGACCCGGGGCCGTGGCAACAAAGAAGCCGTTGCTCAGGGCGCTGCCAATATTCTCAGCGGGTTTACGGGAGGGATGGGTGGTTGTGCCATGATCGGGCAGAGCCTGATCAACATCAGCTCCGGCGCCCGTGCACGCCTGTCCGGCATCGTAGCCGCGCTGATGCTCTTGTTTTTCATCATGTTCGGTGCCAGCCTGATCGAACAGCTGCCCATGGCTGCCCTGACCGGCATCATGATCATGGTGTCCATCGGAACCTTCGAATGGGCCAGCCTGCGCACCTTCGGCAAAATGCCTAAGTGGGACCTCTTCGTGCTCGTACTCGTGACCCTCATCACTGTATTCCTGCACAACCTGGCGCTGGCCGTACTGGTGGGTGTCGTCATCTCCGCCCTGGTTTTTGCCTACCAGAACGCCAAGCGGATCCGAGCCCGTAAACGTATTGATGAAAACGGTGTCAAAATTTATGAAATCTACGGTCCTCTCTTTTTTGGCTCCGTGCAGGTATTTAACGAGAAGTTCGACGTGCTCAACGATCCCGATGAAGTCATGATTGACTTCATGGAGTCGAAGATCGTAGACATGTCCGCCATCGAAGCCGTCAATCGCATCACTGACCGCTACGCCAAGGTGGGTAAGAAAGTAAGCATCAGGCACCTTTCCCCCGATTGCCGCCGCTTATTGGGCAAGGCCGATGACATCATTGAAGTCAATGTATCCAAGGATCCTACCTACAAGGTAATGACTGACTTTATCTGATGTGAACGATTGATCTAACTTCCTCCTAAACGACGCAAATTCCGGAGCAATATCCGCCAGTCTTCTTCCACCGAATAGTCTCGGGCGTAGAGAAAATTGAGGTGTTGCAGGGTTTCTGTATCGCCTGTAGCTGCGCCGGAGGCGGGGCTGAGAACTCCGGGTTTGAGGCCGGGCAGGGTTAATGCTTGCGGGGCGGTTCTGGCGTAGCCTACCCAATGTTTCCGGCCGATGAGAACACTAAAGATGTTTCCAATAAAATTGGCTTTTTCAGTAACCAGCCACACAATAACCGGTGAAAGGATCAAGAGCGACAGTGACACCCCACGATCAAAAAACCATTTTCCGCGCCGGTTGACGGGTTCGTCAATGCGCAGCTTGACGTCAATGGTGTAAAGCACCCCACGTTGGTCGGATCGATGGCTGCCAATGATGCTGCTACTGGCCTCCGGCAAAATGCGGTACTGGCGGCCCGGGCCTAACTGGCTCATCCAGGCCAGAATACGATCGTTGCTCAGGTCAGCGGAGCAAAAGATAATTTCTTCGACCCGGTAAAGGCTTATCAGCGACGGCAGCCGGTCGGTATCCCCGATGGCGTCAACAGGGTCGGGGTCGTTGGCCGCTGCGATTCTGCCCAGCAGGTTCCTCTGTGCTCCCGCGCGTTGCAGCAGGCTGAGCGCTCGTTCGGTCTCCGATTTACTCCCCACAATAACCAGACGAATATCGCTTTGGGCGCCGAAGCGCAGGTGCCGGTATCGGATAAGATGAGCAATGACTCGCCCGCCCAGGGTCCAGCACGCCGCCCAGGCGGCGCCAAGCAACAGCAGTGCCCGGCTGGGCCGGAGCTCTTCGGGCAACAAACCATAGATGGCAAAAAGGATCAGCGTTCCCGTTCCTAAACTACGGAGCAGCCTGCCAAGTTTGTAAGGGTGGTCGTATCCCCCACTCAGGAAGATACTGCCCGTCCAGAGAAGTGTATATGCCGGAAAGTGGAAGTAGTTTAGGTCTTCCGAAAAGTAGCCCGGGTTGCCAAAATGGTACTCCGCCCACAGCACTTTGAGCATACGGAGGCCGGCATAAATCCCAATAGCATCCACCAATGGAAACCTGAGGCGGTGCCAAAGATTGGAGACAATCGTCAGAAACGCCCGGAAGTAAATGGCCAGTTGCATCAGCCCTACGAGCAAGGTGCCCTGAGATCCGGTAAAATGCTTACGGGCAAATATGATCATAGCCTGATAAAAAACCCGCACGTAGTTCAGGCTTCCCCGCTTAGTGCTCTCTCCCTTGTAGTGGATGATACTTGTTTCAGGAAAATAATAGTTCTTATACCCTCCCTTCAGTAAGCGGTAGGAAAGGTCAATGTCTTCACCGTACATGAAAAACTCCTCGTCCAGCAGCCCTACCTCATCCAGTGCCTTGCGCCTTATCAACATGTATGCGCCGGCAAGTATTTCCACTTCATGCGTTTCGTCCTCAGCCAGGTAGCCCAGATGGTAATGATTGAAGCGACGGGAACGGGGGAACAGGCGGGCAAAACCGAAGGCCTTGGTGAAAGCCACCCATGGCGTTGGTAAGCCCCGCTTACTTTCCGGCAGAAAGCGACCCTGCCCGTCCATCATGCGCACACCCAAGCCTCCGGCCTTGTCGTGGTCTTCCATAAAAGTGATACAGCGGCGGAAAGTATCTTCCTGCACTACCGTATCCGGATAAAGCAGCAGCACGTATTTACCCTTAGAGATGCGGATCGCCTGGTTATTGGCCACCGAAAAGCCGGGGTTATCGTCGTTAGCGATTAGATTGACCCAGGGAAACCGCTCCTGAACCATGTCGACGGATTTATCCGCCGAGTTATTATCCACCACCCATACCTCCGCCTCAATACCAACTATGGCACGCTCAACACTTAATAGTGCCTGCTCCAGAAAGTAGCGGACATTATAGTTTACGATGATGATGGAAATAGTGAGCTCGGGCACTTCAGGTGATTTTTCTAATTGGAAAAACAAACCTACCTGCATTGGGTCGTTCCTGGCCTGAAGTGACCGGGCTGAATACTTGAAAATAAATTTTAGCAGGTAAGATCTGCTCCTGCTTTACGTAGAAGTATGATTCCATCAGGAACAAAGGTAGCCATAGATACTGGTGGAGGTACAGATGATGAAGTCAAAAGCCTGTCCATCGGTAGTAACGCAAACCGGATCAATGGCGGTAAACTGCCAACCGTGGTGCTCACACGACTGCGTGGAGCAGGTGAGGGTTTCTCCGGGGCCGGTCCGGGTATGGACGTAGTCGGTCCCGGCAAAGGTGGTAGAGCATATGAGTTCGATGATGCTGCCGTCAGGACATATTTCGGACAGGACCAGAGTTGTATCGTAGGTATAAGGGAATAAGTCACTGCTAAAATAATAGCGGGCAAACTTATGTTTCACCCGATTAATGGTCCGCAGAATACGCTAATCATTTACATTTAGCCAACCAATATTTAGCATGAGAAATACAAACGACTATTTGGCCGACCCAATAAAGCTTGTTTTACCATCATTATTCTTCTTCGTGATGTGCCTTTTCATTGGTAGCGGTTTATCCGCTGGCATCATTAAAGTGATTGGGTTTTCGCCTTTTTCGGAGCTGGAGCATTCGGACCGGCAATGGTTTCGCCTGGCGTTGTTGCTCAACAACTTCGTCCTTTTTTCAGTATCGGCGCTGCTGTCATTCTGGTGGGTTTATCGTCTGAATTGGCGAAAGTCGGCAGGTTTTTCCGGGCGGGCGCGGCAGTACTCCCTGGGCTTCAGCACGATTTTTTTTCTTCTCGCCCTTCCCCTGGTGGCCTGGTTGGCATGGCTGAACCTGCAGGTTTCGCTTCCCGAATGGGCCGTTCGAAACGAAGAGCAGACCAATCAGTTCATGCGCAGTATGCTGACGATGGAGAGCCTTTCGGAATTGCTCATGGCCCTGCTCACCGTTGCCGTCACTCCTGCCCTGGGCGAGGAATTGTTGTTGCGGGGCCTGCTGCAGCGGCGGATATTGCAGCCTTTGCTTGGCAGTCATCACGCTGCTATCTGGCTGGCGGCCTTTGCGTTCAGTTTTATGCACCTTGAGTTTGCGGGCTTTTTGCCCAGGTTTTTATTGGGGGCAGTGCTGGGCTACGCATACGCCTGGTCTTGTTCCATTTGGGTACCGATATTACTGCACTTCCTCTTCAACGGGCTTCAGGTTCTGGCGGCGTTCCATGCGGGTGGTTTTACCCCGGACACCGAAATGACGATCGTCCCCCCCTGGTGGCTGGCGCTGATAAGCCTGGCAGCGGTCGTTTACGTTGGCAGAAAACTGGAGGTGCGGTATTTTCAGGATAAAGAAGAAGACAATTGACAGAGGCCTTATACAGTGTTATTTAAGTTATTGCCAATTAAAAGAACCCCTCGGTGCACCCCTCGGCTCGCTGCTCTCGCTCGGGGTTTACTCGGGGACCAACGCACTGGGTCAGAACCTTCCGCGCGTGACGCGCGGAAGGATAACCCACATAAAGATCGGTCCACGAGTAAACCCTGAGCGGACTTTGACTGAAGGAAAAAGGGAGCCGAAGGGTGCGCCGAGGGGCCTTGCAAGAATAGCAAAGTGATTATTTATGTAACAATACTACAGTCCAATCATTGGGCGCGGCCGCCGATGCAATGGAAAGTAAAGATGCAATGAAGCTCCCGTAAACGTTAAAATTTAAGCAGGAGCCAACGGCAAGAGCTTTTTGTTCGTCTTTTAACTGACCCTTAACTGACAATGGCGTGGCATTCCCATGACATTTGACTTACTTTTACGTAAACTCTTCCCCTGATATGAAATCTTTGCTACCACTTGTTGCCCTGACGTTTATGGCGCTTACTTTCACGGGCTGCCTTAAAGAAAAAGTCACCATTGGTTCGCCCTCGGAAGATGGCTTCAGCTCCCCGCAGCAGATGTCTTTCAATAATGAAGAGTTCCGTAAGCTGAGTGCGTCGCTTGATATTGACCAGGCCATCGTCATCCCCACCACCCGCGTACCAGACCACATTGGCCGCTCCTCGGGCATCGATCAGGTAACGCAATCTGCCTCCGACACCCGCAAAGCGGTCCTGGGCCGGGTCCTTTTCTACGACAAACAACTTTCCGCTACTGGTGAGACCAGCTGTGCCACCTGCCATGAACAAGACAAGGCCTTTGCTGACGGCAAGGCCTTCTCCGATGGCATCAACGGCGCCGTTACCAAACGAAACTCCATCGCCCTCGGCTCAGTGCCTACCTTCGCACCACAGATCAGCGGCTATGGCCGCTCCGGAGACAGTGAGAGTGTTGCGGTTGAGGGCAGGGTGAAATTCTTCTGGGATGAACGCGCCGCCACCGTTAAGGAACAAAGCGAAGCGACCATTCAGGACGATATAGAAATGGGCCGCGAACTCCACGAACTCTCCGCTGACTTACGCGACCAGGAGGTCTACAAAATTCTGACCATGAAAGCCTTCGGTACTACGGATCTGACTCCGGACCGGATCACACTGGCCCTGGAGAAGTTTACCAGTTCCATCTCATCGATGAATACTCGCTTTGACGAATTGATTGATAACCAGATCAGGGGCAGAGATCTTTCGCTCGCCGGGTTCTCCCAACAAGAAATAAACGGGCAGGGCCTGTTTATGGCTAATTGTGCCAGCTGTCACAGCGCAAACCTGACTGAGCCAATCTTTGCGGTCGCCAATAATGGTCTGGAAATTTCTTATGAAGACAAAGGAGTGGGAGGCATCACGGGGCAGGCATGGCAGAATGGTGTGTTCAAAGTACCGTTCCTGCGTAACGTAGCGCTCACCGGCCCTTACATGCACGATGGGCGCTTCCAAACACTGCGCGAAGTAGTTAATCACTACAGCGAGGGCATTCAGGACCACCGGAACCTGCACAACCTGCTCCGCGACTTCAACAATCGAGCCGTGCGCATGAACTTCACCGAAGCACAAAAGGACGAGCTAATTGCCTTCCTCAACCTGACAACCGACAATGAAGTACTTCAGGCGGAGCGCTTTTCGGATCCGTTCCGGGAGTAACCAGAAACAGACAAAATCCAACAACTGTAGTAATCCCTGATTTTTGATATAGATATTCATAATCAGTAGGTTACCATAAGACCTTTAGCGGTCAGCAATCAGCATTCAGGCAAAACGGCTCTGAATGCTGATTACTGACCGCTTTTTTTATACTAACTATTATTCGGGATGATTCGTCGTTACATTTAGCCCAATATGGAAGCAATCACCTCACCTACTCTACTGATAGACACGGAAAGATGTCTCGCTAATATTTACCGGATGGCGGATCGTGCGCAACAACATGGCCTGCAGCTCATCCCGCACTTCAAGACCCATCAACACGGGCAGGTAGGAGCACTTCTTTCAGAAATCGGAGTAAAGGAAATTGCGGTTACCAGCCTGCGCATGGCCCGGGAACACCATAAAAACTGGCAAGCCATCACCATCGCAATGCCCGTAAATCCACGGGAAATCCCTGAGCTGGCAACATTATCTGCTGAAGTAAACCTCACGGTGTTTCTCTGTGACGCGAAAACAGCTGCTGACATCAGTCGCGAGAGTGCTGCCGATTTCCGCTATTATATCGAGATTGATGCAGGCTACGGCCGATCTGGAGTAGGGATAGAGGACGAAGCTGCTATACGGTCCATCATCGCAGCTACGGCTCATCATCAATTTCGGGGTTTTTACGTACACAGCGGGCATACCTACGACACAAGGTCTACTAACGAAATTAAGGAGATTCACCAAAGTACACTTCGATCACTCCGGAAACTACGTAACACCTTTTCGGATTTCCCCGCTCTGGAGATTACCATTGGAGACACCCCGGCCTGTAGTACCCAGGAGGATTTTTCCGGGGTGGATGCCATTGGCCCCGGCAACTTCATTTATTATGACCTCGTGCAGGAAGGTCTGGGAAGTTGCACGCCCGATGACATCGCCATCTGTCTGGCGGTTCCCGTGGTGCAAGTGCATGCGGCCAGGGGGGAAGTGATCGTTCATGGCGGCTGGGTTCAACTGGGCAAGGATCAGCTTGCCGACGGCACCTACGGCCGGATAGTACGGATTGACGATGAAGGCAAAAGAAGCGGGATCGTTCCAGGCGCTGCAGTCGTTAAACTCAGTCAGGAGCACGGAACGATTCGGCTTCCAGCAGCAATACTTGAGAAACTACAAACGGGCGATCTGCTTGGCATCCTTCCCGTTCACGCCTGTGCCATGGTGCACGGTATGCGGGCTACGGGAGAGCAGATTCTTATCCCTTAATTTTTATTGAATATGCATAAGGATTGCGCGGGGCGAACTACTTTGCGCCTCCCAAGCATTTTCTCATGACCACCGGCAAAAGAATCAACCTTTGGTCTTCACCAAGAAACATCAGTACCGCACTGATGTACAGTTTCGCCAGTCACCCCAAGGTAAGCGTAGTTGACGAGCCACTTTATGCACATTACCTGACTCATCAGACGACAAGCGCTCATCACCCCGGGAAGGAAGAAATATTGAAGAGCCAGTCCACTGATGGTTCAGAAGTTGTCCGGCAGATGCTTACGGACGACTACGGTAAACCCGCCGTAGTATTTAAACAGATGACGCATCATCTGATCCAGCTCGATCCCGCCTTTATTGATCAGATGCACAATGTGTTGCTGATCAGGAATCCGCGGGCGATCCTTGCTTCTTTTAGCAAAGTAGTGAAGGAGGTAAGTGCGGAGGACATCGGTATTCCTCAGCAATACGCGCTTTTTCAGAGCCTCCGGTCCGGCGGCGAATCTGTTTTCGTTTTGGATGCCCGGCGGTTACTGGAAAACCCAGCGGCAGTATTGCGTCGCCTGTGTGAGAGCCTTGAACTTCCCTTCAGCAAAAAGATGCTGAGTTGGGAAGCAGGTGCCCGTGAGGAAGATGGCGTATGGGCCAAATACTGGTACGCCAACGTCCACAAGAGCACTGGCTTTCAGCCCTACCGAAAAAAAGAATATATCCTGACGCCGGAAATGGAGGAAATTGCCCGCCGCTGCACGCCATTGTATCAGGAGATGCTGGCGGAAGCCTTTTAAGGATGATTAAGACGCTACAATACTTACGCTTTACCCTCCAAAATATCCAAATATGCTCCAACAATTCAATCCCGCTAATAAGGACCTGATGATTTATATTGACGGTGAAATGATTCACCGGGACAAAGCCGGCATCAGCGTCTTCGACAGTGTAGTGCAGGGAGGAGATGCCGTCTGGGAAGGCCTCAGGGTCTATGATGGTCGTGTTTTTTCGCTGGAGGATCATCTGGACCGGCTTTTCGACTCCGCTCACGCCATGCTCTTTGCCGGCGTACCGGCCAGAGAAGAAGTCCGTCAGGCCATCTTTACGACCCTGAAGGCTAATGAGATGACGGATGGTGTACACATC
>ENA-ORXT01006069-ORXT01006069.1-marine-metagenome-genome-assembly--contig:-NODE-6069-length-11451-cov-3.698083_pt1 | contig 11451 bp, 7 predicted proteins | sample MGYA00237868_ERZ511482 | MGnify/ENA metagenome assembly ERZ511482 | reverse complement strand
TGCGTGATTTAACTCGCCCAGTGATGGTCTGTAATCCAAATATTCAAGTCCTATTAACAGGTACAGAAGATAATGGAACTGCGACTCTGTTTGCTGCTGATCTTGATGAAGGAAGTCATGATGCAGGATGTGGTCTTGTCGATTTAAAAATTGTCAGAGCAGAAGATTATCTGGATCCAGTATTTGATTGCAATAATAATTTAATTGGCTTCCAACCTGTGACCTGTGGTGTCCAAGTTGATTCTGTATTTTCTGCATTAGAGACAGGTTTTGTAAAAGATCCAAACTGTGCTGACACTCTCGCAAATCTCATTAGCTACGCAGGAGATTTTGTTAAATTTTGCTGCGAAGATGTGGGTCAAAGTGTCGAGGTTATTCTCATCGCTACAGATAAACATGGTAATACGAATCAATGCGTTGTCGAAGTATTTGTTGGAGAGAAATTGTTGCCTACACTAAGCTGTCCTCCTTTAGACATAAATTGTGATGAAGAATACACGACATTACCTGCAATAGTCGGAAGTATTTGTGCATTTGAAGAGTATGAACCAATTCTGTTAGCTGAGGTAAATGAAAAAACAGTTTGTGTAGATGCTTCTATAATAAGAGAATGGTTCATAGATATTAATTTAAATGGTGAATTAGATTCTAATGATCCATATTGCCAGCAGACAATCACAATTGCTGGAGAAGGTGGAACCTTGGATCCATATTTAATTAAGTGGCCAAAGAATTATGATGGCATTTCTGTGGATGGAATGAATATAGAGTGCGATGATGATGGTAATCTTCAAGAAATGGCAAGTCAAGTCACGATGGGGGAATCTATGGAATGTATTGCGAATACTGATACAACCGGACCAGTATGGTGCCAGTCAAATTGTAGTTTAGTAGGGAGCTCGGTAAGTGTAGACACAATTAGTTCTTCAGAAGCTTGTTTGACAATAATCAAAAGATGGACAGTCGTTGACTGGTGTACATGGAATGCAGACCAATCAAATATTGATGATGAAAATGATTCAGACGCTGATACTTTCGAAGCTGTTGAAGATTGGGCACAATATGATTGTGTAGATTGTTTACATTCTAATGTATGGGATGATGCTGTATATGTGCGTTATAAAACAGTAGATAAAGATGGCTATTATACTTACGATCAAATTATTAAAATAGAAGATAAGACAGCTCCAGAGATTCTTGCACCACTTGACTATATTGTTAATACGACTAAAGGATCAGAAAGTAAGGAAGATGATCAAGAATGTATAGGAGCAGATATGATCACTGTCAAAGCCACTGATACATGTGGAGGCGAATCAGTTACGAATGAAAATTTAAGTTGGAATATAGTTGTGCAGAAGAATGGGATAGAAATAGCGACTAAAACTGCGAAAGGCGAAGAGGTATTTATGAATACTCAAGAAGGGCAACCTGGAGATGTACACCAAATCATTTGGATTGTCAGCGATGCTTGTGGTAATCAGAATAGTTTCACGACAAGTGTTGAATTTGGTGACGAATCTGCACCAACGCCTTTCTGTTTGACTGGCTTAACAAGTAATCTCCCAGATGAAGATGGCGAGGTCCTTGTATGGGCGAATGAATTTGACTTTGGAAGTTTTGATAACTGTACTTCGACAAATCAGTTGCTGTTTAGTATCGTACCTGAAGGCCAAGATCCCCTTCAACCAGGAGATGTTGGATTTGAAGACCAGACCAAATATGTAGCAGACTGTACATCAGCCGATCAATCTACGAGACTAGATATGTGGGTTTGGGATATAACAGGTAATGGTGATCATTGTACAGTTCAGTTTACGCTAAGTGAGTCCTGTACTCCGACTGAAGGAGGAGCCGCAGCGACAATTGCCGGTGTAATAAAAACCGAATACGATATTGAGATTCAAAATGTAGCTGTAGAACTAGAAGGAACATTAGCAGAATATCCCAAAGTCGAATTGACTAATGAAAATGGACAATATGCTTTTGGTAATAATCCAACTGGATTTAATTACACGATAAAGCCACAAAAGGATGGTGATGATGCCGTTGGAATCAGTACTGCGGATTTAGTGATGATACAACGTCAAGTATTAGGACATGGTGGATTGGAGACACCATACCAAATCATTGCTGCAGATGCTAATAATGACCAGAAATTATCTGCTGCAGATATCTTGACCTTGCGTAAAATAGTCTTAGGATTTGATACAGAATTAGATAGAACGAATAGTTGGAGATTTGTAGATAATTCTCAGGAGTTTATCTCGTTTGAATCACCATGGCCATTTATTGAAGAGACGACTATTGTAGATTTAAGTAATAGTAATTTTGAATATGATTTTGTAGGAATAAAAATTGGTGACGTCAATCATGATGCCAATATCAATGGACTAGTACATGCAGACATTAGACAAGATATTATGCCTATACATTTGATCGCGAATGATGCGAAGGTAGCTAAGGGAGAATTAGTTGAACTAGCAATATATTCTCAGACAGCCACTGAATTATTGGGTATGCAGTTTTCATTGAGTCATTCTGGGTTCGATCTCGTAGAAATGCAATCTGGAAGTATGGAGATTGATGAAACCAATTTTGCCCAATTCTCAGAACTATCCACTTTTAGTTGGAATTCAGAAGCACGAGTAAAAATTGATTCAGAAAATGTATTGTTTACAATCGTCTTAAAATCTAATCAAGATAAATTATTAAGTGAATCATTACATATTAACTCTAGTAAAACTAAAGTCGAAGCTTATCGTAACGATATAAATCATATAGCGGATGTTATCTTAGACTTTAATGATGATATCACGGATACAAAATTTGAGCTATACCAAAATCAACCTAATCCATTTGATCAATCAACAGTCATCAGTTTCAATTTGCCACATGAGTCAAGTGTTTCAATTAAGATTTATACAGTAGATGGTAAAGTCGTCAAGACGCTGAAAGGTGAGTTTCTGAAAGGATATAATGAGTTTTCTCTGAATAGAGAATCATTATCTGCAAGCGGGATATTGTACTACAAACTAGATTCGGAGTATGGATCGAAAACGATGAAGATGCTATTGTTAGATTAGCTTTTCAAGTTTAGGTTCGAAATCAAGAACAAAGGCCAACTTATAAAGCTATACATGTTGCTTAAGGCTCCTCCTTTAGGAACGCTAAGAGGTGGAATCAATCAAGTGCTAAAATCAGCACAAGATCAAAGATCAAGGTCAAAGTTCAAGAACAAGTACAGCACAAAGATCAAGGCCAACTTATAAAGCTATACATGTTGCTAAGTTTCCTCCTTGAGGAAGGACAGGAGGTGGAATAAATCAAGTGCTATAGTCAGCGCAAGATCAAGGTCAAAGTTCAAGAACAAGTACAGCACAAAGATCAAAGCCAACTTATAAAGCTATTCATGTCGCTTAAGTTTCCTCCTTGAGGAAGGCTAGGAGGTGGAATCAATCAAGTGCTAAAATCAGCACAAGATCAAGCAAAGTTCAAGTACAAGTCATGATCATCTATTTACTATTGCCATTGAGAAGGTACCTTAAAATCACATTTCTTTTCTAAGTACCTCTAATGGTGATTTTTGAACCACTTCACGACTATTCAATAAACCTATCATGATAGTCATCGTAGTCACAAAGAGAAAGATTAGTACAATTGGTAGCCAGTTTAAACTATAGTCCAACTCAAACTGTCTGGTTGCCAATAGGTAGCTGGCTAGAATGGAAATAACAATTCCCGTTAAGGCTGCTAATCCACCAAGCAAAGCATATTCAGTTGCGTTTATTTTTAGGATTTGACTTTTACTCGCTCCTAAGGTTCTGAGTAGTACACTTTCTTTAATCCGTTGGAATTTGCTCAATAATAGTGAACTAATCAACACGATCAAGCCAGTCAAAATGCTGAATCCAGCCATAAATTTAATGATATAAGACACCTTAGTTAAAATACCATTTAGGGTAGAGAGGATCATACCAAGATCAACAACAGATATATTAGGATAAGTTTTGACAACCTCACTTCTGTATTTTGCAGTAGTCTCAGTATCCGGCGATTTTGTGATGAAGACTAAAAACTGGGGTGCCTTTTCAAGGACTCCTTTTGGAAATAAAATAAAAAATCGTGTTCGCATAGATCTAAATTCTATATCTCTAATACTACTTACAAATGTCTGGATCATGGTGCCCTGCACATTCCAAACTAACTCATCTCCAAGGTCAACATCAAGAGATTCTGCATAGCCTTCATCCAATGAAATAAATACAGAATCTCCTGGATTCACTTCACCGACAAAATCTCCACGAATTAACTCTTCATCACTTTCGAGATAATCTCTATAGCTGACTCTTGCTTCTCGATTTATGGCCCATCGACTTGCGGTTCTAGTTGTATCTGCTAGCCATTCTTCTTTTGATCGCCCTTTCCAAGCTGCAAGTCTCATCGTGACAATCGGCGCTTGTTGGATGACAGGTAAATCATATTTTTCTGTAATTGATGATAAGCCTTCTGCTTGTTCTCTTTCTATTCCATATAAGACCATATTGGGTTGGCTACCTGCGTCCATGGAATCAACATTTTGTAAGATTAAACCTTGAATAATAAATAGGGTTGTCAAAATTGCCGTTCCTAGACCTATGGATACCAATAGCGTTTGTGTTTGATTGTTTGGCCTAAAAAGATTTGCCAGTCCTTGTCTAAATACAAAACTCCATCCAGATGGAAAAAAGCGTTTAACCGCCCACATGATCAAGAGTGAGACCAAATATAATAAAGAGAAAGCAAGGATCAATCCTAGTGTAAAAAAGCCAGCTGATTTATAATCAGATGTCAATCTGAGTAGAAACAAAAATATTCCAATGACAATTAAAAAATAAATGCCAATTTTCAACCAATCTCTTGATTCTACACCGTCATCAGAGGCTCTTAATGTTCGGAGCGGACTAATTCTTCTGATCCCAACTAAAGGAGCTAATGCAAACAGCATTGTCATAACCAAGCCAACTAAAAATCCTTCAATGATCGCCTTCCATGAAATATTCATCACCACTTCATATGGCAAAAAGTCTTTTAAAGCTATGGGCAAATAAATTTGTAAAGCTGACCCAAGGAGTGCACCGATAATCACACTCAATAATCCTAAGCCTACAATCTGGATTAAATAAATCGCAAGTGCTTGACCAGAAGACATACCTAAGCATCTGAATACGGCAATTGATGGAACCTTACTTTTGATGTAAATCAGGACACTACTCGCTACACCAATACAACCGAGTAGCAATGAGACTAAGGCGATCAGATTGAGAAAGTTATTTAATGAAGAAAAAGCTTCATCTAGGTTTTCTTTCTGGCCTTCGACAGTCTCAATTCTTAAACTTTCATTTCTAAAAGTTTCTCTATTATTATCTTTCCAATCATCAGCGAGATTAGGTTCTGCAAGCTTATAGTAGTAGGCATAGTTCACCATACTTCCAGGTTGTATTAACTTTGTATCTTCTAAATGTTTTTGTCCAATATATATAGCTGGAGCAAATGATGATGTCGCAGCAATACTTCCAAAAGCACTTTTTAATCGACCAGATATCTGAAAATGACTTTGTCCTAACTTGATACTATCACCGACTTCGAGACCATGTTCGAGCATAAGTCCATGATCGACGAGCGCATCTTGGTTATCCTGATAATTGAGATATGCGTTTTCTGGTTCAGTTTTGATTTTACCATAAAAGGGAAATCCGCCATCCATTGCTTTTATCATCACAAATTGTGAAGCGTCTGTTTTTGAGATATAGGACATTGAAAAGATTTCCATTTCAGAGGCACGAGTAGCATCGAGAGAGTCCAACGAAGGTTTGACTTTTTCATTGAGCGGTCTATTTCCTGTGATGGCGATATCAGCACCTAATAATGTGGCCGCTTGTGCATCTATGTCCTTGACTAGATTATAGTTGAAGGAGTTTATAGCGACTAATGCTGCGATCCCTAAAATAATGGACGACATAAACATGAATAACTTAGTCACATCTTTACGGCTATCACGAATAGCTGTCTTAACTAAAAAGGAGAATTTTGCCATATCTGCTAAACTTGTGAAAGGAGAAGACTAGCTTGGTCAGAAATAATTTTTCCTCCCTTTAATCTGATTATTCTATTTGTTTTATTTGCGAGTTCTAAATCATGAGTGACTATGATAAGTGTCGTCCCTTTTTCAGTATTCATATCGAATAGTAAGCTCTCAATTTTATGTCCTGTTTCTTCGTCAAGATTACCTGTAGGCTCATCAGCAAATAAAATTTTTGGAGAATTGGAGAATGCTCTGGCTATAGATACTCTTTGTTGTTCACCTCCAGATAATTGCGTGGGATAGTGTGTCATCCGATTTCCTAGACCGACTCGCTCGAGAAGGTTTGTGCTTTCTGATTTTGCTTTTGAACTACCTTGTAATTCTAAAGGTATCATCACATTTTCCAAAGCTGTTAATGTGGGGATCAGCTGAAAATTTTGAAATATAAATCCAACATGCTTATTTCTAAGACTTGCCCTTTCATCTTCAGAAAGATCCTGGAGCTTTTGGTTCATTAATTCTATTGATCCACCAGAAGATTGGTCCAATCCCGCACATAATCCAAGGAGAGTTGTTTTACCACTTCCAGAAGGACCAACTATTGAAACGATTTCTCCAGCTTCTATATCAAAGTCAATTTCGCTCAACACAGTTAGCTCCCGACTCCCACTTTTATATGTTCTCGATAGATTGTTTACACTTAAAATCTGCTTCATTCGAATGTTTATCGTTATTAATCAAACTGCTTTAAACCGATTATTAAAATATAGGATTAATGCACTTCATCAGTAAGACTCCATAAAAGTCTAAAATGTTTCACGTTTGATGTGTGACAATACAACGAAAAGATTGATGAAAATATGGCATATTGCAATTGATTTAAAAAAAAGGATTTAAATGAATAAATCAAATTATGTTTTACCTGGATTTTTGATGATTATCTTCTTTGTAGCTTGTCAGAATACACAACAAAAAGCTAAGACAGAAGTTGAGAAAACAGAGGAAAAAGTCATGACAACAGAGAATAATTCGACTATTACCAATAAGAAGATTATACTTTGTTTTGGGAATAGTCTGACAGCAGGATATGGTTTAGATGAAAATCAAGCCTGGCCGTATCTAATGCAAGAACGATTGGATTCTCTAGACATGCCTTACCTAGTAGTCAATGCTGGTTTAAGCGGCGAAACTTCAGCGGGAGGCTTAGGAAGGATTGACTGGGTATTGAATCAACCAATTGATTACTTTATTCTTGAACTTGGAGCGAATGATATGTTGAGAGGTTTAGACGTTACAGCAACCTATGATAATCTACAAGGTATTTTAGATAAAGTGAAAGAAAAGAACCCTGATATTAAGATCATCGTCGCTGGTCTACTCACACCACCTAATATGGGACCCGAATATGAAAAAGCGTTTAACCGAATATTTCCAGATTTGGCAGCAAAATATGATGCGACTCGAATTCCTTTCTTTCTTGAAGGAGTAGCCGGAATTGACTCGTTAAATCTAGGAGATGGCAAACATCCGAATGCTATCGGTCAAAAGATTGTCTTGGAAAATGTGTGGGAAAGCTTGATTTCCATCATATAGGGCTTGTATGCCTTTCTTGTAGGTCTACAATTTTTCTACATATCATATAACAAAGGTCTACAAATCAGCAATTCTTAGGAATTTTCTTCAATTTATACCGATATTAGTTTCACGTTTGTGGCGTTCTTACACCCTTCAATCGTGGGATTGTCATAAGAGATTAATAGGAATTAGCGATGCATTTGTCAAATGTATCGCTATTTTTTTTGCGAGAGATGAAACCAGTTTTTCTGTAGTATTCATAATTCTATCTCTAAAGGAGCTATGACATTACATTCCTTACAAGCCAATATAAAATCATAATTAATATTCGCTGTTCAGCATAAGTAAAGTCAATAACTATCTTAATTTTATCAATTTAATTCTAATCCTTAAACACAAGCTTCATGGAATACAGGAAACTGGGAAATACAGATTTAGATGTTAGTGTCATTTGTCTTGGTACAATGACTTGGGGTAACCAGAACTCTGAAGAAGAAGGTCACGAGCAGATGGATTTTGCATTCGACCATGAAGTCAATTTTTGGGACACTGCCGAATTATATGCTGTACCTGCCAGTCCAGAGACCTCTTTTAAGACTGAAACAATTATAGGTAATTGGTTTGCTAAGAATCCCGGTAAGAGAGAGAAAATAATTCTCGCGACTAAAATAGCTGGACCTGGACCCTATACTGAGCATATTCGAAAAGCTTCCGATCTTCCAAAGCAAAATATAATTGATGCTGTAGATGGGAGTTTGACAAGAATGCAGACAGACTACATAGATCTATACCAACTACATTGGCCTGCACGCTCGACGAACTTTTTTGGTAAAAGAGGCTATTATCATAGAGATGGATGGGAAGATAGTTTTTTAGAAAGAATAGAAGCCTTATCCGATTTAATTAAACAAGGCAAAATTAGACATTGGGGTATTTCTAATGAAACCCCATGGGGTGTGTTAAACTATTTGCGATTAGCTGATAAACACAACTTGCCAAAATTAGTTTCTATTCAAAATCCATATAACTTGCTCAACAGATTATATGAAGTAGGGATGTCTGAAATCTCGATTAGAGAAGACGTCGGATTACTCGCATATTCTCCAATGGCTTTTGGCTTGTTAAGTGGAAAATATCATAAAGGAATAGATAAGCCTTCTGATAGAATTAATCAGTTCGAAGGTATGAGTCGATACAAAAGTGATAGTTGTCATTTAGCAACAAAGCAATATTTAGAAATAGCAGAAAAACATGGGATGAGTCTGGCTCAAATGTCTTTAGCTTTTGTAAATCAGCAACGATTTCTGACAAGTACAATCATAGGTGCAACCAATATAGATCAGCTAAAAGAAAACATAGCTAGTATCAATATCAAGTTATCAAAAGAAGTGATTAAAGAAATTAATTCTATCCACGATTTAATTCCAAATCCTGCACCTTAAGTGTTTGCTAAACCTTGAAACTTTGTTAAACCTTGAAACTTTATTGAAGCTTGTAACTATTGGCTTGAATCATAGGTGCTTTTATTTTCCTTGAATAGGAAAAAGAATACGACCGCAAATATTGCTGTTGCTACTGCAAAGATTGACCAAAAACTTTTCCAGTCTACCAAGCTCATCACTCCTTCCACAGAATGACCATTGAAGAATGCTCCTGATAATTGAGTGCCCAGTAAAAAGCCAACTCCTTGAGTAAGTAAAACCAATAATCCTTGTACCTGACCTCGAAGGTCTGGAGATGTTTGTTTGTCGATATAAATTTGACCTGTGACAAAAAAGAAATCATAACATATACCATGGATGCCAATACCTAACATGATCATCCAAAAGGTGCCAGTTTCAGCTGCGGCCGCGAATAAAGTAAAACGGGCTAGCCATGCTAACATACCCAAAAATAACATCCATTTGACGCCAAGTCGATGAAATAAAAATGGGATCAAAAGCATGAAAAATATTTCAGAAAATTGACCAAAGGACATCTCAAAACTTGGATTAGCAAAGTTGTCTAACGATAGGGTGGAATGAAGATTGCTGAAATAAACTGGAGCATATGGGAAGTATGTTCCAAAGGCAATAAAAATCAACATCGCACTCACTAAAAACACAATAAATGATCTGTGTTTCAATGCCTTTAATGCGTCAAGTCCTAGAATCTGTTGCCAACTGGTTTTCTTACCCGCTAAAGGAGGAGGTGTTTTAGGTAAGGTAAAACTATATAAACCTAATAATATCGATGCGCCTCCACCTATATATAATGGTAGGGCAGAAGCATCCGCTTTTAATATTTTTCCGATTAATACTCCTGCTACAACCCAACCGATTGTACCAAAAACACGAACGACAGGAAAGTCTTTTTCTTGATTAACTAAATGGTGAAAAGATAATGAAGCAGTAATACCCAAGGTCGGCAAATAACAAAGTGCATGGACTCCCAATAAAATGAGAAACATGGAACTACCAGCAAAATTTGGCATCAAACACATCGCTATACCTCCAATCAAACAAAGAACTGCTAATACTTTCTCAGAATCAAAGAATCGATCGGCAATCATGCCCATAAAAAAGGGTGTGATGATAGCAGCAATTGGCCCTAGAGAATAAGCCCAATTAATAGAATCAGACATATTAATAGTACCCATATAATTTCCAAGAGTCGGTGCCCAGCTACCCCAAATGATGAACTGGAGAAACATCATGATGGAGAGGCGGATTTTCAAGTTAGAGGGATCTATATTCGGCATCGTAATAATTTAGTCTTATTTTAATCAGATGATAGTTTAGTCAAGAGAGAAGTACTCTTGAGCAATATGCTATTTGTTTCTCGGAGCGCTGTTGGAATAAATTGAAGTAAATCGGCATACATTTTAATCCATTCTTCTTCTAGATATTCATGAGCAATAATGTTTCTAAAATCTCTAAACGTAGATAAAAAATCACTACTGCTTACAAATTCTAATTTAGCAGCTTTATTAGAATTATCAAGAAAGCTATTTTCATATTCACCTAGAATTCTTAGCGATGTTCTCAAAACTTGTTTCACGCTTGCTTCAAAGTGACGTATAAACCTCGAAGCTAGAGAATCTAAAAGTTGTTCTGATTCAGGGTCGAGAGCCACATAAAGATCTAACTCAATACAATTATTATATGTGAATTTTAAATTCTCATGTGTCTTATTAAGAATACTCAATTCTTTTTCCAAAAGTATCAGAAGTATATTTAGTCTATTAGTCATAAAAGGATTGCATCTAACATAACCAATTCTTTAAACGGATCAGTCGAATTGAAAGTGAAGTTAACTAAGTCAAGCTTCTGATCGCCAAATCTTTTGCAGAAATTAAGTCTAATATTGGATTTAGCTAAAAATGAAAGTTTTGTTTCAGAGAGAATTAAGATGTCTATATCGCCGCCTTTTGCTTCACTATTCACTCGACTACCAAATAAAAAGACTTGAGCGTTAATATTCTTTTCCGCAATAAGGGATTTTAAAAATTGAGCTTGATCCTTTGTAATTCTCATAACTAACTTTAAAACTACAAAAATAGTTATATCTACTTTACCTTCATACATTTGTATACTCATCGGAATTGGGTTTGACCTGTTTAACACGAGCGTATCTTTTTAAGATCAAGTCACAAAAATGTAGAAATAGTGGTGTTATTACGAGGCTATGTAACGCAGAGATTGAAAAAATAGGCAGTAATAAATTAGTCAATTTCATTGCATTGGGTGTAACGAATTTTGAACATAAGAGCTAACATATTGGACTTGACGATAAAAAACATAATTTTCATTTTAATCTTTCAGGTAACTACT
>ENA-ORXT01006068-ORXT01006068.1-marine-metagenome-genome-assembly--contig:-NODE-6068-length-11451-cov-8.773431_pt1 | contig 11451 bp, 15 predicted proteins | sample MGYA00237868_ERZ511482 | MGnify/ENA metagenome assembly ERZ511482 | reverse complement strand
GCGGCGGCGGCGGCGGGCCCGCGCGGCGTGCCCCGTGGGGGGACACCCCGGACCCGCCATGGGCGCCAGCGGCGCCGTCGACGCGGTCGGTGGCGGCGTCGCCGCCGCCGGGGCGGCCGCCGGCAGCGGCGGAAGCCGCCGCCGCATTGGCGTCGAGCACCCGCAGCACGACCGCGGAGCCGTCGGTGAGGACGACAGAGGCGGCCGGGAAGGCGGCGGCGGCGGTGAGGCCCGCCACGCCCACGCCCGCGCCGAGCTCTAAAAAGCGCGGCGCGGCGGGGAGGCGCCCGACGCTGCCGCGGTCGTCGGCCGTGCCGCCGCCGCCGCCGCCGCCGCCGCCGCCGGCCGCGTGGAGGAGGAGCCACCGGCCGAGGAGCACCGACGCCGGCCAAATGACTTGGCCCGTCAAGTCCACGTCCGTCGACGCGGCCGACGAGGCGAGGAGGGTGAGGCTAACGCGCGGCGTGACGGCGACGGTGTGCGGGGTGTAGTCCTCATTGAGAAAGAGGGACGGCTCAAAGAAGCACTCGTGGTGCTCCTCTGGGGTAGGGGGGGTCGCGGGGCCGGCGCCCGTGGAAGACGCAGTGGTAGGGGTCCGAGCCGCGGTAGAGATGGAGGTGGCGGCGGTGCTCATCATGCCGGGAGGCCACACCAGTCTCGGAGCGGCAGCGGTAAGAGCAGGAGCATGGCTCGTCGGGCACCACGCCGGGATGGCGCCGCGAGGACTGCACCGCTAGCAATGCCCGCCAACACCGTAGTATAGAGTTTTCCATGAAATTCGTGGCCGCATGTGAGCGGTTCTCTATATTACGGCGGGGCGGATGGCTCGAATTCTTCTGGAGTGTCCCAGCAACCGGATGAGGGGCCGGCCCAGCATGCTCTGTCCTACTGTAGTTGCGACCACTTCCATGGGTTCTCCACTGTTCTTCCGAAGTCAAACAAGTATGACGCTTTCAAATACCTACAACGTGCACTTGGAGAGCATGTCGTACTCAAGTGGTACTGTACTGTTTCCGGAAATTTGTTCAGGGGACAGGGCTCCAGCCTCCGACAGCGACGATGTGCTCGTGCGCCGTGGCATCGCACTTTGGAACTTTTCCACGGCAAACAATCAGAAATCCTCGATCACACTACCATCCGGACTGGAAGCCGAGAGACCCCCGTAACAATATTCAAGCCATCTCAGACCCAGGCATTGCGGGGCCCAGAGCGCAGCGGCGTGGTGACGTGCTCGCCGTGACGAGAGCCAGCCAAAAGCAGTGAGCTGCTCCCGGTGCTTCTCGCTGCCTTTGATGTGAAGCCGCTTTGCGTTAGCGTGGTCCCTCCACATGACGCGCGCGCGATGCGGGCACATGTGGTAAGGACTGCGTGCTGCAGCAACGCAGACTTCACAACACCAAGGGCGAACGATGGGTTTAAGAACCTAAGCGGGAGCCCACATCCATCGTTCCAAGGCACATTTCTAGATTTATAAATTCAAGTTCGAATGTATAGCAGGACATCACTTCGAGACTTCCTGTGTAGACCACAGAACGCTTGACGAGAAGGGAATGTCGTGGTTTCTTCCAGTCCCCCGTGCAATGCTCCGCGTGGACAATCGTGAACCCATACTCGCTTCTCTCTGCTCTGTTAACAAAGTATAGTGACCTTTGGCCAATACGGATTCATCCAACCCATAGCCGGCCGCACGGTGCCTGACTTCGGCACGCGGATCATCGAACATCTCATGCGACTTGTCGCAGATCTCTCATGTCAGCAGCGTCTTCATCGAGGCTGCCACAATCACCACCGTCTCCTCGCCAGGTTCCTTCATTAGGCCCTACCCCTTATCTCTTCCAGCCCTCCTAGCGGCCGCCGCTGCGGTCGCTGGAGTGAGAACTCTCCCTCGCACTCCCTGTCAGCTTTTTCTCCCGCCACCAGTCTCTGGCCCCACGCTGCGGGAAAAAAGCACAATAAAACCGCCATGTCGGGTCCTTCCCTCCAGGGAACTGGGATGAGTCGACCCTCGGATCACGGATTCTTGACAGTGGCGTGGATTCGATGGCATTTTTGATTGGCCCTCCAGAAAGACAGGAGCCTGTTTCCAAAAGCCACTCGAAACACCTAGACGCATCCAATCAGAAGCCTCGCCGTTCCGTATCGAAGGCCGCGCCTGTTTCATTCTTGCTCACGCCCGACTGCGGAGCACTCCGCCCTTGAGAAAAGGGTGCCTTGCAGGTTAGTTAATCCGACAGAGGAGGGGCTCGGACCGAATTCCTTGTCGCCACAGTCATCAGCGCGTCCCACCACCACCCCACACCACGCTCCCCCTCGGCTCATCTGCCCCCGCACAGCTCCCTACAGCCTTCCCTGCCCCTGTCTGCTCCCCCCCATCCAGCAGACCAGACAAATCGAGCACGAGGGTATGCTTCTGCCCCGTCTGCAGCGGCGGAGCGCCGGGCGGGTTCTCCTTCGTGTCGAGCCGAACCTGGTTTCAGCACCGCCGGCTGAGTAGCGGCCCCCGCCCCGAAGCGGGAGTGCTGCTGCCGCCCTCGAGGCCGCCGCAGCCGCGGCCCCGACCGCCGCGCAAGGTCTTACGGATGGCGGCAGGGGGGGAGAGGAGGACGACGGGGATCTGCAGCCGCGAACTCCGCAGCCAGCTACTCTTCGGCAAAACGGCGATTCTGTCCCAGCTCAAGTCTTTGAGGACAACATAGAAGATTTCGTCGCGTACAACTTTGAGAGGTACGACACTGTATGACTCGAGAGCCAACGGATGACTACCTCCGACAGTGGCGCTCCTCAGGCACCAGAAGTTCTCCGCAGATTCTTAACGCCATGGCTCACTGCAGCCTTGATTGACACACCAAGAAGGTCCACTGTTGCCGAAATGGCTGTGTAGCGTTCACTGCGGGCCGCGAGGCCCTCACTAAGTGCGATATGTGCAAGGATCAGCGGTACCATGCGAATGGACTGCCCGCCAAGCAGGCGACCTATTGGTCTCCACTTCCCTGGCTGAGATTCATGCTTGTCGACCCCGCTATTGGGCCTGGCATGGTATCTACCATGTAGGAGGCGCGCGAAGAGGCCGCTGCAGGCCCCCCTAATGACCTTCGCGATTGGTTTGACGGTCAAGGAGCTCGAAGTCTCGCTGCTCAAGGTTACCTCTCTTCGGACACGTGTATGGCCCTGAACATTTCAACCGACGGTTTCAAGCATGGAAGCAGCGAGGTTTCGAAGGTTGGCCGATAATTGCAACTATAATTAACGTTCACCCCAGCTTAAGGGTATCAGTGGTCTCCCAACGAATCCTGGGGATCACTCCTGGACCAGGCCAACCGGCGGATCTGGAACATTTTCTGTACCCCACCGCCAAGGAGCCGCATGCTCTTGCTACAGAGGTTAGCGGCGTCTCGGTGACAGGATGCGCAGAGCCTCAAGAAGCACACGCGTTTGACGTACAGTTCACCACCGACATTCCGGCGGGGGGCAAGCTCCGTCATGCTATTGGAGGCAACGGCGAACACCCTAGAACATTTCGGGTCTTTGAAGGGGTCAGGCGCACGTCTCGCTACTAGTACCCGCAATATGCAGCAGTCGACCCCCCCTTATCCATGAGTCGACCAATCGACGTTACCTCCGACTCAGCACTTCGAAGAACAGCTGGCAGCGTTGCTGCAAGCGCCACCACGGTCGAAGCTGTTCGACGGGCAGGGCATCGTTTGGAAGCAGTACACACCCTGGCGCAGAAGGAGGGGTTTAAGGGCTACTCGCTGTTCTTTGCGCCAAGCCCGAAAGACAACGCCCGCTACCCGCAGCTCAAGTACGTCCGGGGAATTGGGCCAGATCTCTTTCCGTACGACACAATGCACCTCTCTCTGAGCAACGTTGTCATCTGACTCTGGGAACTATTCGCTCGCGATAACGAGAAGCTTGGGGACCAGCCCAGCGTGATATCCAGGGCAGTTCGCGGGGTCATCGGACAGGAAGTTCAGGCGGGCCGCCTCACGGTCCCTCTCAGTCAAACGCGCGCTCTTCGGGATACTTGCAAACGTTCGAGTTCGTACAAGGCCGTCGACTGGATCTACTTGCTACTGCGCGTTGGCGACGCCGTTCTTGCCGATCGATTTCCGTACGGGTTTTTCAACGTGTTCATGCTACTTTGCAGAACCGGACGCCGCCTTTTCAGGCTGAGCACCAAGACGAAGGAGCAGCTCGAGGCAGCGGACAAACATCTGAAGAGTTTCTTGCCAAGCCTACTACACGCACGTCTACGCTGGGAGAGACTGGCATTTAAGGCTGCGTGGGCGAGCTATTGTGGTCCGGCGGGACGTCGCCGCCGACGTGCCCTCATGTGATCCTGCATGGTCGTACTCGCATTGTCCAGCCGAGCACCTCATCGACACGCTGACACGCGTAATTCGATCGCGGCGCCCCCCACATGCAGCCATATCGGCGGCGGTAACGGCCAAGTACCCAGCGCAGATGGGTACAAGTTTTACATAATCTCATGTGGCTGAAAAATGGGAGATCTGTCAGCCGAGCCTTCCTCGGATTGCCGATCCAACAAACTGACCAGAGCCTGTCCACCAGAGATCGTTTGTCATTGGCTCCTGCGTAGTCTGAAAGAAGGCCGGACAAGATCTGACCCAGAGGCTATACAAGCTGTTTTGGCCTGTGCTCCCAGAAATATCTTGTATTGGCTCTTTTGCCCAGACTTTGAACTGCTGTGACGTGGATGATCTCGCCTCTTTGACTCGCCGCCGTGGAACAGCGCGAGGCCCACAACCACGACAGGAAGATAGCCCCCAGCTCCCGAAGGCCCTCGCTGCGTGGCGTGTGCACGTCACGCCTCGTCACAGAGAACAGAGGACACACCGTCGCTGCACGGCGCAGCATCAAGGGCCATCTCTCCATGTCTTCACACGAAAATAGTTTTGTCAATACCTTGGGCCGACATCAGTTTGATTGCCAAGGGTTTCGGTCGTACTTCTGTTCTTGCCACGTGTGAACGACAGGTCACAGAACTGGACTGATCAACTGCATTGACGTTATACCTGTGGATTTCCGCGCCGCTCGCAGAGGGATGATTATAATCATTACTCGGCTCGGATAAAGCAATTCTAATTAGCTCGTGACATAAGCTCTGACATTATCTTCTGCGGAAGCTGATATCCCTCTGGCATATGGCACGTTGCCTACGAATGAACGGATCCGAACAACTTCCACAGCAAGTCACAGCATGCTCTGACCGCGCTGTGACCGTGCTTTGAACTACAGTTGCATGCTGAGGGCTCCTTGATGGCTCTGTGGGAGGCAATGGCGATCACAGCAATTTTGAATTCTGTGCTGAGAGCTATTGTGAACTGCTGTGACGTTCCGTAAGCGTTTCTCAGATCCGATCATTCTTTGGCGACGTGCCATAATATTGGAATCTGGAACGCTCTGTTCTGTACGCTGATCGTCATCCGTCGCACGTATGCAAATGCACTTGACAAGGAAAAGTGCGTAATGTACTTGTTTGTATTTTTCGACCGTTTCTTTAGTTGCGGCTTCCAATGCGTGCCACGCCGGATCTGGCAGCGCTTGGATAACTTGCCCCACCGCGCGAGCCTCTCGTTGCTCCATTGTTGTGGCCGTGATGCTCCTTCCCCTCTCTCTCCCTCGCCCCCCGCCCCCCTCCTCGCCTGAACCCCCCACTCTCCACCTCAACAGCGCCGTCACGACGCGGACATGGCTCCCAAGCAGGCGCCAACCGTACGTGTCTGGTTGACCAACAAGGAGAGAATGACTGTGTACCCTGTCCTCGTCAAGTGCGAGGAGACGTGTGAGGAGGCGACTGCGTGGCTCCTGCGTGACGAGGCGCAGGCCAAGGCCTACAGCGACTTTTACGCCACCATTCGCCCTCACCTCCGCCAACAAATCCCAGACAACTGCACGGGCGAGATGGTAAAGTTGTTTGTGAGCGGCAATCACAAGGAGTCGGCCAAGGTGTGCTGCGCCAAGAACGGGGAGTACGATGCTGTGGACAAGGAGCATGCCACTCATTGGCGTACTGCGAACGCGCTCCCGCGTTCGCTCCAGGTGGACATGCGGACGGCGAGCGAGTCGACGCCCGACAAACTACGCACCGACACCCCGACCATCAAAAAGAAGCGCAAGACGGAGCAGAGAAAGAACCAGGACAAGTACAACAAGCGCAAAATTACGGCCAAGAAGGAGGCGCAATGAGCCCACAACGATACGCTTTCTTTCCAAATTTATTCAGACCAGCAGTTGTACCAAGCTCAACAGACCGCAACAGCGTCGGCCCAGCATGGGCGTATGCTAGCGGCGCTGTTCGCCAAGTCGATCGGCTCCACGCAGACGGAGGTCGACGCCATAATGGCGTCGATGTCCGAGGTGCACAATGCTGGCCCCCCCCCACGCCGCTGGCGTTCGTTCAGATATCGGACAAGAGCAGTGACGAGTCGACACCTTCCTAAAACGCCTGTGGCGCGGGCGGTGGGAGCGCGAGGTGGCGGGGGAAGGTGCGGGCGCGTGCGCGGTAGCAGACGAAACTCATGGGCGCGCGGGTGGTGGTGCGGGGGCTCCCTCAATTATTGGTATGGGCTCGGGCTGCGACGCCAATGAGCTCGTCTGATATTGCTGAGAAGTGTTGACAAACAGCGTGAGGACAAAAAATAGCACAAAAAACACACGGAAAAAAAATGCAACAAGAACCGCCAGAAGACAGCAGGAAGAAACGAATACAGTCTTTCTCCAGTGCTGTCCACCCTTTTCGTCGCCTGATAGACATCTAAGTAGCCCTCTTGTTTCGCGCAGAAGATGGCAAAATTGCCCTTCTTGGCAGTGCAAAGCTGTCTCGTTCTTATCTAGGGGTGGATAGCAAAGGAACCTACAGGAATGGAGAAACACTGTAAAAGAAAATGGCGTTCTCTGACAGATGACCGGGCGCCAAACCCGCAGGAGGTCTTCAGCACTGCGACTGGATCCTAGCGCACTACCCGCGCACCGAGGGGGGAGCCAGCGGTTCATCTTGTGGTTCAGCGCAGCGTCGTCCCCCCGCAGCCGCCACTCCACCACCTCCGTGGAAGCAGTGTCACGGCGGCGATCACCGCACGCCGACATGTGCCGACTGAGGACCCTACGCGAAGCCAAGAAGTCGGTGGTGGTGCTTCACCAGATGTGGAGGTGAGGGTGGATCATCAGGGTGGTGCTGGGCTTTATGGCGGGGGACCCCTTTTCTCTGGCGGGGCAGGGGGGTCCGGGTGAAGGTGGACGGCCAGAAGACTCGCGCCTGGTCCAACCCGCCGACCCCCGCCTGCCCGCCGCTCTTGGCCCCGCGGACGCTGACATGCGCCTCCCTCCGCGCAGCAGAGGGTAGCCGCCGCCGCCGCTGCCGCCGCGGCGTGGCAAGCACGGCGGCGGCGGCACGCGCGGCGTGGCGGAACGCGCGGCTCTTGGGCGGCGGCGGGGTGCCGCAGCGGTGGGCAGCGGCGGCGGCAAGGATGGCGCGTTGATCGGGCGTAGGGGGGGGGGGCGCGCGTGTCGTGCGCTTGCACTCTTGGTTGGGTGTGTGCCACCGTCGGTAGCTTCTCCGGACTGGCGGCCAGTCACTCTCAGATAGACATTTGTTCATGAAAACAAGAACCTCGTGGCGTTGTAGACGTCCATGTTGACCAGCTGCCTGTGGAGCGGCACCAGGCGGTCCCCGCTTTGCTTCCTTCTCGAATTGCCAAGCATCGCGCACAGCTCAAAAGAAGGCGCAGAAAAGTCAGACCTGTACGACCACCGTCCCAAAAACACTCGGAAGCGGTTTTCACGTCACTGATGCACCAATCGTTGCAAACGCGGCTGTTGCGGATGTCAGTCTTTCGCTTCCCCTGGTCCACGTCAGTCTCCTCAGCGTTCTTTCGAAAAGGGAAAACCAGCACACGACCTGCGCCAATAAGCCCCGTGTCACCGATTGCGTGCTGGTCGCCGTCAAAGTGAGACCCAGTAAACAGGTGTAACCCGGTTCGGTTGAGCAGGCGCCAAGGGAGGACACTTCAGCTCGCACAATCAAGCCATACACATCCACCCAGACCAGCAAGAAAGAGCAATGAAAATTATGGTGCCCATCATAGGCTTGGAGTTGCTCCTGGGTGTCCGTCGGGCGTCACCGACGAACGTTCGTACCATCGACAAAGATGATACCGAGGGGAACCCATTGACAAGGCCCTCCATCTCCCGCCTCTCCACCACACTAGGCCACACAATGGGACACGCTAGCATGAACGTGTCATGGAGGGCAAGAACGCAATGTAAATGACAGTTGCTGACCGTCGCGAGGGACACGCCAATATTGAAGGAAACGGTCCAGAGTGGCAGCGCCGCTTCCTCTCCCCCATGCAAAAGAACCAGAGTCAACAGAATCATCTCAACAGCCGAACATACCAGGCGGCGCGGGGTTCGCAAATCGTTCATCTCGACAGAGCGGTGCAGCCGCGGGTCCATAGTCCGCTCCACACGCTCGCAAGCCAGCTCCACAATCGCATCGAACTCCACTGGCGAAAAGCCGCACATCGACTTGAGCAACGTCGTGTCATGCAACCCGTGAGCAGTGGCACACTGTTGGCAACCTGCAACTCTACTTCGGGGCCCACGAGTACCGAGAAGCACAACTCCCCGGCCGGGGCCAGCATTAGCGAAGGGAGGGGCAGCAGTGAGGTGGATTGTGGCAGGGGCCGGGAAAAGTGGTGAATGGTGGTAAAGGCAGAGTGCGCAGTGCAGTGCGTCTCTACGAAGGAGTGTATCAGCATGAAGCGTCGGGTTACGTCGTTGGCGGGGAGGCCAAGCGCCGACTCTGAGACCGCGGCGGCAAGGCACCAGCCGAATCTCCACAAACCTTCGTGGAGCAGTCAGGACACTCTTCACTAGCACAGTTCGGGAACAAGTTGCACGATCGGCACCGTCGTGCCATAGTGTCTGTTCTACTGGCCGCCTCATTTGAGCCGATTCCCCTGATTGGAGGCTGTTTTTGATACCTCTCTGTGACCATGTTTCTGTCATCGGCTGCTCTTTCTGAGAATAGATCTGGACTCGGCGCAGTCCACTTACCTATGGGCCAACTCTGCGGCTATGTACGATGAAAACTCGGAAGGGTTGCCCCAGACACCCCAAAAAGGCTGCGTTTCCAGGCCATGTGAGAGGGAGCCTCATTTGAGCCTCATCTGAGCCTCATTTGAGCCTCGGGAGCAGTAGAATAGACACTACAGATCACGCATCGCCAGGCTCTATGGGCACATGTAGGCAATCAGGAGCACCACGTCAGTCCCAGGGGCGCACCTGATTGGTGGAGAGAGTCGGTCCGCAAGTCAGTCTCTGTCCACCAGGACAAACTTCGGGGATCAGCAACACTGAGAAGTGTCCTCTGCTGTCATTGCGTCCTACCTCAATAGCTCAATAAACGTTTCCGCTTAAACTGCCTTTTATGGTAGAAGCCATCTAAACAGCCTTACGATAACAGCTCTAATCAAATCAACCGCTTGATTGTAAAACGTATGGGGCGATTCTTATTGAATATTATCAGTGGCCATGGTTCTACTCTTTGACCACCTTCACGGGGGAGCTGAAATACGCACAAGTAGTTCACAGATACATCCCAGTTGTCGTTAGACGTCATAAGCCCTTTTACTAAGCATTCAGCGCAAACCTACCAGTGTAACTTCGGCAGGGTTGCAGGCTCTGTTTCTGCGGAAAGAAGACAGGCCCGAAACAGACGCCGCTGCGCGGAAACAGATAGGGAGAAAAGAACGTACGGCCAGAGCGACACGTCATTCTGGGTAGTGCGGCTAAGGTCTGGCCTGAGCGATTGCGCGAGACGACGCCGTGGCTTTTACAAAGCGTCCCCCTGCGCTGCGGTTACTGCACGTGCCATGGATAATACGTAGGAGGCCAGCGTGAATGGACCGAAACTGGCAACCTCACTCAGATGTACTATGAACGATGCTACGTAGCAACTGTGATAACCGGTTAGTGCGGGTGAAGTCCACGTGGCGCTCCGTGGAGTCCACCGTTTCCTCAATAAAATCCATGTGGCAAAACTTGAAGCCAAGTCAAATTGCTCTTGTCAAGTTCAATGCCCAACTTGGCTGTTCAGGTAAAAATGCTCACTTCAGGAAACGTTACACAGCACACAAAATGCTCGAAAACCCTAGATCTGTGGGTGAAATTGCAGAAGCTAAAGAAAAAACACCGCAAGCAAACAAGAACGCATGTGAGAGTTAAGGAATGTATCACGCCGGCAGAAACGATGGGCGGCTGGTTGGGCTCCTCCAGTATGCTCTGACGCCAAGGGAGCACCATCGCAGCCGCCTGGACCACGAGACATGCCCAGGATTACTGTTCGTTTCTTTCGAGGCTGAGTATTCTTGCTATGCTATCATGGTTCAGGCACGACGTGAAGCGTTTGGTACATTTGAGGAAGGTCACTTCTATCTCTTTGCAAGTCTTGTAAAACTCCGATCAACTCTTTGACCATGCATGATCGCTGCCCTTTCGTCGAATTCTGGTGAACATGAAAGGACGCGCCACATGCATGCATCTGTTTTAGCAAGAAGTCCTACATATGATTTTGCATGAAACCTCTCAGCGAAGTCTTTCAGATTTGTGTATTTCCACTTGACTTGTTCGTATTTGCTCGGACGTGTGCACGTACTGTATGATCCAGTTCACGGCCAATCGGATGTCGATGATTCACTTCACGTGGAGAGAGTGTGTACTGATGTCACGGCAACCTTGGCTTTTCATGGAGAGGACTATTTTCATGTGCATGTGTTGCTCCCCGACGCGCCGTCAAATCGCTGAGACTCCTTCTTTGCTCTTACTTGCGCGCAAAAAGCGTCAGATGGCCATGCTCGTTGCCAGTTATGTCATCCGTGAAAGCGTACTGTGTGAGCGGAACAGTGCATGTCCTTAGCAGTGTTGACACCAATGACAGTCGTGGACTGGCCAAGCAGCCAGTGAAAAGCTTAAATCTGATGGTTGGTTGGTCAACCATCCATCTGTAACCTCTATTAGCCCCAACCAGGTAAGCCCAACTGTCAAGCCCCCTGCATGCGCATGTGATTGCAATCATGAGACCTGTGATGTAAAATGAGTGTAGTCCTTCAAATCACCATAATAAAAATAAAAAAACATCATTTGCCACCTCTGGCCAATCGCCTCCGAAGCTAAGAAAGGGCGGTAGAGTGCTCGCATGTGGCGCCGCCGTCGCAACGGGTGGCGGTGGCCGACGACCGCAGCCGTGGCGGTGCCACCACCCCCCCTTTATGTGACAACACGCTCAGCCCACCCCACCCAGTTGGGGGGAAGGCGAGCCAGACCGTGTCGCCGGGTAGTCCTGTCGGGGAATACCCACCCCGGAAGGAAACCCCGAAGAACACACACGCGCGGCGTCGACCGGGGGGAGACGTTCCGAGCGACAAA
>ENA-ORXT01006066-ORXT01006066.1-marine-metagenome-genome-assembly--contig:-NODE-6066-length-11454-cov-11.724356_pt1 | contig 11454 bp, 13 predicted proteins | sample MGYA00237868_ERZ511482 | MGnify/ENA metagenome assembly ERZ511482 | reverse complement strand
ACAACAGAGGTTGTCAGGCACATGCCTAACTTTTCAGGAAAGAGGGTACTAATGAAGACGAGCGACCATTTTATCGGGCAGCCGGCCGCATCTTTGCCCGGCACGCCAGTTTTAGGCACCTCAGGTGCAGGTTTTCACGCCCTCGATGATGCTTATGACCGCAAGGGCAATGACCTGTCGCGGCCCACCCTCATTTGTCCGTCTTGCTTTCAGAAATGAGTCACAAGGGCATCAGACGAGCCCCCAGCGCCTTGAAGGTTGACATGTCGTGGTGATGGAGGCACGGTACGCTGCGAAGTGGGATGCACGCAGTTTTGCCCAAGGGAAGTCGGTTCCGGATCATTTTTGTGGCTGCTCCGGCCTTTTCTCGGCATGGTTCTTTGCCGCATGGTGTCTGCGCGCTGTTTTTTTCCGTCTTTTTCCCTTAGTGGCACAGAGGAAGACCGGCAGCCGGCTCTGAGTCGTTGCAAGGTTTCTGGCGCTGTGCTCTGTGTGGTGGCGTGTTGTGTTGCGGAGTGTTCGTGATGTGGCATCGTGAGGCCTGCCTATAGGGGTTATTGACCTTTTTCGGCTTTTCAGCGCCTGTGCGCTATGACGAAGCGGCAGAGGGCTCTTGCGAAGTGCAAGTTTTGCGGCCACCAGTCGCAGGATGGCGTTGCCAAGCACGATGCTCGCAATTGAGATATGGGCACTATTGAGTGCCCCTGTCGCCTGAGTCAACAAAGCCCCATGTTTACCGCTACCCCACGCCACACAATGACGTGTTCAACTGAAGCAGGCGCTCGTGTCATGCACTGTGACCTTTGTGTCAAGGACGGGCACATGGCAATGACGATCAAGTACGAGGCGCTTCACGAAAAGGTAAGCTTCGACGACGGTTTCAATCCAGGCCTCAAGACATGATGTGGGGTACACGTTGACAGGTTTGTGTTCTGGAGCGTTGTCTGACAGTGACGGGCCTTCGTGCTTCTTCTGCAATGGGTCTCTGAGTGTGTGTATCACGTCTGGAGGTTTTATTGTCCCCCTTGGCTTTTCTTTTCCAGGCCACCGAGAAGGGAAAACTTGTCGTCCGCCACAAGCGCAACTTTGTCATGTCAGCCGCCGTGATGGTGTGCCCTTCTCCGTCTATGACGGACGCCCACGTCAAGAAAGCGCAGGAGGCCGCTCAGAAGCGCTATGCGGAGAAGAACGACCACCACCGCCAGGAGATGACAGCAACCAAGGCGCTCCAAACTGCACATCCCTCAGTCGTGGGACGCGACGGCTCCATGGCGGGATCAAGCGCCGCGGGGGCCTCCTCCACTCCCAGCTACGCGGCCACGGACATGGACAATCTCATGGTTGTTGCCAGCCGTCAAGGCAGGGTCACCGCCGCCACGCACGCCAAAACAAGGACAAGCTGCGAGCTGCTTTTGCTTACCGCGGGGCGGAATTCTCGTCCTCAAGCGCCAAGACTTGGGCTGCGGCTGACGAAGCTGGTGGCCTGACGGCATTGCCCGACAATGAGCACCGTCGGGGACGTGATGCTGTTCTGGGCGTTGACACGCCGCTCAAGAAAATCCAAACGGTGCTGTCTGCGCACGGGGCAGCACGTTTAACCACACGGGCCCTGTCGCTGGCAGCATCGCCCATGCGGCTTCGCGCGCCTGCGACGACCCCAAGCAGTCGGCTGGTGGCCAATGGCGTTGTGCACACCCTCGACACCATGACGGCGCCGTCTACTGCTGGACCAAGCGAGCCAAATGTAGCTTCTTTGCTGGACGCTTTGGGTGTCTTCGACCTGTTCAAGAAGCGGTACACCATCAAGGACGACGCCGTCTACCTGGGGCTGGTCAAGAAGGTCCTCGTGGAGGAGGGGATCTCTGGGCCTGTGGTGGTTGACGCTGGCACCCCGGTCAGTGACCTAGTCGGCCTTTTCGAGGGCACCATGCAGGATGCCAAGCAGTGGACGTTTGGCCACAAGCGGTCCTTGGACATTTTTTTCCGCTACTGTCGGGAGGTCACAGCTCTTTGATACGATATTCGTTAGTGTTTTTGCATTCTTTCTTGTTATTTCGCTGTTTGCTTGTGCATGACGGTGCTACATTGCGTACGATAGAAAATCCAGCGGATCTCTCGTCTTCGATTTGTCTCTCAGTCTTTGTCCTCATATGGCGGGGGCGCCGCGCCCGCTGCGGTTCCTGGTGGCCCGTTGGCCGCCCCCCCGCCGGGTTTTCGACCTGCGGCGGGTGAGGCGGCCCCTTCCCCCCCACTCGGCGGTGTCGGCAGGCTGTTCGCCCTCCTGCTGCTGCTGCTTCCCCTGCTGGGGGGGCATGGACTTTTGTTGTCCGCGGTGGGCGTCGCCGTGGGAGCGGACCTGAGGGAGGGCGGGCGGCTGCCGCTGGGGGACCTGCCGGTGCTGCTGGTGTACCGCCGGCTGTTCCCCCTGCTGGTGGTCGCCCGCTCCCCCTTGTCGCCGCCGCCCCGGCGCACCACGCCCTGCTGTCGCCGGTGGAGCGGGCGGCGCGTGCCGCCGCGCTGCTCACGCGCGAGCGGCCGCGCGCGGGGGCGCTAGTCGCCCTCGAGACTGCATACGTCTCGGGGGTGACGCGTGCCGCCCCCTCCCAGCGCCTGAGCGCGTTGCTGGCCGACCTGACCGGTGCGCAAGTCCACGCAATCGTGGACGTGCGCCTGTTTGGGTCGGTTACCGCGGTGACCCTGGCGTCCATCTCTGTGGCCGCGTTTTCGGCGGCGGTCGCCACTGGCGCCACCGCCCGCGTCCTGACCCTCCTGCGCGGGGCCGACCCGTGGGGCTCCGCGCTGCTCGGCTCCCGCTGGCGGGCGCAGCTGGTGGCCGACGCCGCGGCTGCCGAAGCGGCCGCGCGCTGTCGCCGACGCCTGACCGAGCAGTTCGCCGACCTGGCGGCGCGGACGACCATGCCCCTGTACCTGCGTGCGTCACTGGAAGCCCACTATAGGGGAGACCTAGAGGCGCACGCTGGTACCGGGGGGGTGGTCGCTGCGTCGTCTGCGGCCGCCCGCGGCGGTTCCGGCGCCGCGTCGGCGGCAGCGACCGCCGCCGCCGCCGACAAATTGGCGGGTGGGGGCGCCGCGGCGTCAGCCGCCGCGCATCCCGCTGCCGCCGAGCCCCCGTCCCGCCACGTGTGGGGCACGGCGGCGGTGGGGGCCGACGTTTTCGCGTCGACGGCGGCCGTCGCGACGACGGCGGCCACCCCTGGCGATTCCGCCGAGTTGGCGGTGGCCACCGCCGCCGCCGCCGCAATTGCTGCAGGCGGGGGAGCCGCGGAGTTCACCGCCGCGCCTCCCGCCGCCGCCCGGCCCCCGCCCCGCCACGTGTCGACCCCATGGCGGGGGGGCCGACGTTTTCATTTCGACGGCCGCCGCCGCGACGTCGGCGGCCTCGCCCGGCGTCTCGGCCGCGTCTGTGGCGGGCGCAACCGCCCCCACATGTCTGCCTCGGGGGAGGGGCTGGCCGACCACCGCGCGTCGCCGGCGGCAGTCGCGTCTGCGGCGACGAACCCCGGTGGTTCTTCGGGGTCGACAGCGGCATGTGCCGCCGCCGCAGCAATTTCGGCAGGCGGCGGTCACACAATACTCCCCGCCGCGCCTCTCGCCATCCCCCCGCCCTTTCCTCGGCCTGGAACTGCGACCGTGGTGCCCGACACTGGCTTTGTCGCGTCGGCGGCGGGCTCGGCGATGGACTTGTCGTCCGACGCCAATCCCGCCGCCGGCGAGCTGCCCGCCGCCTCCGCGTCGCCAACGGCGACCGTGGCGTCGGCCACCAGGCCTTCCCCGACCGGTCGCGCTCCCTTGGATGCGCCGCCGCCGCGAACGTCTGTGCCACCTCCCCCGGGCGGGCCGGCGGCCCCCCCGTCCGCCAAAAAGGCTGTTCGCCGCAGGTATGGTCGGCGTTCTGGGGCGTCGTCGGCGTCCGCCATGCCCACCGAGGAGGCTTCCGGTACGGACGTCGACGACCCGCTCGCCACGGCCACCGAGGCGGCCGGTCAAGGCGGATCGGCGGCCGCCCCGCCCCCGGCGGCGGCTGTCGCCCCTGCCCCCGCCCCGACCGGGTCCGCCCCGGGGCCATCTGGTGCCGCCGCGGTGTCGGCGGCAGTGGGCGCCACGACGGCTGCTGCGGCGGAGCTTCCGCCGCCGACCGCGAGGGCGTCCGCGCGCGGTGGCGGCGCTGCGGCCGCCAATCTCGCCCGTCGTAGTGCGTCGGCAGGGGGTGGTCCGGGTGCCGCAAAGCGACGCACCCGGACCACTCCGGTCGAGCTGGCGCTTGCGCTCGCCGCCGCCGGCGGCAGCTTGCTGCGCGGCGCCTTTTCGCTGCCGCCGCCGGCTGGGCAGGATGCGACCGCCAGCGTGGCCGCGTCTGCTGCCCATCTCACAGCGTGAGTCCTGCTTGGCTGACACGCATCTACGTATGACAGCTTTACACGAACATTGGTAAGCAGCGTCCGTTCTTCCTGTCTGATTCTCCCGCTCTTGATCGTGTGGCAGAGAGTTTCTGCTCAAGCTTTATGGCGCCCCGCCCGAACTTGAATGTAACTTGCTGTGACTTGCTGTGGGCCTGTCGCAGATCCAAGCATTACTTGCCGACGCGCCATATCGCCTGACTGAATTGGCGCTACAAAGGACATCTTCTGAGTTTGGTAATCGGGGATTCCGAGCGGTCGCGGCTGGCGCCGAACGCGGCGGCTCGGGGAATGGGCCGCCCCTAGACCCCGGTGGGAAAGGGTGCCCTGTGTCGGTGGCTAGTAGCCCTGGATCCACCCAGACAAATGGAGCGGCCGGCGGTGCTGCCACGGCAGGCCACCAGGCACTTTTAACCTCTCGTGGGCCTGCTGGAGGGCGGCATGGCTCCCTAGTCTGTGCCGACGGCGCTTTGTCGTGCTGCTTGAGGAGCAGTGACGGCCACGCGGCAGCCGGTGGAGCAGCGTGCGCCCCTGCTTGTGGCGGTTTCAGGCACCACCTTGTTGTTTCGTCGTCTTGCCGAAGTGACCTCTTGATCAGCTCAGTCCGTCGAAGGAACTGCCCCGGAGATCGACCCACAGCCCACCCTTCCCCCAAAGGGAGGAGAGGATCATGGCAAAGCCCAGCTGGGAATCGCAGTCCAAAGCACAATTGGTTTTATCAAACGGCGACGGCGACGGCGTCCCCGCTGTCAATAAACCCCTCCCCAACCCGAACGCCAGCGGCCAAAGTAGCCACCCCAAAAGCGCCAAACAGAAAAATCCCTTCAAAGCGAAAAGTTCAAGCAAGTAGTAGGGGGGCTGGGAAAACCACTGGGGAAAAGCCCCGCCCCCGACCGAGTCCAATCTCCCCTAGATCTGGACAGGTCATTCCCTTGCTGGCCCGAATCGGGATATTTTGGGACGGCCCCCGGGGGTGTGCTGTCCACAGCTAAGGGGCCACGCCCCTTCCAACTGTGGGACCCCCGACCGCCACACGGTGCTGTCCGTATTGGTGCTGCGGGGGGTGTTGGTGCTGCCCTAGCGTCGGAGGGTTCCGGCGCCGCGTCGGCGGCAGCGACCGCCGCCGCCGCCGACAGTTTGGCGGGTAGGGGCGCCGCGGCGTCAGCCACCGCGCATCTTGCTGCCGCCAAGCCCACGTCCCGACACGTGTTGGGCACGGCAGCGGTGGCGGCCGACGTTTTCGCGGCGGCGGCAGCCGTCGCGACGACGGCGGCCACCCCTGGCGAACCCGCCGAGTTGGTGGTGGCCACCGCCGCCGCCGAGGCAATTTCTGCAGGCGGGGGAGCCGCGGCGTCCACCGCCGCGCCTTCCGCCACCGCTTTGCCCCCGCCCCGCCACGTGTCGACTTTATGGCGGGAGGGCTGACCTTCTCCTGTCACCGGCCGCGGTCGCGACGTCGGCGGCCTCGCCCGGCGTCTCGGCCGCGTCTGTGGCGGAAGCAGCCGCCGCCGCCGCGCCTTCTGCGGGCCGGAACGCTGCGGCGTCCGCCGCCGCGCCTTCTGCTGCCCTCCTGCCCTTTCCTGGCCACATGTCTGCCTCGGGGGAGGGGATGGCCCACTTCCGCGCGTCGCCGGCGACAGTCGCGTCGGCGGCGACGAACCCCGGTGGTTCTTCGGGGCCGGCGGCGGCATCTGTCGCCGCCGCAGCACTTTCGGCAGGCGGCGGTCACACAATAATCCCCGCCGCGCCGCTCGCCATCCCCCCGCCCCTTCCTCGGCCTGGACCTGCGACCGTGGTGCCTGAAACTGGCTTTTTCGCGTCGGCGGCGGGCTCGGCGATGGACTTGTCGTCCGACGCCAATCCCGCCGCCGGCGAGCTGCCCGCCGCCTCCGCGTCGCCAACGGCGACCGTGGCGTCGGCCACCAGGCCTTCCCCGACCGGTCGCGCTCCCTTGGATGCGCCGCCGCCGCGAACGTCTGTGCCACCTCCCCCGGGCGGGCCGGCGGCCCCCCCGTCCGCCAAAAAGGCTGTTCGCCGCAGGTATGGTCGGCGTTCTGGGGCGTCGTCGGCGTCCGCCATGCCCACCGAGGAGGCTTCCGGTACGGACGTCGACGACCCGCTCGCCACGGCCACCGAGGCGGCCGGTCAAGGCGGATCGGCGGCCGCCCCGCCCCCGGCGGCGGCTGTCGCCCCTGCCCCCGCCCCGACCGGGTCCGCCCCGGGGCCATCTGGTGCCGCCGCGGTGTCGGCGGCAGTGGGCGCCACGACGGCTGCTGCGGCGGAGCTTCCGCCGCCGACCGCGAGGGCGTCCGCGCGCGGTGGCGGCGCTGCGGCCGCCAATCTCGCCCGTCGTAGTGCGTCGGCAGGGGGTGGTCCGGGTGCCGCAAAGCGACGCACCCGGACCACTCCGGTCGAGCTGGCGCTTGCGCTCGCCGCCGCCGGCGGCAGCTTGCTGCGCGGCGCCTTTTCGCTGCCGCCGCCGGCTGGGCAGGATGCGACCGCCAGCGTGGCCGCGTCTGCTGCCCATCTCACAGCGTGAGTCCTGCTTGGCTGACACGCATCTACGTATGACAGCTTTACACGAACATTGGTAAGCAGCGTCCGTTCTTCCTGTCTGATTCTCCCGCTCTTGATCGTGTGGCAGAGAGTTTCTGCTCAAGCTTTATGGCGCCCCGCCCGAACTTGAATGTAACTTGCTGTGACTTGCTGTGGGCCTGTCGCAGATCCAAGCATTACTTGCCGACGCGCCATATCGCCTGACTGAATTGGCGCTACAAAGGACATCTTCTGAGTTTGGTAATCGGGGATTCCGAGCGGTCGCGGCTGGCGCCGAACGCGGCGGCTCGGGGAATGGGCCGCCCCTAGACCCCGGTGGGAAAGGGTGCCCTGTGTCGGTGGCTAGTAGCCCTGGATCCACCCAGACAAATGGAGCGGCCGGCGGTGCTGCCACGGCAGGCCACCAGGCACTTTTAACCTCTCGTGGGCCTGCTGGAGGGCGGCATGGCTCCCTAGTCTGTGCCGACGGCGCTTTGTCGTGCTGCTTGAGGAGCAGTGACGGCCACGCGGCAGCCGGTGGAGCAGCGTGCGCCCCTGCTTGTGGCGGTTTCAGGCACCACCTTGTTGTTTCGTCGTCTTGCCGAAGTGACCTCTTGATCAGCTCAGTCCGTCGAAGGAACTGCCCCGGAGATCGACCCACAGCCCACCCTTCCCCCAAAGGGAGGAGAGGATCATGGCAAAGCCCAGCTGGGAATCGCAGTCCAAAGCACAATTGGTTTTATCAAACGGCGACGGCGACGGCGTCCCCGCTGTCAATAAACCCCTCCCCAACCCGAACGCCAGCGGCCAAAGTAGCCACCCCAAAAGCGCCAAACAGAAAAATCCCTTCAAAGCGAAAAGTTCAAGCAAGTAGTAGGGGGGCTGGGAAAACCACTGGGGAAAAGCCCCGCCCCCGACCGAGTCCAATCTCCCCTAGATCTGGACAGGTCATTCCCTTGCTGGCCCGAATCGGGATATTTTGGGACGGCCCCCGGGGGTGTGCTGTCCACAGCTAAGGGGCCACGCCCCTTCCAACTGTGGGACCCCCGACCGCCACACTGTTGGCCGTATCGGGTGTGGTAATAGCCCATACATCATTGGAGGACATGCCGCCGCCAGTGAGGCTGGCGCAGCCCCGAGCGGGTGGACAGGTTGCAGCAGCACTGCCACAAGCTCATCAGCAGCCGCGGCCGCCCACCAAGAGATTGGGGGCGCCAAAGTTGAAGGCGCCAAGTCCTTGACCCCGAGTACCGGCGTGGGTGGCTCCACAAGCGTGCCGCTTGAGCGCTCCAGAGGGGGGTGGCGCGGGTCGCATCAGTTATACGTTTTGGGGCGCCCAGGGTAAGTCAGCTGACTGGGTGGAAGCAGAAGGTGTCACGCTGGCCGCGGAAATTTTGCAGAGATCGGCGCGGACAACGCCGCGCTTCTGCGGGGGGAACACCTTCTGGTTGGGGGAAGCGCCAGTCCTCCAATCGGGTGATATGGCTGAAGCTAGCCTAAGTATTTCATCTCGGGCGGGACCGATCTGTCCCAGATCTTCGTCGGTGGGTAGTGCTCAAGGCGGTGTGGAGCGGGGAGTTTATTCGCGTGTCCCCACTGCACTCCCCAGGCGTGCGCCAGCGGGCGAGCCGGTGAACGCTTTCGCGAGTGCCTCAACGGTTGCCTTAACGACCACCCTGCGCAAGGCACGCATCTCGTGCGCAACTCGCGTGGCGTGCGGGCTCGAGGGATCCAGTTTCGACTGCGTCTTGGCCGCCGCCTCAATGTACACGCCTCTCACTGTGACCGGGCTGCGGGCTGACCCAGCTCCCCCGGTGACCAACAGGCGAACCGCCGACACCGCTACGCCCACCACCCTTCACCCCGCTAGTTGGCTGAGTTCGCTTCCAGCACGGAGACGGGCCGCCCCGCTGCGACCTGTGCGCGGCGTGCGCGACAGTTCGCAAGCCAACCTCCAAGACATGTTCGAAACTGTCCGATCGGAATGGGAGGCGATGGACCGTACAACAATCTCGCATTGCTGGGTAAAAGCATGAGTTTTGCCAACGGTGACGACGACGTCGGTATTGGCAATGCACGGGTCTCATCGACACTCCTTAAAGTCCATCGGATAGGACCTGGAACAGATGTTGACGAACATGCAGGGCTGCTCTCTAGGTGCATGGTGTTTTGTTGACGCTGGGGAAGTGGAGCGCGCACGAGTGGTGGAGACGTGCCTCGGTTTAGAGCGTGATGCAGAGGCCATCCTAGACACTGCCGACGCTGAGCTGGGGGCAGTGTCTTCGGCGGGCGAGATGGACGCGGAAGCTAAGAATGAGCCAAAGGGAGATGAAGAGGACGAATGAACAAAAGACAAAGACGTTTACGTGCAAAGGGTTGCTGCGGATGACAATTAAGCGCATGCATGGACACCCTAGAGCAGGAGCATAAATTTAGTCACGAGCCGGCCCACAGTCGTAGTCCACGAACTATGTCAACAGTAGAAGTCTCCCGGTTTGTATCGCACAGCCATATTTCTGACGCAAGCAGTCGTACTTGACAATATAAAGCACAAGCGGGCGTTACCTGTCAGCCCCGGCACCAGCAGTCGGTGCCTACGAGTTTAGGCACAAATAGTCGTCCCGCACAATCTCAGACACACGCAGTCATCGCTCACAAAACTAAGGCACACGCTGACACCCTGTAAAACCTCAGGCACAAGCCGTCGCCACCGATGAACTGAATCACAGGCAAGACCTGCAGTGCACCATCTGATCAACTAAAATTCGTTGTCCGCAGCACCGGCAGTCGTCCGCCACAACCTTAGGCACGAGCAGTAGTTCCTCAAGAATTGACGCACAAGAAAAAATTACAGAGGGACCATCTCATGCATCGAGTAGGAAGCGGGTGGTATGCATCGTGCGTGGTGATCGTTTCTGCAAGTCAGTGGAATGTTCTGGGTGAAGTGGGACTCGTTCACGCGCGGCGGAGAACAGAAGACTCGCGTGTGCGACGGACACGGTCGGTGAGGCGGTGATCGCGCATCCAAGTATTAACGAAAGTAAAGTGGTCGGGTTTCGCACCATATACAGAAAAGAATGGAAAACAAAAAGCTGCGCATCACATCGGGTGGATCGGGACTACAGACCAGTGCGAACATCGACGCCATCCCACACTTTCCACCCCTTCTTGATCCACCTGACAAAAAACCTCGGCAGCGGTTACCCTCGAAAAATGGCGCTGGCGCGCCAAAAATGGACCTCCCGGCGCCCTCCTGCCATCCCGACGTCGGCGACAGACCATCGCGTCGCGCGAAGTGGCGCTCGGCGCACTTAGAGCGCGCTGGCGCTCGATCGCTAGCTAATGTTGGACACGGGCATGTGATTGGCCAAAGAGGCTTCCGTAACTTGATCCGCGGTTCGGGCCGGGGAAAGGTCGCGGTCGGGCCAGAAATCTGACACCTGCGCGAGTAAGGTCGTTGGGGCACCTCTTAACTAATTTCGCCTAATCCTTCGGGCCCAACCTTTCCCGGGGCACAATAACCTGTAGTTCTCATGGAGTAAATGAACGTCCCAGTTCGACGTTGCAGAACTCAAGAGCATCCAATGGGGTCGCAGCATCTCAACTCGGGCGCAGGAGCCCTGGCAATACAATTAGGCACGGATTGTAGTTGCCACACAGCCCCGCGGTCAGGCGCTACCGGCTTATCATCCGGGCCGGGGATGAGACAGCTGTTCGGTTCATCAGCCGTCTATCCGTCTGTCATGGCCAGCCATCCGCTCTACGTGCAGCCGTCGTACCGCCGTGGGGAGAACGAGGGGTGCTTTCTTGCTCGGGCACGCACAGCACAGCGCATCTTTCTTCTTGTGCGTGAGTATGAGGCAGAATCGTGGACCAATGAGGAGCCTCATACATCGCTGCGTGGGCGCCCTGCAGGCCGTCCTGGGCGGGAGTATGAGCCGGCCGCCCAGGCTGTAGCGGCGGCCATTTTTGCACCAGGCTGATCCGGTGCTTTTTGGCCACACATTCACCCCCATCTGCAGCTCCCTTGGGGGGGCGATATTTTCCCGCGCGCGCGCGCTCGCACTCCATAACGGTCATCAGCGACGGCTGCCGCCGCCGCCACCTGGGGCACTGGATCGCGCCTCCTTTGGAGGCCCTCGCCGTGGGGCCCCTCCACACCCGCCCGGGGCCTCACTTCAGGGCCCTGGGTGGCCCATTTGTGCGCGTCGGCCAGCGCGCTGTCCGCGCGAGCAGGCGAACCGGCCACGGCCGCGCTGGGTGGTGGGGGACGGGCGAGTTTTGCGCGTGGCGCCCGCCGCGGCCGCCGCCAGCCCGCGGCCACCGCCGCCGCTAGCGCGCCCGGGTGCACCGTCACCGGCGCCGCAGGGGGGTGCGGCGGCGGGTGGTTTTTTCACGCCGCGCGGCGCGCCACGGCCGCCGCCCGGGGCTGCCGTGCGCCGCGGCCGCCGCCCGGGGCTGCTGCCGCCGCCTGCGTGCGCGGGCGCACCGGCCCGGGGGC